>Ga0209585_10001174_pt1 | contig 10229 bp, 5 predicted proteins | sample NGEPerone_FD_185491 | JGI IMG/M metagenome (GOLD analysis project Ga0209585, IMG submission 185491) | Arctic peat soil microbial communities from the Barrow Environmental Observatory site, Barrow, Alaska, USA - NGEE Permafrost154B-one... | ecosystem: Environmental > Terrestrial > Soil > Wetlands... | reverse complement strand
AGCTGCTGGACTACATCGAGGTGGAGGACGACTTCACCATCGTCAAGATGCGCCCGCCGCGGGAGACCCAGGGCTTCACCGTCGGCCAGTCCCAGATCCGCAAGCGCTACGGGGTGACGGTGCTCGGTGTGAAGTCGCCAGGGGCGGACTTCGTCTACGCGACGGACGAGACGCGGATCTCCGCCGACGACATCCTGATCGTCTCCGGGCACGCCGACCTGCTGGAGCGGTTCGCTGCCCGGCCCTGACGACGCCCCGACGACGCACCCCACCCGAACGACGCACATGCTGCCGTCTGAGCGCGGTGCGCCGGAGCGGGCTCCGGCGCACCGCGCATCGGCCGATCAGCGCGGCGACCACCTGCTCGGTGCAGGCAGGACCTGCAACCGGACGGTGGTGCTCGACGCCGCATAGCGGCCGTCACCGCTGTAGGTGACGGTCAGGTCCTGCCGCCCGACCTCGAGGCCGGTCGTGTCGACCACCGCCGCCACCAGACCCAGGCGAACAGGCGCCGAGCCGACGACCGCTCCGTCGGCCAGGACCTGCAGGGTGCCGGACGGCGGGTTCCGCAGCAGGCCGATCAGGCCGCCACCACCCCGACCGCGAAGGTCGGGCAGGACCGTCGCGACCACGAGGGTCCGCTGCCCAGCGCGTACCGCTCCCGGGACGGCCACCGCATGCACCGAGGTGGCGACGAGGCCGGCGGCCGGCGGCACCTCGGCGGTGCCGACCTGGCCGACGTTCCCTGCGACGTCCACCGCGCGGTGCTCGACGACGGCTGCCTGCCCGCCGACGACCACCGGCTCTGCGTACTCCTGCCACGGGCCACCGTCAGTCCGGTACTCGATCCGAGCGACCCCTGAGGTGGCATCGTCGCCGCTCAGGGTGACCGTGCGGGCCGCCGGGTCGACCACGGCCGACGAGGTCGGTGCCGTCGCGTCGATCCGCACCGGCGCGACGGCCGGCTCCGAGACGTTCCCCGCGGCATCCGTCGCCCGGGCCGCCACGTCGACCGTGCCGTCCTGGTCGAGGACGACGGGACCGGTGTACGCGACCCAGCCGGCGCCGACGTCCACCTCGACGGTCGGCTCCAGACCGCTGTCGTCGGTCGCCGACGCCGTGACGGTGACCGGACCGGTGTACCAGCCGTTCGCACCCGACGGCTCCGCCGGGTCCAGGACGAGCGTGACCTCCGGAGCGACGGTGTCCGGGATCTCCGGGCTGGTCGGGATCCGCAGGAAGGTGATCGAGTACGGCGGCAGGTCGTAGCCGAAGCTGTTCGACAGCCCGGTGACCGTCCGTTCGACCGGGACCACGGCGGTCGGGTCGGACTTCGTGTTGGTCTGACCGAGCGCACCAGTCATCTCGATCGCCGTGCCGGTCGACCCGACGACGACGTCCGAGATCTCGACCGCCGTGCGCAGGGTGTGCTCCGAGGTGTTGACGAGCTTGGCGATGAGGTCACCCGACGCTGTGTCCCGGGTCACGACCTGGTTCAGCGACGACGCCGGCACCGGGTCCTGGTACTCCATCTGCAGCACGCCGTCGAGGTAGAGCCTGATCGTGCGGCCGCTCACCTCGACCTTGACCCGGTAGGTCCGCCCGGTCTCGATCGTGTGACCCTCGATCGCCATGACCTCCCCGGCGGAGCTGTTGTCGGCCTTCTGCAGCGCCGACCGGGTGTTGTTCCACCCACCGAGGTTCCACCAGTAGAAGGAGTTCGGGGCGGTCGCCCCGAAGCCGATCAGGAAGCCCTCGTTGCCGGCGAGCTTCTGCGCGTCGAGCTCGAGGGTGTAGTCCGTCCAGCCTCGGGTGTAGGCGTCGGTGACGATGCTGCGGGCGTCGTTGACCGACGTCGAGGACTGCACGTACTGACCGTCGGCGACCGACCAGCTGCCCTGCTGGGGCGCCCACTGGCCGGCGTCGGCGAAGTCGTCGGCGAACAGCACCTCACCGGTCTCGTTCGAGGTAACCCTGAGGTTGTCGTAGGCCGCGCTCGTCGACCAGGTGGACAGGAAGACGCCACCACTGATGTCGGGGGCGACGACCTCACCGCCCTGCGCCGTGCTCGGCACGACCTGCTGGCCGCGCTGGGTCGAGAAGAGCTTCTGGACGTAGTAGCTCGGCGATCCCCACACCTCGTCGTTGTCGAACCAGATGGCGTCGGGCGTCCACTGCACGTAGTCCTCGTTGGCCAACAGCGGCGCGTACGAGGCCATCTCGACCAGGTCGGAGTTGCGTTCGAGGCCAGTCATGTACGCGGCCTCGACCAGGGCGTTCCAGAACGTGTTGCCGCGCGAGGCGTACTCGCCGAGGAACACGTGCGGACCGTCGCGGTCGTAGTCGTCGTACCGCCCGGTGTTCGCCAGGAACCAGGAGGGGTCGTTGTAGTAGTGCTCGTCGACCATCGCGACGCCCTGCTGGCGGTTGAACTCCCAGAGCGCCTCGAACCGGGCACCGGTGTCGTCCGGCCCGGAGTTCGAGACCACGGTGATGTCGGGGTAGGCGGCCTCGACCGCATCCCGGAACCGCGGGAAGTTCGCCTCGAAGGTCGGCGTGTTCTCCTCGTTGCCCAGCCCGATGTAGCGCAGCCCGAAGGGCTCGGGGTGACCGAGGGCGGCCCGGACAGCACCCCACTCGGTGCTGACGTCACCGTTGGCGAACTCGATCAGGTCGACCGTGTCGGCGACCCAGCGCTCGATCCGCTGGTCGTCGGTCATCTCCGGGATCGTGCTGCCACAACCGTTGGCACCCACCGAGAGCACCGGCAGCGCGGTCGCGCCGAGGTCCTCGGCGAACAGGAAGTACTCGTAGTAGCCGATGCCGTAGGACTGGTTGTAGCCCCAGAAGTTCCAGTTCGTCGCCCGCTGCTCGACGGGGCCGATCGTCTCCTTCCACTGGTAGGTGCGGCGACGGTCGGTGTAGCCGGAGTCCGCGTACGTGTCGAACGTGCCGACGTTGGTGACGCAGCCACCAGGGAAACGGAGGAACGAGGGCTCCATCGCCGCGATCATCTCGGCGATGTCGGCTCGCAGCCCGTACTGCCCGTTGACGGGGCCGTCCCAGGTGTCCTGCGGGAAGAGCGACACCATGTCGAGGGCGAGGCTCCCCGCCGCACCAGCCAGGACGGTGAGCCGGCCGGCCGTCGTCGTCGACGCCGCGGTGAGGGTGACCGCGTACTGCTTCCACTCGTCGGAGCCGTCGACGTCGACGGTCCCGCTCGCGTGGACGGTGGCGCCGTCGGCCGACTCGACCTGCACGGCAAGGCTCTGCGCCTGCGCGGAGCGGGCCCACACGGTGAAGTCGTAGGCCTGGCCCTCGGTGAGGGCGAGGCCGGTGTTGTAGCCGGCGTTGCGGACGCCGACGCCCGGCCCGGACGCCTCGACCTGCAGGTAGGCGCGGTTGCTGTCGTTCAGCCGACCGCCGTCGTCGACGACCGTCGCGGTGCCGGTCGCCCCGGAGCGGGTCACCGTCTCCCACGCGGTCATGCCCGTGAAGGAGGAGTTGTCGGTTGCCGCGAACTCGAAGGACCGGTTGCGCACGAGCTCGGCGTACAAGCCGCCGTCGGCCGCGTAGTTGATGTCCTCGTAGAAGAGACCGTAGAGATCCGGGCTCATCTCGATGCTGGTCGCGTTGCCGTCGATCGTCAGGGACGCGTCCTGTACGGAGACGACTGCGAGGGTCAGCCGGACAGCGTCCGCACGGTCCCCGACGACCAGGGCGCCGTCGACGACGCCCACGTACCCGGCGTCACCGGTGGAGTCGCCGGTCCGCAGGTACAGGCGTCCGCCGCCCGCGTCGGTCAGCCGCAGCAGATCGGCCGGCGAACCGGGCTCCCCGAGCGTCAGACGCCCGTCCACGATCCGGACCGGCCGGTCGTCGGCCGCTGTGCGCAGGGTGAGCGCGCCGTCCGCGGCAGCCTGGGCGGTCAGCGAGACGGTGGTCGACGGGCGCTCGGCACGCAGGCCCAGCGAGCCGTCGTCGGCGACCGTCAGGTATCGCAGGTCGCCGGGGCCGTTCAGGGTGAACGTGCCGTCGGGCACAACGTCCTGGCCCGGTGCGGCGACCAGTCCGACGAAGTCGAAGACCGCTTGGTGCGGCGGCGCGCCGCCGGCGGCGAGCGCGTAGAGACCCACCTGGATGGTGTCGAAGGTGACCGTCGCCTGCGCGGCCTGGACCCAGCCGCCATCGGCCCAGTAGCTGGTCGTGATGACGTCACCGACCCGCTGGAGGCGCAGCGTCTCGCCCGTCGACCCGGGTCGGGCGGTGAACGTCGAGGAGTACACAGCGCCGGTCTCGACACCGTTCTCGATGACGACCGGCCCGCCGTCGGCGAAGCCGACGTGGGACAGACCCGCTCGCACGTAGTTGTCGGGGTCCTGCCAGGCGATCAGACCCGCACCCTGGAAGTCGGCCGAGACCGGTGCCTCGACCGAGGTCACCAGCGTGAAGTCGCCGGCCGGGACGTCCAGCAGGAAGATGTTGCGTGCCGTGTTGTCACCCTGGTAGGTGTCGCCAGGCTGCGAGGTGAGCACGAGTGCGCCGGCATCTTCGTCGAGTGCCCACTGCTCGGCTGCCTCGTTGTGGATCGACCAGCGCGGGTCGAGGGTGCCTGCGTCGAACTCGTCGACCCACGCGCCCTCGGGCAGCACGCCATCGGGTGCGACGGCCGTCGCGGGGCCGGCCATCGGATCGGCCACGAGCAGGCCGGTCGTACCGGCGACGGCGAGGGTGAAGACGGTCACGGAAGCCAGATGCGCGGTCCCAGCGGACCTCAGTCCGGAGAGAGTCATCATGCTCCAAGCACTCGACGCGGGTGTGCGGGGAGCCCGTTGATCGGCGTCGTTCCGGACTTCCCTCCTGAATGGTCTCTCCATCGATGGAAATCCGCCCGTCAGGGGGCTGCAACCTCCTGGCGGGCGGTTCCGGGGCGCTAGCGGCGCCGGACGACGAGAGCGCGCTGGAGCACGACGAAGATGAGCAACAGCACGCCGATCACGATCTTGGTCCACCACGAGCTCAGGGTGCCCTCGAAGGTGATGATCGTCTGGATCAGACCGAGCACGAGGATGCCGAGCACCGATCCCAGCACGAATCCGCTGCCTCCGGTCAGGAGGGTCCCGCCGATGACCACCGCCGCGATGGCATCCAGCTCCATGCCGACCCCGGTCAGCGGCGCGCCGGACCGGGTCATCACCGCGAAGAGGAAGCCGCCGATCCCGGCACACGTCCCGCTGATCACGTAGACGGCCACCTTGGTCCGCGCGACCGGAAGCCCCATCAGCATCGCCGCCTGCTCACCGCCACCGATCGCGTAGACGGTCCGCCCGAACCGCGTGTGGTGCAGCACATAGAACCCGATCGCGGCGAGCAGCAGCGCAATGATCACGCCGGGGGTGATGGTCCAGGTCTGCCCGATCGGGATCCGGGTGCTCGAGAGGAAGACGAAGCTCTCGTCCCGGATCGGCATCGAGCTCCGGCCGGTGGACATCACCTGGGCCACGCCGCGGGCCAGGAACATAGCGGCCAGCGTCGCGATGAAGGGTTGGATCTCGAAGACGTGAACCATGATTCCGACGACCAGCCCGAGCAGTGCGCCACACACGATGATCAGCGGGATGACGACCACGGCGGGCCACCCGCCCTCGAAGAGCGTGGCCGCCAGCACCCCGGACACCGCCACCACCGCACCGACGGACAGGTCGATCCCACCGGTGATGATCACGAACGTCATTCCGACGGCGAGCGCGAGCAGGTAGGAGTTGTTGATGAACAGGTTGGAGATGATTTGCCCCGAGAAGAAGCTGGTGTACCGGGCGGACCCCACCCAGAACATCAGTGCCAGGACAATGAGGGTCCCGAGGACGGGCAGGTAGCTGACCCACCTGCCGGACACCCGGCTCACCACTCCGTTGACGGCCTTGCGGCTCGACCTGACGAGCTGGTCCGCGGCCATCAGGCTGCCACCTCCACTGCTACCGGGGCTGTCACACGTCGACGGGCCGCGAACTTCGTGCGGACTATCGGTGACTGCATGACGACCACGGCGATCACCACGATGGCCTTGAACAGGGGGGTGACCGACGGTGGGATGCCCAGGATGGTCACGCTGAGCACCAGGGTCTTGATCACGAGCACGCCGACCAGGGTCCCCCCGAGGGAGAACTTGCCACCGGCCAACGAGGTCCCCCCGATGACAACGGCGAGGATCGCGTCGAGCTCGATGAACAGGCCGACGTTGTTCGCGTCGGCAGCCATGACTTCTGCGCTGGCGATCAGACCGGCGATGCCGGCGAACAGGGCGGTCAACGCGTAGACCATCCAGATGATGCTGCGGGCGCGCACGCCGGCCAGGCGGCTCGCCTCAGGGTTGATGCCCACCGACTCGATCAGCATGCCGAGTGCCGTCCTGCGGGTCAGGACCGCGACAACGGCGAACACGACGCCTGCGATGAGCACCGGGACCGGCATGCTGAGCAGGAATCCGGAGCCGATCGTCTTGTACGGCGCGCTGTTCACCGTGACGATGAAGCCGTTCGTGACCAGCATGGCGATGCCACGACCCGCCACCATCAGGATCAGGGTCGCGATGATCGGTTGTATCCCGAGCACGGAGACCAGGAACCCGTTCCAGATCCCCAGGACGCAGGCCAGGGCAAGGCCGATCCCGACGGCCACCCCGACGGTTCCGAGCGAGGTGGGATCGGACGAGCTGCCGATGAAGGTCAGGGCGACGGCACCGGAGATGGCCACCACGGCGCCCACCGACAGGTCGATGCCGCGGGTCGCGATCACCAGGGTCATCCCGACGGCGACGAGCAGCAGCGGAGCACTGGTACGCAGGATGTCGATCAGGGCACCGAAGAGGTGACCGTCCACCAGGCGGATCCGGATGAAGTTCGGGGCCTTGATCGTGTTGGCCGCGATGAGGACCACGAGCGCGGCGAGGGGCCAGAAGAGACGGTGGCGGACGATGCTCATGGGGTCGCCTTCCCGCTCGCGATCAGTTCCAGGACCTCGTCCATGCCAACGTCCTCGCCGTTGGTCAGCTCGGCCACCTTTGCCCGGTCGCGCATCACGGCGATCCGGTGGCTGAGCCGCAGGACCTCCTCGAGCTCGGCGGAGATGAAGACCACGGACATCCCCTCTGCGGCGAGGCTCGCGATGAGCGCCTGGATCTCGGCCTTGGCGCCGACGTCGATACCGCGGGTCGGCTCGTCCAGGATGAGGATCTTCGGAACGGTAGCCAGCCACCGAGCGAGCAGGACCTTCTGCTGGTTGCCTCCGGAGAGGTTGCTGACGACGGCCTCCGGGTTGGGCGGCCGGATCCCGAGGAGCTCGACGTACTTCGCCACGACCTCGTCGGCCCGCTTGCGCGGGATGCGCCGCGCCCAGCCCCGGTCAGCCTGCAGGCCCAGCATGATGTTCTCCCGGACCGTGAGGTCGGCCACCAGGCCCTCGGCCTTTCGGTGCTCGGAGGAGAACGAGATGCCGTGGCTCATCGCCACCCGCGGGCTGCGCAAACGGGTGGGCTCACCGTTGAGTTCCAGGTGGCCGGCGTCCGAGTGGTCGGCGCCGTACAGGAGCCGGGCCAGCTCGGTGCGGCCCGAGCCGAGCAGTCCGGCGAGACCGACCACCTCGCCCCGGTAGAGCTCGAGGTCGAACGGCTGCACGGACCCGCGCCGGCCGAGGCCGACCGCCTGGAGCAGAGGCATGTCGCCCGCGGCGTGCGCCGTCGTGCGCTTCGGAGCCTCCTTGAGCTTCTCGAGCACCTCGAGGGACTGCCCGATCATCTTCGAGACGAGCTCGAGCCGGGGCAGCTCCGTCGTCAGGTACTCCCCGACGAGCAGGCCGTTGCGCAGGATCGTCGTCCGATCGGAGATCTCGTAGATCTGCTCGATGAAGTGGGTCACGAAGAGGATCGCCACACCCTGCTCACGAAGCGAGCGCATCACCCGGAAGAGCTGGGCGACCTCCTCGGAGTCAAGGCTGGACGTCGGCTCGTCGAGGATCAGCACGCGGGACTCGACCACCATCGCGCGGCAGATCGCGACCAGCTGCTGGACAGCGAGGGAGTGCGCGCCGAGCATGGACCCGGGGTCGATCTCGAGCCCGAGCTGGGCGAGCTGCTCGGCGGCCTGCCGGCGCATCGCCGGCCAGTCGATGCCTCTGCGCCGCCGCGGCTCGTGGCCGAGCATGATGTTCTCGGCGACGGAGAGGTTCTCGCAGAGGTTGATCTCCTGGTAGACCGTGCTGATACCGGCCTTCTGGGCATGTGCCGGGCCGCTGAACACCCGTCGTGCCCCTTCTACAAGGATCGTCCCGGAGTCGATCCCGTAGACCCCGGTCAGGGCCTTGATCAGGGTGGACTTGCCGGCCCCGTTCTCACCGACCAGCGCGTGGACCTCGCCGGCCAGCAGGCGGAAGTCGACGTCCTGAAGAGCCTTCACGCCCGGGAACTCGATCGAGATCCCGGTCATCTGCACGACGGGCTGAGCCGTTGTCATCGTTGACCTTCCGCGCGCGCTGCCTGAGGCGACCCGGGCCACGCACCCTGGAATGGCGTGCGCGGTCCGGGTCGCTTGCGAGTCGGTATCGCTTGCCGTCACCGGTCCCGCCCGGACCGGTTCAGGATGTCAGTAGTCGGTTCAGGTTGTCAGTACTGGCGGTCCGCCAGCACTGCCGTGGCACCTGCCTGGTCGAACGCGTCGTCGTGGGTGACGATGCGCGTCTCGACCGGGTTGCCCGCGATCGTGTCCTTGATGATCTGGGCGAGGTCCGGGCCGAGCAAGGGGTTGCACTCGACGATGTAGCTGATCTTGCCCTCGGACAGGGCCGTCATGCCGTCCTTGACGCCGTCGATGGTGACGATCTTGATGTCAACACCGGGCACGAGGCCGGCCGCCTCGATCGCCTCGATCGCACCGAGACCCATGTCGTCGTTGTGTGCGAACACGACGTCGATGTTGTCATGGGCCAGCAGGAAGCCTTCCATCACGGCCTTGCCCTCGGTCCGGGTGAAGTTGCCGCTCTGGGAGTCGATGATCGTGACGTTCGGGTTGTCGGCGATCGCGGTCTCGAACCCGGTCTTGCGGTCGACGGCCGGAGCCGAGCCCGTCGTGCCCTGGAGCTCGACGACGTTGATCGGCTCGGTGCCGAGGTTCTCGGAGACCCACGCACCGACCCGCTCGCCCTCCTGGATGAAGTCCGAGCCGATGAACGTGACGTACAGCGACTCGTCCTGCGCGTCGACGGCGCGGTCGGTCAGGACGACCGGGATGCCCGCTGCCTTGGCCTCTGCCAGGACTTCGTCCCAGCCGGAGGTGACCACCGGGGAGAACGCGATGATGTCGACACCCTGGGCGATGTAGGTACGGATCGCCTGGATCTGGTTCTCCTGCTTCTGCTGGGCGTCGGAGAACTTCAGGTCGAAGCCGTTCTCCACCGTCAGCGCGTCCTTGATGGACTTCGTGTTCGCCGCACGCCATCCGCTCTCGGAGCCGACCTGCGAGAACCCGACGACGATGGGCGCGTCACCGCTGCCCGCGTCAGGGCTGCCCGCGTCAGAGCTGGCGGTGTCATTCGAGTCCCCCGTGCCTCCACAGGCAGCAAGGGCAAGCACTGCAACAGCGGCAGCTGCCGCGGCCATGGTTCGTCTCAACACGAGCGTCCTCCTCGTCACACGTCCCCGCGGGCCGCACGAGGTGCACCGACCCTTGCGCCCGAGACGTACCGTCCGCTCGTTCAACGGGAGGTGCGCGCCAGCATAACCGGACTGCACCAGCGGCACGACCTCGTGCGCTCAGGTCATCGGCCTCCCCGCCTGACGCGGCCCGGTTGTGGTTCTCCGGGGGTGGGTCGTCGATGACCCACGCCCATAATGTTAACGCTCACACGGGCTCGGTCAAGGCCCTACGGTCACTATCTGGTAACGCTCAAATCGAGGCGAATGCCCTCGAGATCCCTTGCCCGGCCGACGGCTGCCCGGCCGCTCGCGGGACCGCGCCCACCTCCTCGGCGCGCCCGCCCGACCGGCGCCGGTGCATCGGAGGGGCCCGGCCCACCGCAGTGGACCGGGCCCCTCCGAGCCGAGCGTCAGGTCGTGCCGACCAGGGTCAGCGCGTCTCGGCGCGCCGCTTGTTGTACAGGTCGAACGCCACGGCGAACAGCAGCACCATGCCCTTGGCGACCTGTTGCACCGCGGTCTCGATGCCCATCAGCTGCATGCC
>Ga0209585_10001173_pt1 | contig 10237 bp, 8 predicted proteins | sample NGEPerone_FD_185491 | JGI IMG/M metagenome (GOLD analysis project Ga0209585, IMG submission 185491) | Arctic peat soil microbial communities from the Barrow Environmental Observatory site, Barrow, Alaska, USA - NGEE Permafrost154B-one... | ecosystem: Environmental > Terrestrial > Soil > Wetlands... | reverse complement strand
CGCGGCCGGCATCGTGCTCTTCGGCGACCGCGCCTTCGGCTGGCGCTTCCCCGCCGTCATCGCCGGCCTGATGATGCTGGCCTGCGTCTACCCGCTGGCGCGCCGCCTCGGCCTGCCGCCGCCGTGGGCGCTGATCGCCCTCGTGTTCGCCGCCGCCGACACGCTCGGCATCGCGCAATCGCGTATCGCCACGCTCGACGTGTTCGTCGGCGCGTGGACCGTGCTCTGCATCCTGCTCGCGTTGCGCTACGCCCAGGACGGGCGCCAGAAGCGCTGGCTGGTCCTCTGCGCCGCCGCGGGCGGCATGGCCGTCGCCACCAAGTGGTCGGGCGCCCTTGCTCTCGTCGCGGCGGCCGTCCTCATCTTCCTCGCCTGGCTGCGCGACAGGGAGCCCGCGGCGAAGGACGAGACGGCGGAGCCCGCCTACCTGCTCGGGGACGTGTCCACGCCACGGCCCACCTTCGTGCGGGCGCTCCCCGGCGCGCTGCTCGTCATCGCCCTGTTCGTCCTCGTCCCGGCCGCGTTGTACTTCCTCAGCTACGTGCAGTACTTCGCCACCGGCCACTCGCTCGCCGACTGGTGGGAGCTCCAGCGCCAGGCGCTCTTCTTCAACCTCCACCTCAAGGCCGCTCACACTTACGCCTCCGCCGCCCCGACCTGGATCATCGACTACCGGCCCGTGTGGTACTACTTCGAAGGGGGCAAGACGTACCGCGGCGTGATCGCCATGGGCAACCCCTTCCTCTGGTGGACCGCCACTTTGGGGCTCTTCGCCGCACCGGTCCTCGCCATCCGGCGCCGGACGACGCTCCTGCTGCCGGCGGCGATCATCGTGGTCGTGCTCTACCTGCCCTGGTTCGCGACCACCAGGACCTCCTTCCTCTACTACATGACGCCGGTCGCGCCGTTCCTGGCCATCCTGGCGGCCGCGGCGCTCGTGGCCTACGCCGGCAGCGCCCGCCTGCCGCGGCGCGGCGCCCTCGTGATGGCCGTGACGGCCGTGGCCACGGCCGTACTCTGGGACCCGGTGGGAAGGCTCGCCGGCTGGGTCTTCTGGCAGATGCCCCAGCGCGTGAGCCCGGCCTTCGGCTGGGTCGGCGTCGGCGTGGGCATCTTCCTGGCGCTGCTCGTGGTCATCGTCGCCGTCTCCCCGCGGTCGCGGCGCTGGCGCCCGGTGGTGAGCATGGTGCTCGCCGGCGCGATCGTCGGCATCGCCGTGGCGTTCCTGCCGATCGTGCTCAACATCCCGATCAGCCCCGGGCATTGGTCCCACATCATGTGGTTCCGCAGCTGGATCTGACGGGCCGCACGGCTACGGACGTCGACCACTCGGCTTCCCGGGAACGCGGCGACGGACGGCCGCTCGGGGCTGGCCCCGCCGGGTCGTCGAGCTTCGCCGCGCAGGCCGGCTCTAGCGGATGACCGCCGCCATGATCGCCTTCTGCGCGTGCAGCCGGTTCTCGGCCTGGTCGAACACCACCGAGTTGGGCGAGTACAGCACCTCTTCGGTGATCTCCTCGCCCCAGTGGGCCGGCAGGCAGTGCATGACCTTGACCTGCGGCCCGGCGCGCCGCACGAGGTCCATATCGACCTGATACGCCTTGAGCGCGGCCAGGCGCGCGGCGTGCTCCGCCTCCTGGCCCATACTCGTGAACGTGTCGGTGTAGATGACGTCGGCGCCCTGCACGGCGGCCTGGAGGTCGCTGGTGAGCTCGATGGTGGCGCCGGTCGCCGCGGCATCCGCCTGGGCGCGGGCGATGATGTCCATGTCGGGCCCGTAGCCCTCCGGCGTGCAGATGACGACGCGCATGCCCGTCTTGGCGCCGACCTCGGCCAGCGAGTGCGCCACGTTGTTGCCGTCCCCGGAGTACACGAGCTTCACGCCCTCGAGCCTGCCGCAGTGCTCGCGGATGGTGAGCGCGTCGGCCATGCCCTGGCACGGGTGATGCGTGTCGGTGAGGCCGTTGATGACGGGGATCTGGCCGTACTCGGCGAGGTCCTCGACGTCCTTCTGGGCGAAGGTGCGGATCATGATGCAGTCGACGTAGCGGCTCATCACGTTGGCGGTGTCCTTGATGGTCTCGCCGACGCGCAGCTGGATGTCGTTGGCGCTGAGGAACATGGGCTGGGCGCCGAGTTGCTTGATGCCGATCTCGAAGCTCACGCGCGTGCGCGTGCTGGTCTTCATGAAGATCATCGCCACGGCGCGGCCGGCGAGCACGGCGTGCGGCTTGCGGCGCTTCTGAGCCGCCTTGAGCTCGGTAGCGAGATCGAGCAGCGCGAGCACCTCGGCGGGAGAGAAGTCGTGGATCGTCAGGAAGCTGCGCCCGGTGATGTCGATTTCGGAGAGGCAGGTCTGGATCTTCTCGGTCATGCGACCCCCTTCGTAGAGACACTCGACGACCATGACAAAGACCCGACGCCGGCGCCCGCGGATGCGGGCGCCGGCGTCGCGGTGGCGTGGCCCGCAGGGCCGCGTCGCCGGGGTCGAATGGCTATGGTATCAGATGAATTTGCGCTCGCGGAGGATGTCTTCGAGCGTCGGGCTGCCGATCTCCTGCAGGTCGTACTTGACCTGCACGGCCGGCAGTTTGATGTTCACGATGCGGCGCAGGTCCATGGGCGTGCCGATGACGACCACGTCGGCGCCGGAGGTGTTGATGGTCGTCTCCAGGTCCTTGAGCTGCTGCTCCGAGTAGCCCATGGCCGGCAGCACCACGCCGACGTTCGGGTACTTCTCAAAGGTCGCCTTGATCTCGCCGACGGCGAACGGCCGAGGGTCGATGAGCTCGGCGGCGCCAAGCTGCTTGGCGGCCACGGTGCCGGCGCCGTACTTCATCTCGCCGTGCGTGAGCGTGGGGCCGTCCTCGACCACGAGGACCTTCTTGCCGTACACCAGCTCGGGCTTGTCGACGGTGACCGGCGAGGCGCCCATGATGATGCGCGCCGTGGGGTTCACCGAGCGCACGGCGGCCAGCTCGGCCTCGATGCCGGCGCGGTCGGCGGTGTCGATCTTGTTGAGCACGACCACGTCGGCGAGACGGATGTTGACCTCGCCGGGGTAGTACACGAGGCCGTCGCCGGGACGGTGCGGGTCGGCGACGGTGATGTACAGGTCGGCCCTGTAGAAGCTGAAGTCGTTGTTGCCGCCGTCCCAGAGGATGACGTCGGCTTCCTTCTCGGCCTCGCGCACGATGGCCTCGTAGTCGACGCCGGCGTAGATCACGTTGCCAGCCACGACGTGCGGCTCGTACTCTTCCATCTCTTCGAGGGTGCACTCGTACTTGGCGAGGTCCTCGACCGTCGCGTAGCGCTGGATGCGCTGCTTGACAAGGTCGCCGTACGGCATGGGGTGACGGATGCTGACCACCTTCTTGCCGGCCTCGCGCAGCATGGTCTGGATCTTGCGCGTGGTCTGGCTCTTGCCGGCGCCGGTGCGCACGGCGCAGACGGCGATCACCGGCTTGGTGCTCTTGACCATGACGTGGTCGGGGCCGAGCAGACGGAAGTCGGCGCCGAGGGCGTTCACGATGGCCGAGCGGTGCATGACGTACTCGTAGGGCACGTCGCTGTAGGCGAACACGACCTGCTCGACGCCGTGCTTCTTGACGAGCTCGGGCATCTCGGACTCGTCGTAGATGCGGATGCCGTCGGGGTAGAGCCTGCCGGCGAGCTCAGCCGGGTACTTGCGGTCGTTGATGTACGGGATCTGGGTAGCGGTGAACGCCACGATCTCGTAGGCCTCGTTGTCGCGGAAGTACGTGTTGAAGTTGTGGAAGTCGCGGCCCGCGGCCCCCATGATCAGGACTTTGGTCTTGTCTGCCATGTTCACTCCTGTGGTTGCAGGTCCCTCCGCGCCACGATCCTTGTGTCAGGCCGGCGGAGTGAACACCTTGTGGACGTACGGTGACGTGAAGAGCTGCAGCGTCGCAGCGTAGTTGGGCACGAACGTGAGGGGCTCGCCGAGGGCCGGCGGCCGCTCGAGGTCCTCGACATCGAGGATGAGGTGGTCGCTGGAGGCGCCGAGGATCTGGATACGCGGGTCGACGGGCCGCAGGCCTTCGGGCGGCGCGTCCTGGCGCCCGAGGGCGCAGATCGCGCGCCGCCGCTCCCCGCGGTCGGTGAAGGTGGGGCAGTTGCCGAAGGCGTCCTGGGCGCAGGTCCCCATGGGCAGCGACGGCTTGACCAGGCATTCGATCACCGGCGCCGAGACGGAGATGGCGTCGAGGTGGAGGTCGAGCGCGGGTTCGCGGGTGAGTGTGTCGACGCCCAGCAGGATGGCCTCGCCGATGCGCAGCGTGTTGACGGCGGGCGGCATGCGGCCGCAGGTGATCATGCCGATGGAGCCCGAGTTGCCGCCCGAGACGTAGCGCAGCGGGCGGCCCGTCAGGCGCTCGACGTCGGCGGCCAGCGCCGCCAGCCTGCCGAGGTTGTCCTCGTCGGGCATGATGGCGCCATAGCACGTGAGGTTGACCCCGACGCCGACGAGGTCGACGTGGCGGAGCGGCTCGACGGCGGCGACGAAGGCGGGCAGGTCGGCCGGCATCATGCCCTCGCGCAGATCGCCGAGGTCGACCATGGCGACGACACCGTGCCGGCGGCTCTGCCGGCCGCCGGCCCGGTCCAGGGCGACGACGGTCTCGAGCTCGCTCTCGAGCGAGATCTCGGCGAGATGGACGGCTTCGCCGGCGAGGTCGGGGACCGGCGCCCTGAGCAGCCAGATGGGCGCCGTGACGCCGGCGGCGCGCAGCCGCTCGGCGTTCTCAAGGCGGGACTCGCCGAGCGCGACCGCGCCGCCGGCCAGCATGGCGGCGCCCACGTCCGGGCTGCCGCAGGTGGCCTTGGTGACGGCGACGACGTCGATGCCGGGCAGGTGAGAGACGACCCGCTCCGCGTTGTCGCGGACCTTCTTCAGATCGACGTTGACGATGGCCTTGGTCAGCGTGTCCCTCCTGTGCATAGGACGTATACATCAGCTTATATGGAGGCGCAGGCGGGCGCAAGTGTTCACATTCCTTCGCCGGCCTTTCCCGGGCTTCGCGCGCCTCCCAGTCGGTTCTCAGATTCGGTCGCTGGCATCGACCGCGACTCCGCCACGGGAGTCCCGGCGTCCCCCACGGGCGCTCGAGCCCACCACCCCGTGAGGAGAGGCGGAGCTCTGCCAGCGGATGGACGTCGCAACCGCGCCGTAGATGGTCAGTGCATACTTGATGTCGGAGGTGTCGGTCACGCTTGCGCCGCCGGGAAGGTAGCGGATCTCCTGAACGTGCTTTGCGGCCGTGAGACCGGGCGGCGTGGAGGAATCCCCGTAGGCGTCCTGGCTCTCGTCGACCGGCCCGTTCCAGCGGATCAGGTAGGCGCTGGACATCCAGTAGTTCCCGCCGTGGTCGTACGGGTCACCCTCGTTGTCGCCGTCCGCGACTTCAGCTTTTTGGCGACTCAGCGATATCACCGCGGCGCATCACCGGCAGCGAGCACGCCCCTAAACACTAGCCACGCGAGCGTTTGGGCGAGAGGATAAGACGGATCGATCAACCGGCCGCACAAGGAGGAGACATGTCCGACAGCGTCTACAAGGTCATCGAAGTGATCGGCACCAGCTCGACGTCCTGGGAGGAAGCCGCCAAGTCTGCGGTGCACGAGGTCGCGAGCCATCTCGAGAACGTGCGCGTGGCCGAGGTCGTGGAACTCGACCTGCGCCTCGAGGAGAACAAGGTCGTGGCGTATCGCGCCAAGATGAAGGTGTCGTTCAAGTACCACGACGAGGGTTGACGGCCGGCCCGGGCGGGGCGCGGAGCGCCCCGCCCGGGCCAGGCTGGAGCCGTCAGACGCCGGCGCTGCGGCGCATCAGCGCGATGACAGCGGCGGCGGCGAAGTGCGCGAAGAGGGCGCCGCAGCAGGCGAAGATGTAGTCGCGGTCGAGTGCGCAGCGGGCGTCGGCCGGCGGCAGGAGGCGTTCGCCGCCGCTCTTGCCGCGCGTGTCGGCGAGGATGGCCTCACCGCCGGGGAGGCGCGTGAGCGCGCCGCCGGTGCCGATCAGCAGCCGACAGGCGGTGAGGTCGCGGCCGCGGGCGACCGTCTGGCGGCCCGTGGGCGTGTACAGGTGGGCGAGCTGACCGGCGTGCCGCTGCACGCCGGTGACGGCGGCAAAGTGCGTCAGCGTCAGCGCCGCCTCGATCTCCTCGCGCGTGGTCGGGAGCGGCGGCGGCAGATGGACCGGGCGCTCCTGCTCAGCCAGCATCTCCACCACGTGCTTGGCGCTCACGTAGGTGCCGAGGTCGCCCTCCACGGTGCGCTTGCTGTGCGGCTGCGGCTCGATCATGAGCGCCGCGATCTCGGGGCTGCCGTCGGTGATCGAGTGCACGTCGGTGGTGGCGCCGCCGACGTCGATGACGACGAGGTCCCCCACCTCGGCGGCGAGCCGCTCGGCGGCGATCAGCACCGCCCCCGGCGTCGGCAGGATGCGTCCATTGACGATCTCGCCGATGCGTTCCATGCCGGGGGCATGCGTGATGTGCTCCTCGAAGGCGTCGTGGATCACGGCCCGGGCCGGCACGATGTCGAGCTCGTCGATGCCGGGGTACACGTTGTTGGTGAGCTTGACCCTGAAGCCGGCCCGCTCGAGCAGCTCCTGGGCCTCGCTGCAGACCACCGAGTTGCCGGCGTACACGACGATGGGACGCGCCGAGAGCTCGCAGAGGCGCTCGGCGTTGTGCAGCACGGTGTCGCAGTCGCCGCCCTCCACCCCACCGGCCAGCAGGATGAGGTTGGGCTTGACCTCGTCGATCCTGCGCAGGTCGTGGTCGCGCAGGCGGCCGGCGGTGACGTACTCCACCACGCCGCCGGCCCCCAGCGCGGCCTCGCGCGCGGCCATGGCCGTCATGCGCTGCGTGAGGCCGTGCACGGTCATGCGCAGGCCGCCGGCCGCCGAGCTGGTCGCCAGCGTCAGGCTCGACGCGAGCGGCCCGGCCGCCGCCTCGAGCTGCGCCCGGGCGGCGTTCACGCCGCTGGTCACGTCGCCGTCGGCAACGGAGGTCGCGGCGACGCCCTGCCCGACGAGGCAGGGCGTCGCCGCCGGGTACTCGCTCAGCCCGTCGAACGCCGAGACCACGGTGGTCGTCGAGCCGATCTCGGCGACGAGGGCGTCGACGGGGCGGGGCTGCGTCACGTCACATCCCGCGTTCGCGCATCGTCCTGACCACGAACGAGGCGACGCCGATGCCCTTGGCGCCGCGCCCGAAGCCGGCGTCCATGCCCCAGCTGCGGGCGAGCTCGTCGGTGACCTGCGTGCCGCCGCTGATGAGCAGCAGCTTGTCGCGCACGCCCTTCTCGACGGCGAGGTCGGCGAGCTTCTCCATGTTGCTGCGGTGCATGTCGCCGTGCGTGATGATCGTCGAGATGAGCACGATCTGCGCGGCGTGTTCGAGGGCCGCGTCGAGGACCTTCTCGACCGGCACCGAGGTGCCCAGGTACTCGCAGGCGAAGCCCCACTTCTCGAGGCCGCCGTGCTTGATGTCGATGATCTCGCGCATGCCCACCGAGTGCTCGTCCTCGCCCACAGTGGCGGCCACGCATTTGAGCTTCTTCTCGGTGACGAAGGCCTTGATCTCGGCGTCGCTCATCACCACGAGCTCGGGCGGGATCGTCAGAGTGGCCGGGTCGACGACCGCGTCCAGCCGGCCCTTGAGCTCGATGAGCGTGCCCTCGGCCGGGTGCATGACCTGCTTGTTGATGACCTCGCAGTCACGCAGGTTCATGGCCTTGCCGAACTCGAGCGCCGCGAACTCCGCGACGCGCGGCGCCGCCGGCAGGAACATCGTGACGACAACCCAGCCGTCGGCGGCCCATTCGACCTCGGGCTTGATCAGGCCCTTCTCGCGCAGCTCGGCGGTCTGCGCCAGGCGCGCGTTCACATTGTCTTCGGGGTCGAGCTCGTCGATGAACGGCACCTTCTCGGCGTCGCACAGCGTGCAGCCGCCGATGAGGTCGCAGGGCTTGCCGACGCCCGCGGCGCCGCCGTCGCCGAGCCCCTCCGGCAGGTGATTCTCGCCGAAATGGTGGCACACGGGCGCCAGGTAGTCGGCGGCGCGCTCCACGATCGTGCCCGCCGCCACGCCGCCGTCGCTCTTGCGGGCGATGCCGTCGTCGTGGGTCTCGGGGTAGATGCCGGAGTCGACGAAGTACGCCTCCTCGACGGAGGCGAAGTAGCCGCCCTCGCGGAGCATCGCCTCGAGGAACAGCACGGCGCGCTCCTTGATCTCGCGGACCTTGGCCTTGAGCTCGGGAGCCTCACGGTCGAGCTTGACCATCTCGCGCAGGCCGTCCATGCCCACGAGGCTCTGCTTGGCGGTGTTCACGGCGGCGACGTTGTTGTAGTGCCAGGGCACGTTGCGGCCTTCGTCGGGCGTGATCGTGCTCTGGATGTCGGCGCTCGTGAGGCGGCTGATCACGAGGTTCATGACGTGCGAGACCGTGGCGTCGCGGCCGTCGGCCTCCATGTAGCGGGTGTTCTCCTGGGCGCGCATCTTGTACTCGCCGAAGAGGTCGCGGAGCGCGACGGCGTAGGGCAGGTCCATGCGCATGCAGGGCGCCGGGGCCGCGTCGGGCGGCACGGTACTCAGGCAGATGTCCTCTTTGGGCATGCCCACGCTGACCGAGTAGGCGCAGTTGATGGCGTGCTGCACGAGCAGCTCGGGCATCACGTTCCAGGCCTCGACGGCCGTCGCGTTGGCGTTGTGGGCGCCGTCGATCTGCACCATGCGCACGCTCGCCATGACGTGCTTGGCCACCGCCGCGTCCACGAAGCTGCGGTACATGTTGATGTTGCGGTACAGCACGTTGTACTGCGGGTCCTGGTGGGCGCCGTTCACGCCTTCCTCGGCGAACATCACGGCCATCTCGGGGCCGGCGACTCCACTCACGTAGGAATGGAAGTTGATGGGCCGGCCCACCTCGTCCTCGATGAGGTCGAGCGCCTTGCGCGTGGCGCGCACCTGCTTGCGCGTGACGGCGATGCCGCCGACGCCCTCGGGCGTACCCTCGAGGAGCCCGTCCATGTGGCTCTGCCCGGCGGTACGGATGACCATCATGTGGTCGGCGCCGTGCCAGGCCGCCATGCGCATGCGGCGGATGTCGTCCTCGAAGCGGCCCGAGGCGATCTCCGTGGTGACCACGCAGTCGGGCTGCGGGTCGATGTCGCCGAAGTAGTGGGCCGCCGGCAGCGGGATGCTGTTGGTGAGGCCCTTCGACGTCTCCTTGTAGACGAACTTGTGCAGCTTCTGGATGGGCACCTGCTCGCGCCAGTGCCAACCCTGGCGCCGCGGGCGGTAGTCCTCGATGCCCTCGAGGAGCTTGGCGATGTCGAGCTTCTCGTCGGGGTCGAGCGGCGGCATCGCACCGCCGGCCGGGCGGGGGGTCTGGTCGCTCATGCCGCCCCTCCCCACTTCTGCGCGACCACGTCCCAGCCCTCGCCGGCGGCAAGCCGCCGCGCGGCTTCAGGCGCGGGGCAGCTCCACGTCGTGCCGCAGTGCAGCACGACGTGCCCGGCCCCGTGCCCCAACAGGCCGCGCTTCTCGCACTCGCCGACCACGGCCATGCAAGTCGGCGAGTCGACGCCCATGCGCATCAGCACCGAGCGCTCGATGCTCGGCGAGGTGTGCGTGCGGGCGAGCTCGACCAGCGGGTCGACGACCTGCTGGGCGAGCTCCCAGAAGCGCGCCTCGAGCTGCTCGTCGCTGAGCTCGGCGAGGTGCCCGCGGATCTGCAGGTAGGTGTCCTCGCGGGCCATCTCAGGCCTCCTTGAGCTCGGCGAGGATCGCCTCGACGGCGGCCGCGTCGCTGTTGGTGTCGGCGGCCAGGAAGGCGATGTCGTCGGCCGTGGGCGCATAGCCCTCGGGCGCCTTCTTGAGCGCGTTGCGCACGTAGCTCTTGCGCATGCGGGCGACGTCGAAGTCCTTCGCCTGGATCTGCTCGGGGCGCTCGGGGATGACGATGACCTTGCCGGGGACGTTGTTCTTGGGGTCGCCGGAGCACACGTCGACGCCCATCTCCTTGGCGAAGTTGAGCTGCGCCCAGTGGTGCTTGCCGGCGCCGGTGTACTCGGTCTCCTGGACGACGACGGTGGCGTCGCGCGGCAGGTCGCGGGCAAGGCTCACCGCCGCGGCCATGGCGGTGTTGCCCGCCGGGCCGCGCTCCAGGCCCTCGATCTTGCTCATCGCCTCGGTGATGTAGAACACCT
>Ga0209585_10001171_pt1 | contig 10243 bp, 10 predicted proteins | sample NGEPerone_FD_185491 | JGI IMG/M metagenome (GOLD analysis project Ga0209585, IMG submission 185491) | Arctic peat soil microbial communities from the Barrow Environmental Observatory site, Barrow, Alaska, USA - NGEE Permafrost154B-one... | ecosystem: Environmental > Terrestrial > Soil >... | reverse complement strand
ACCTCGGCGCCTTCGTCGAGGCCGTTGATGGCCCGCGGGTAGGCGCCGCTGGCGACGGTGGCCTCGGTGGCCAGTACACCGATGCGGCGGTACCGCGACGTCTGGACGGCCGCGCGGGCGCCGGGCATGACCACGCCCACGATCGGCGTGGCGAAGCGCTCCTGCAGCAGCGGCAGCGCGGCGGAGGTGGCGGAGTAACAGGCCACGATGATGAGCTTGACCGGCACCTTCTCGAGGAAGGCGGTGATCTGCTGTGCGTACAGCTCCAGTTCCTCCGACGTCTTCTCGCCGTAAGGGAAACGCGCCGTGTCGCCCACATAGGCGAAGTTCTCGCAGGGCAGCGTGACCAGGCACTCGTGGAGCACGGTGAGACCGCCCATGCCCGAGTCGAACATGCCGATGGGCAGGGCGGCGAGCTCGCGCTTGTCGGTGGAAGGATCGGCCATGGGCGTGGGGCGCCGCTGCGACGCCTCGGTAGTATCCCCCACCGCGCGAGGCACTGTCCAGACAGGCGCCCTCGCCACCGGCATCCCGTTGCCTGGGTTGAAGACGCCAGCGATAAAGCGGCGCCGTTCACATTCCGATAGTGACAATGTGAGAGGAGGCGGTCCCAGGCAAGCGGCAGCCTGAGCCACGAAGATGGATCGCAGCGACGACGAATACAGGATCGAGCTCTTCATCTTCCCCGACGGTACGGCCATGGAGATGATCGTCTTCGACCGGGAAGACACGCCCGCTCACACCCGAGCCGCCGAGCACCACGACAGCGAAGGCGGATGCGGGGACCGCCGGGACGCACGCCGGGAGCCCACCGTCACCCAAGCGCCGCCGGCCGCGGCGCCGGAGGCCGAAGGCGAGATCCACGTGTGCCCGCTCTGCGGCTGCGCGCTGGTCTACCCCGTCGACTGGCGGCGGAACGACGAGGCCACCTGGAACCTGATCCTTCGCTGCCCGAACTGCGAGACGCAGCGCGACGTCACGCTTGGGCGCGAAGGTGTCGAGGAGTTCAACCGGGAGCTCTACCACGGAGCCCAGGCGCTGGCTCGCGAGGCCGAGATGATGACCCGGCGGAACTTCGAGGAAGAGGCGCAGAAGATCGTCGTGGCCCTCGACCGCGACCTCATCCAGCCGATGGACTTCTAACGGCCGCTGCGCCGCTGTTCGCCAGCCATACCCCCGCGACCACGACTGCAGCTGCCGCCAGCTGCATGGTGGTGAAGCGCTCCCCGAGCAGCACGTAGGCGGTCGCCACCGCCACCACGGGAGTCAGGTTGATAAACACGCTGACGCGGCTGGCCGGGATGAAGCGGAAGGCGTAGTTGAGCAGCAGGTAGGCGACCACCGAGCAGCCCAGCGTAAGGTACAGCACGCTGCCCACCGCGCCGGCCGTGGGCCGGCGCACCCCCATCAGGAGCGCCTCGCCGAGCGCGAGGGGGGCCATGAACAGGGCTCCGAAGAGGTTCTGGTAGGCGGTCACATAGAGCGCCGACCGGGCCATCAGGAGGCGCCTGGCCATGAGGTTGTACGCGGCGGCGCTCAGCGCGGCGGCGAGCACGAGCAGGTCGCCGACCAAACGCCCGCCGCCCACCCCTGAACCCAGCAGCACCAGACCGGCCACCCCGGCGAACGAGAGCACGACGCCCGTCCACTGCCGCGTTCCGTTGCGCTCGTGGAGCACGAGTGCGGCGAGAACGGCGACGAAGACCGGGATGGTGGCGATGAGGATCGCCGCCGCGGAAGCACTGGTGCGGGCGATCCCGTTGATCTCCAGCGTGAAGTACAGGGTGAGCGAGACGAACCCCAGCGCCGCCAGATGCAGCAGCTCGCTGCGCGTCGGCCTCTCACGCCCGGGCCGCAGCCGCCACAGGGCCCACAGCAGCCCCCCGGCCAAGGAGAAGCGGATGACGGCGATGAGCAGCGGACGAAAGCCGTGGAGGGCGTACTTGGTGGCGACGAAGGACAGGCCAAAGGCCAGCGTCATGCCCACGGCGGCGGCGTAGGCGGAGGCGGGAGGGCGTGAGTGCATGCCGCAAGACTATCTCAGGGGGTGCGTGGATGCGGTGAGAGAAGTTGGTGCACCTCAGTGGACAACTCTCGAACCTGCGTCACGAACTGAGGTCGCTGTTCGACGCTCTGTAGCCCGTATGTCAGGGGCCTGAGTCGCCCGTCCGCAGCCCATGTGCGAACTTGATGCTGCCTCTACGACGACGCGCGACGAGCTTCGAGGGCCTGACTAGACAGCTCTCGAACTTCCGAGAGGAAGTCCGACGCCTTGTCGCGCAGATTTCGAGCCCGTGGTTGCGGGCCACAGGGAAATCGAACCCCTGACTCCTGCCGTGCAAAGACTTAGCTGTGCCTCATGCGAGCCGTCGCTGAGTGCGGTACGAAGCCGAGCGAGCGGCCGGAGGGGCCTGCAAATGCGCCGGTTGTTGACCGCTTTGCGCTTGTTGCCGGGGTGCGGCGACAAGGCGGGCAACGGCCGCGCCCTATTCATGGGTTTCTGAGAGAGCGCTTGCAGCACGAATGGTGCCCCCAACGAATTGCGCATCTGTGCCGCCGGCTTGAAAGTTCGCCCGCGCGTCTGTCTTGCGCTGCAGATGGGTGCGATTCGAGCCTGAGAGAACACATCCTCCAAGCGGCAGCCCGGGCGGCTGTTGCCCATTTCGGGCTGATTGTCGGCGGCTCGGGCAACATGTTGGGCAACAGGTTCGCGCGTCGGACCGCCCGCCCGGCACGGGCCATCACCGCTGCCCGGCGGGACACCACGCGCCCTCTCCCTCCGGCGCCGGCGGCGTCCCCCCGCAGGGGCATGCCGCCGGCGCCGAAGTTCCTCCCACAGTTGACCCGAGGTTCCGCCCGCAGAGAGACGACCGGCGGCGGGCACGGCCGTAGGCTCTCTCAGGTCAACGTAATCAAGGGGAACGGAAGGTAGGGCTCACTATGGGAGGCACAATGAGTTCAGAACGAAGAGTCGCAGTCGCCGACATGGGGACGAGACTCTCCACGCTCTGGGTCGTGGTCATGTTCAACATGGTCTTCGCGGACATTCTGACCTTCATCAAGCCTGGAGCGTTGCAGGAATTGTGGGCCGGACAAGCGGGTGTGCACGTCACTCCGGGGCTTCTGCTGGTGTTCGCCCTACTCTTGGAGATCCCGATTGCGATGATCTTCGTGTCTCGCATCCTAAAGCGGGGGCCCAACCGCTGGGCGAACACCGTTGCAGCGGTCATCACCACCGCGTTCGTAGTAGGCGGCGGGTCGCTGAATCTTCACTACGTGTTCTTCGCGACCGTAGAAGTCTCGTGCATGGCGCTGATCGTCTGGTCCGTTTGGACGCGGCGCAACTCAGAAACCGATTGAGGAAGGGCGACATGGCTCTCAACGACTACCCGATCGACGTTCGCGCCGACTGCCCGGAGCGCAGCTCACGCGGATGGGCCGCGCTCACCATCCTGCTGATCAAGTTCCTCGCGCTCATCCCGCACTTCTTCGTCCTCGTCTTCCTCGGCATCGCCCAGTTCTTCGTGGCGCTGATCGCGCAGGTGGCGGTGGTCATCAACGGCGAGTATCCGCCGGGCATGTTCGCCTTCGTGACCGGGGTGCTGCGCTGGGGCACCCGAGTCTCGGCCTTCATCCTTTCGCTCAACGACCGCTACCCGCCGTTCACCCTGCAGCCCGTCAACGACTATCCCGTGGACGTGATGGTGGAGCGGCCGGCGCAGAGCAGCCGCCTCTACGCGCTCTTCACCGTGATCGTCGAGGTCGTCTTCGTCGCGGCGATCATCGCCTTGGCCGTGCACGTCGCGCGGGACACGGGCGGGGGTGCGTCCACCGGGCGCAGCTACAACTTCTCGAGCAACGCGGGGACCGGCCTGCTCCTGCGCCAGATCGCCGCCCTGCCGCACCTCATCGTGCTCTTCTTCCTGGGCATCGCCGCCTTCGTGCTCTGGATCGTCGCGCAGTGGGTGATCCTCTTCAGCGCCAGGTTCCCACGCGGCATGTTCGACTTCGTCGCCGGCTTCGTCCGTTGGCAGACACGGGTGAACGGCTATGCGCTGGGGCTGAGCGACCGCTACCCGCCGTTCAGTCTCGAAGCGCCGACCAAAGGGCCCGAGCCACCGCTCCCTTCGGCACCGCTCCCTCCCGCGCAGTGGTACGCGGACCCCACCGGCCGCCTCGCGCACCGCTACTGGGACGGCTCCCAATGGACGCTGCACGTGGCCGACGACGGGAGGACCGCCAGCGATCCGATCGACGGTCCCGGTTCAGGCCCTCCGGGCTGAGCGCGCGAGCGCCGCTGGCTTCGCAGCCGGCGTACCAGCCGGCGCAGAAGAGGACCATGTCTGAACGGCGCCGGCGGCGCCCCCCGCAGGGGCATGCCACCGGTGCCTTTCACTCAACCGCTATGACTACGTTTCCCTTCTTGTGTCCCTGGTCGACGTAGCGGTGAGCTTCGACGATGCGCTCAAGCGGGTAGCGCCGGTCAATAGCCGAACGCAGTGCTCCCTCCTCGATCAAGCCTTTGACGAAGACGAGGTCGTCGGCCTTTTCGCTCGGGTGTTCTCCGGTGACGATTGTCTTGCCGCTGGTCAGGGCTGCCCACCGCATGGGAAGGGTGCGTACCGGCGTGGAGGCGTTCAGGTAGATGCTTTTCCTCTTTAGCGCCCTCATGCAGTCGGGGAAGGAGCCCTTGTCCACAGCCACGAAAATGACGTCGTAGGCTTCGCCCTTGGCGGCGAAGTCTTCTTTTGTGACTGACCATCCCCTTACGTCCGGTGGGCTCTCTATCCTCTCTCGAGCAGACAGTCTCGAGGGAGGAGTGGCATGGGTCACCCGCTGACGCTGGTTGGTTTCATGGAGATGTATCCGACGCAAGATGCTTGCCTGCGGGCGCTGTTCGAGCAGCGCTGGCGGGAAGGGTTCCGCTGCCCGCGCTGCGCGCACGCGGTGGCATGGTACTTGCGCGGCCGTGGGCTCTACGAGTGCGCGGGCTGCGGCTACCAGGCGTCGGTGACCGCGGGCACGCTGCTCCACAAGACGCGTACCGACCTGCGCAAGTGGCTGCTCGCGATCTGGCTGCTGGCCGCGATGAAGAAGCCGCCCTCGGCAGCCGAGCTGTCGCGACAGCTGGGCGTGACGGGCAAGACCGCGTGGCTGCTACGCCGCAGGGTCACGCACGCCATGCGCTGCGGCGAACACGAGCTGCTGCTGCGCGGCGTGGTCGAGCTCGATGAGTCACTGGTCGGCGGCCGCGAGCGCGGCAGCGGCAAGCGCGGACGCACTTCGCAGCGCAAGACGCTAGTCGCGGTGTCAGCCGAGCAGACTCCGCGGGGCGGCCTCGGCCGCGCGCACCTGCGCGTGATCGACGACGCCAGCGCCAAGACCCTGAGCAACGCCGCCCGCGCCCAGATCCAGCCCGGCAGCACCGTCAAGACCGACGGCTGGAGGGCCTACCGGGCGCTGGCCAACGCCGGTTACCTACACGAGCCGCACATACAAGCCACGCCGCAGGCCGCCGCCGAACTGTTGCCCTGGGCGCACATCGTCATCTCCAACTTCAAGCGCTGGCAACTCGACGTCTTCCATGGGGTCAGTCCCCAGCACCTGCAGTCCTACCTCGACGAGTTCTGCTACCGGCTCAACCGCCGTGACGCACGGCTCGACCTCTTCCGCCGCATCCTGAACCGCTGCGTCCTGTACACGCCACCGATCACCTACTCCGAGCTGATCGCGACCTGAGTTGAGGGGATGGTCAGTCAAGTTTGTAGCGCAACACTTCCGTCTCTGACGCTCCCGTCTCAATCGCCCCGCACCGTACTCCTCACCCTCTTCGCCTCCCACGTCCAGTCCTCGACCCGGTAGCCTGTCTCCCGCGGCTCGCCGCTCATCAAGAGCCCGTGCCGGCGGCGCAGCTTGCCGACCGTCTGCCACATCTTCACGTGATCGACCTCGACGCCGTGGGCAGCGAGCGCTTCACTTGCCTGGAGGCGCACGCGGGGTCTTCCGATCGGGACGGCAGCCGAGCCGACCCAACGTGAGGAATCGCACGAGAATCGCACCGCCACACGCAGACATGCTGGATCGGGAAGAGCGATCGGGTAGGCGACCGGACACCAGAACCGGTCACTGAGCAGGAAGAACGTTGTCATATTGACAACGTTGGTGCACCTCAGTGGACAACTCTCGAACCTTCGTCACGAACTGAGGTCGCTGTGCGATGCATTCTAGCCCATGTCCCAGAGGCCGACGACGCCCGCTCGCTAGCCGTGTGCGAGCTTGATGCTGCGTCTGTAACCAGAACGTCGCGCGAAGAGCGGCGGGGTGAAAGGCCACATGCCAGATGCTCCTGCCGTTGAGGCCAGCGAAGTTCGTCAACGGGCTGGGTACAATCGCTCGCGGAGCTCGTGGAAGTGACCGGACTCGAGAAGCCGCAGATGGACCCGGAGAACGAGTGCCAACGGCACCGTGGTGGACCTACCCAGACAGCTTTCGAACTTTCGGTCCGAAGTGCCGCGCCCAGCCGATGCCAGTACTGAAGCACGGTGACTCGGCTGTCCTGATGACGCTCGGCAGCGCCCTGCGATCGTTGCCTCAGCCGGCCATTTCGTGTGAGTGAGCAGCGCGCCGGGCCGCCGAGAGACGCCACATCACGCTTCTAGCCGAAGTGACCCCAGTGCGTGGCGATGATGAGGAGCAGGCCACCCACGGCGAGCGCTACGCCCGCGACAATCGTCCTGGCGCTGCCCAACTTGAGCTTCGGGATATGTGCGGCGACGAGCCAGACGCCGGCGAACAGCAGGAGCAGAAACCCGACTTCAGCGAGCCTCACGCCCGTCTCGTGTGCGAAACCAAGGAGCAGGTTCATGCGTGAGATCCTCCTGCGCCGCTGCACCTGGCGTCAAGGGTCGCAGACGTTGGGTCGTCTGGATGTATCGGGCGGTTCGCTGTGCTGATGCGATCAGGCCAACGCGCGGGTGACCGGACTCATCTCTCGGTCCACCCTCCTCGATTCCGCACTCTGGGATCGTGCCCTTCCGCAGGCACGCTACGTGAGTTGGTCGTAGACTCAGAGGGTTGATTCCGCCACCGATCGATGCGCGAGGAGGCGACCACCACAGCCGTGCCCGATGAAGCTCACCGTCGACCGTTTGGCAAAGGCCTAACGCAGGCGAAGGTCTGCGCGGCCGCGCTTGCCATCATCGACGAAGACGGTCTGCCGGCGCTCAACATGCGTCGGCTCGGCACCGACCTTGGGGTCGACGCCATGGCGGTCTATCGGCACCTTCCTAACAAACAGGCCATTCTGGACGGCGTCGTCGATCTCGTTCTAGCTGGGCTTGCCGGCGCGTCGACCGGCGACATTCCTGAGCGTGCCTACGCCTTCTTCACCTCATTGCGAGACGTTCTCGCTGCACACCCGAACGCGATCCCTCTGGTAGCAAACTCCGCCCTCCAGACCGGAACGGCGAAGGAGCAGGCCGACGTGCTTCTGACCGCGATGCGTCGGTCCATGATGAGCGAAGAGAACGCTCTCGACGCGTTCCACACCCTTGAGAGCTTCACCGTGGGGTTCGCGTGGCTCGAGGTGGCAGGATTCGTGGGGGAGTTGCCCGAGAACACCCCCTTCATGCGCAGGAACGTGCCCCGAATCGCCGCTCCGACTCCCACCACCGCCGGCTTGGCGATAGCGCCGTCGGACGGCGGCACGCAGCTCGGCCGTTACGAGCGCTGTCTTCGTGAACTCCTGGAGGCGCTCCTTCCCCGATGACTCCGGGCGACGGGAGTGATAGGTTTACTTAGTAGACATTGTTCGCGTCGTCTGAGGATGCGAACGCCTCGACCCCCAACCACGCGGGAATGAGTACTCACATGCCGCCGTCATCGCCGCTGCTTTCGCTGAGGCGCGCCGTCGCAGAGCGCATCGTCTCTGCGTCCTACATGCGCAAGTGGCTGGTGCTCGGTGTCCTCATAGGCGCCGTCGCCGGGCTTGGCGCCGTGGTCTTCGTCCACGCGCTCGATCTGGCGACGCACTTCTTTCTCGGAGTGGTCGGCGGCTACGCGCCCCCGACCCCCGCCAACGAGGGCGGAGTCACCGCCGCCGGCCACTTCGCCCGTGCCTGGGCGATCCCACTTGTCGTTGCGTCCGGCGCCCTCGTGTCGGCCCTGCTCGTCGACCGGTTCGCACCGGAGGCGGCAGGCCACGGCACCGACGCCGCGATCGCGGCCGTGCACAACGACCCCAAGGGCATCCGCCCCAAGACGTCGTTGGTGAAGATCGTGGCGTCAGCGATCACGATCGGCTCCGGAGGATCGGGGGGACGAGAAGGCCCGACCGCGCAGATCAGCGCCGGATTCGCGTCGTTCCTCTCCAGGGCCTTCGGCCTCAGCCAGGACGACGCGCGCATCGCGGTGACGATCGGCATGGGTGCAGGCATAGGCGCCATCTTCCGCACGCCGCTCGGCGGTGCGGTCCTGAGCGCCGAGATCCTCTATCTCAACGACTTCGAGACGGCGGCGATCGTCCCCGGCCTTGTGTCCTCGATCGTCGCCTTCGTGGTCTACGGCGCGGTCGAGGGCTTCGCTCCGATCTTCGGCTACCATGCGAGCCTGCGGTTCGACCAGCCCGTCCAACTCATCTACTACGCGCTGATCGGCGTTGCCGCCGCGCTGGTCGGGCTCCTGTATGGCAAGTCCTTCTGGACCATACACAACGTCTTCGGGCGCTCGTCACTGCCGAGATGGGCGCGGCCGGCGATCGGCGGTCTTCTCGTCGGCTGTCTCGCCCTGGCGTTCCCCGAAGTCCTCGGCACAGGCTACGGCTGGGTACAGAAGATGATGACGCGCGAGCTGCTCACGTTCCCGCTCTGGCTGGTGCTGCTGCTTCCCCTCGCCAAGATCCTCGCCACGAGCCTCTCGATCGGCTCCGGCGGCTCGGGCGGTATTTTCGGTCCGGGCATGGTGATCGGTGGTCTCGTCGGCGCAGGCGTGTGGCGCATCTTCGAGCTCTTCGCCCCAGGCGTGCCGCTCAGTCCCGCCCCGTTCGTCATCGTCGGCATGATGGCGTGCTTCGGCAGCATCGGTCACATCCCCATCGCGACGATGCTGATGGTGGCCGAGATGACCGGCAACCTGTCGCTGCTCGCCCCCGCCATGGTCGCCGTCGGCATCGCCACGCTGATCGTCGGCGATCGGCACATCTACGCCTCACAGTTGCGCTCGCGCGAAGATGCGCCGGCCCATCGCTTTCGCTTTGGCCTGACCCCGGTCGGAGCCCTGCCGATCTCGGCGATCGTGCGCGAGGCTTCGCTGGTGATCGACGCAAGCGAACCCGCTCTGGCGGCCCTGGAACGCGTCGAAGACGCAGGACTGGCGGCGGCCCCCGTCGTCACGCGGGACGGATCGTTCATCGGGATCCTCGCGGCGCGCACCGAACCCGCCGACGCCGGACATGCCACGGCGACGGCCGGCGATCTCGCCACGATGACCGGACCCGTGATCGCGGCCGATTCGACGCTCGACACCGCGATCGAGCAGCTCGCCTTGAGCCGGGCGACCTGGGCACCCGTCGTCGACGCGAACGGGCACCTCGTCGGCACGACGACCTCAGAAGGTCTGCTGCGCCGCTACACCCGTCTCGTGCAGGCAAGCATGCGGCGCCTCGACGCGCTGGCCGGTCGCGGCGTGCTCTTCGAGGGACGTGTGTCGCCCGACTCCGACCTGGTGGGCAAGAGTGTCGCCGAGATCGCCTGGCCGCCGGACACGTTCGTGCTCAGCGTGCGGCGTGGCGACGAGACTGTCTTCGCCACCGGCAAGACGAAGATCATGCGCGGCGACGATCTGGTCGTCGTGACGCGGCCTGAGGGCATGGACGAGCTCGGCCAACTGGTGGGACCGCTGCCCGACCCGGCTCATGCAACGGCAGAGGAACCGCTCCTGTAAACGACGTGTGACGAGAGGATCGGCGTGGTTGAGGATCTGAACAGGCCGAGCGAAGAGCTCGTCGTTCTCGACGGCGTCGCCAAGACGTACGGCGCCGGTGAGCTGGCTGTACACGCTCTACGGACAGCCGACCTGAACATCCCGGCAGGACAGTTCCTCGTACTGCTCGGGCCCAGTGGCTCAGGCAAGACGACCTTTCTCGACCTCGTCGGCGGCATCGAGCGACCGACGACGGGCCGGCTGTTCGTCGGAGGCCGCGACCTGGCCAAGCTCGGCGACGACGGGCTGACCCGCTATCGTCGCG
>Ga0209585_10001170_pt1 | contig 10246 bp, 5 predicted proteins | sample NGEPerone_FD_185491 | JGI IMG/M metagenome (GOLD analysis project Ga0209585, IMG submission 185491) | Arctic peat soil microbial communities from the Barrow Environmental Observatory site, Barrow, Alaska, USA - NGEE Permafrost154B-one... | ecosystem: Environmental > Terrestrial > Soil > Wetlands... | reverse complement strand
CAAAACCTATGATGCAAAAGGGAATTCATCAGTACCGGAAGAAATATTAGGCAATGTTTACGGAGATAACTACCAGGCCAGTTTACTCAGCCGTCCTATTGTTTCAAGCATAATGGATGCACAAAGTAGATTGGATATTGAATGGGGAGATCCTGATCTGTCAAACGGTGCTTATGCAATGGAGGTAGCTTATACCGATACTTTAGGGCAAAAGTCAGTGCATCGATTTGCAATAGATCAATCTTCCACGATCCTGTCAGATTATAAAGGAGACAGCACTTTTAAATTCAGAACCGTTTATCTTCCAGATTCATCAAGTATAGATACCTTTTATACGGCATTTATCATAATGGCTGTATCCCGGAAAATTGATAAATCCACCTGGATTGCTATAGCGGATTCTTATACGCCAACGACATTGCTTCCAAGTGGTCCTCCGAAATGTGCAATTGATGGTAATATTAATACATTTTGGCATTCACTTTATCCAAGTACTACAGTAATATATCCACATTGGCTGGCTATAAATATGAAACAGGTGATAAATGTTAGCAATGTGGAATTAACCTATCGACAGAATGTTTTTAGTAGTTTTACTGATTTTATGATTCAAGGAAGTCTGGATGGTGTAAACTGGACAACTTATGGCTCATTTAATTTTCTACTGGTCAACGATCCACAAAGATATTCTATTCCTAATTCACCTATGATGCAATATATAAGAATCTATATGACAAAGGGACCTAATGCTTATGCAAATTTAGCTGAGCTTTCGGTGTATGGTTATCAATAGAAATTGACAGCAGGAATTTTTTATAAGTGTGATATCGACATTATAACAAGGTAAAGAATAATTTGAAAAATAAAATAAAAGATAATAATAGTAAATAGTTTTTCTCAAGGAAAAGGCATATAAACCCGCGAATAGCAGATGTGAGAAGTGGGGTGGGCAAAGAACTCCATAAATGCTGGCATTTCCCGTCGTAATTCTTTGATTAACCATGGAAATTATCAATACATTGCTTATTGTTCGGATAGGCTAACTGTAGATATCTCAATTGGTAAGCGTACTGACGGCTATATTGAAAAATAATATAATAATAATGTAATAAATACAGGAATGATAAAAAAATTGAATTTGGCTGTGGTCCTTATATCGTTTTGTTTGTCTTTATCAGCCCAGACGGAAAACCATCTTAGTTCTCTTTTGGAGAAAAGAAAGGGGGCTGAAGCAGGAGCAAAACCCTGCAGATATGATGATCATACCCATCCATCAATACTGGTAACTCCTAAACGGATGGAATTGATCCGTAAAGAGATTTTAGCCGGCATAACATCAAAAAAGGCTATTTATGAAAAATATGTGAAGGCTGAAGCAGATCGCTGGCTCCAACGGTCAATCGTTATTCCACAAACGGGAGGCTGGATACATGATTTTTTTTGTACAGATGGAAGTATGCTGGAAGTTCCTGAAAACAGGATATTCAATCCGGAAGTACCCAGCAGATGTCCTGTATGTGGAAAGACTTATTTAAATGAAAAGATCATTGCAGCGCGGCGTTCTTTTGAGAATTATTGGTTGTGTGGTGCGGTGCGCGATTTAAGCTTGGTATATGCAATTGAAGGGAAAAAACAATATGCTCAAAAGGCTATTGAGATCCTTGAAAAGTATGCTGATGCTTATCCCACACAAGCCATTCAGCGTCAAACGCTGGAGGAGGCGGTGGTTCTGATTCCACTGGCAGAAGCATACGATCTGCTTTATGATGTAATGACCGAAGCACAAAGATCACATATTGAAAAGGATCTGTTTTGGCCGGCAGCGCAAGCACTGACAAAAGCAGGAATGGGCGGAAACTGGGGATCGTGGCACTTGTCGGCAATTGGGGTGATCGGATATGCCACGAGGCATCAGCGATTTATTGATTTTGCTACCCAACAATTCAAGGCACAGATATCCCATCAACTCGGTGATGACGGGCTTTGGCCAGAATCGATAAGCACCTATCACTTCTACCCGTTGGATGGTTTCTTAGCCTTCATAGAGGCTGCCTCTAATAATGGGGATGATCTGGCTAATTGGGAAGCCAAACCAGGAAAGGGGATCAAAGCCATGTTTAGGGCCCCTCTTCGCTATGCCTATCCTAATATGCGGCTTGCTGCCATTAACGATGGATGGTATGATTCCTATTTGCCACAAGACCAATATACGATGGCCTATTATCTTTACCGGCTACCTGAATTCGCCTGGGCCATTGAGAAGATCCGGCAAGGAGGTAAGAGTGGAGTTCCCGGAGTTCTCGGAGATCTTGTTGACCAGCACTACCGCAACCTGCTTTATGGAGAAGCATTACCTGCAAAACTGCATAACCCAACATTTTCATCAACCAATTTCCCGGTCCTTGGGATTGCTACCTTAAGGCAAGGATCTGGTATAGCGTCCAATAAAGAAATGATGATGACATTTGACTATGGTCCCCTGCTGGGTCATGGACAACCTGATAAAATGGGGATAACTCTGTTTGCCAATGGTAAGCTTTCAGTTCCTGATTATGGGACAACCGGGTATGGATCCGCGCTGGACCAATTTTTAAGAAGTACCCCTGCTCATAATACTGTCGTTGTTGATGGCAGGGATCAGCCAAAGACCAGTGACCGCAATCTCGTTGCTTTCAAAAATACCCCTTCTTTTAAGCTGGCTTCTGCCCGTACTACTGAAGTAATTCCAGGGACCCGCTGGACACGCACGGTTATGATGACCGGTGATTATGCAATAGTCTGGGATCGTTTTGAGGGTACAGAAGAACACCAGTACGATTGGTTTTTTCATGCAGAAGGTGATTCAATTTCTCTTCCGGCTAAACCAGGAAACTCTTTGACGAGCCAGGCATCTGCCAATCAATTCTCTTATAAATTCATAGCTGACGTGAAGAGGCAATCCCTGTCAGCAAATTCGGTAAAAGCACAGTGGCAATCAAATGATGGTGGAATTGCGTTATGGTTTATGAACGATCCAAAACAGGTAACATTTACATCCATGATGCCTACAGCCGGAGGAAAGCAGGTCCCATTGCTGGTATTGCGTCAAAAAGCTTCCGATGCTGAATTCGTGGCAGTCATTAAGCCTTTAAATAAGTCAGGTAAAGAGGTGATCAGGAATGTTCAGTTTCAACGGGAACCTGACCATGCATTACTAATAACTGTATCTATTGGAAAGCAGAAGGAGCAAATCCATTTGAAAAAAACGGGTGTGGTTTATCAGAAAGAAGGAGCAAAAGCTGTTTTTATAAATTTAGCAGGACAACAGTAGAAGGTTAAAAGCGCTTTTAAAATATTTAAACGCGCTCAAGACCTAAAAGATGAGCCTTTTGGAAAAGCGTTTTTCAGATGAACAATAATATCATAAAATGAAATTTGTTTTCTTTAATATCCTATTAATAATTACAGGCGTTTACCACCTATCCGCTCAACAAACAGCGCGACCCATTAAAAAACAAGATAGCGGAAATATTTCTGAACCACATAATGTGGACAGCAGTATGTACTATACCTTTGGCACCAATGGAATCAATGAATCCTCTGCGCGCCGCTATAAATCCCTGGGAGTGACCAGCATTGAAAGCTATGTTACCTGGGAGTCGTGCGAGCGGGCCGGTGACGGTAAGTGGGATTTTTCTGCCTGGGATAACACTGTGAAATTATTGAAGGAAAATAACCTTAAGTGGGTGCCTTTTCTTATATTGGGACCGGCCTACTCTACACCGGATTGGTTCAGGGCGGGCAAAGAGCATTTCCCCTGCCGCTGCCTGGAGCATGGACTGGACAGTAAGATAGAATCCCGCTGGAATCCGCATCTTCCTGGAAGGATCGATCAGTTCATAGCGGAGTTTTCGAAGCACTACAAAAATTCGGGCGTGATTGAATCGGTGCTTTTGGGCATCCAGGGAGATTATGGAGAAGCCATCTACTCTGTTTCAGGAGGCGGGTGGACTTTTACCATACCTGGCAAATATCACAATCATGCCGGCTATTGGTGTGATGATCCGTATGCGCTTGCTGATTTTCGTACGTTTATACAGAAAAGGTATAAGCATATTGCGGAAGTAAACAAGATATGGGGAACTTCCTTTAAAGCTTTCAACAATATAGACTTTGCTGTAATCAAGGACCAAATAACAAGTGTTGATTCACCTGGCCAGACAGCAAATCCACAGGCCCGCCGTCGTAGGATCGATTTCATAGACTGGTACCGTGCAGCAATGACCAACTGGGCTGATTGGTGGATAGGAACCACCAGGAAATACTTTCCAAAAACACCAATCTACCTTTGTACGGGTGGTGATGCTGAACCACATCATGGTTCGAACTTCGCTGAGCAAACCCGGGTAGCCGCCAAACATGGGGCAGGTATACGGATCACTAATGAAGCATCAGATTACAAGAGTAATTTTGCAGTAACCCGGTGGGTAGCGTCAGCAGCAAAGCATTATGGCACTTACTATGGATTCGAACCTGCAGGCCAGGAAGATGAAAAGGGCATTGTAGCCCGTATATATAACGCTACTGCATCAGGAGCAAACCAGCTTCATGATTATGACGGCAATGTTATCAAAAGCCAGGAGCGGATCAACGTGCAGCAGGAACACCTGAAATATTTGTTTCATGTCACATCGCCCGTGGTACCGGTTGCCTTATGGTATCCGAATGTTTCCTTAACGCTTAAATGGGGTGGCTATATAGAGAAGGCAGCACAATTCAGGGATTATACTGACTTTGATTACATAGATGAAAGCATGCTTCAAACCGGAGCACTTAATGAACACCGGATACTGGTGATCATCCAGGGTAGCATCCTGGAGACAACAGATGCTAAGCGTATTGCTGATTGGATTAAAAAAGGTGGCCGTGTAATTGTTATGGATGTTCCCCGGTTTGAGAGCGTAGAAGGCACCTCGAAACCGGAGCAGACGCTGTTTGGTGATGACGAATCCAATGATCACAGAATCGGTAAAGGCCATATTATAAGAGTAAGTGGATGGGATAATCTTCCGGGAGCACTCCGCTCCGCTATGCTGGAACTCAGGCTCCCGGTAATTGATCTTATGAAGGATGGGATCTTCGCGACTCAAACAGGAAAAAATCAATGGCTTTTTTTGAATACTACAGAGAAAGGATATATAGAAGAGCTGATGGTTCCTGGTGGTAAGCGTACGGCATCAATTAAGCTGGGAACGATCACAGAAGTTGACCTGAGTAAAAGTCCCATAGGTTCATCTGCTGGTAAATTAAATTAAGTAGCCTGAAAGAAAATGAACAAAACAGTATGAAATCTTATCTTTTAAAATCAACTTTCTTTGTCTTAACAGGGATTTTTTTCGGAAGCCCAACGTTGACATTTGCTCAATATTCCAAAAAGGGTATGAAAGCCGATAATCCCCATTTGGCCAAGGTGGTTCCTGTTGCCTGGTCGAAGTTCAAATCCGGACCTTGTGTGCTTCCTGCGGGTGAACGGTTTGGCAAAATATTGCTCAATGCAAATAAGTACGCACTAAATACCTGGTGGCAGGCTAATAAGTTCAATCAACCTGCTTCGGATGGGTATCTTGATTTTCATGGGAAAAACGAACACCATATAAGGCCTGCTGCCTCCGAGGCGCAAGGGCTGGCCATTTCCCTGCAACTGGGTCTTTATAATAGTCAAGCAACCGGTGTTTCAAAAAAGGAAGCTAAAAAAAAGACGATAGAACTCATCCGTTCGCTGGTACACCGGCACCTTGCCACTGCAGCAAACGGATGGGGATCGATATGGCAGTCCCCTTTATGGGCCAGCCGCACCGCAATGGCAAGTTGGCTTATGTGGGATCAACTGGACGCTCAGACCAGAAAGGAAACAGTAAAGATGCTGGAAAGCGAAGCAGTATGGGTAATGTCCAACAAAGGTAAGCCGGTTATCAAGACCTACAGGAATCGGTCGGGCAAGATCATTAGTCCGGGCGATACAGGTTCAGAGGAAAATGCGTGGGATTCGGATTTACTGGTAGCTGCGACGGCTATGTTGCCTGGCGATGTAAATTATTCGCGCTGGATGAACAAGGTGATTGAGCTGGAGCTGGCCACTTACTCCCGTCCTTCAGATGTGGAGAGGACGGATGTGTACAACGGCAAGCCTCTTTCAGGCTGGCTTCCCGGCACCAATGCCAATGAAGATGGCACAGTCATCAACCATAATATTGTACACCCTGATTACATGACAGCAGGCTTGTTTGAATTCACGCCTATCGTATTTTATAGCCTGGCACGGCTTCCGGTACCGAAAGCGGGCATGTTTAATTGTGATATTATTTACAATACATTGGCAAACCTGCAGTTTACACCCGGTAAAATTATTAATGGAAAGCCAGCCACGCAGCCGGGGGGAACGATGTTTATTGCCCGTTCCGCAGAGATCTATTATCCTCAAGGCGATGACTGGGGAACCGGGCGCCGGTTGAATTTTGCAATGGCTGATGCCGTCACCTCATTGTTCTCCCCCATTGCTGGACTTAGACTGAAGGCGGCTATATGGGAGCGAAAGCATACAGAATATACACTCATGCAACAGGCTCGTTTTGAGGACGGGCATACCTATTTAAATTCATCCGAAAACAAATCTCCTAATGGCGACAGCCAGAATGCCATGCTGGCGTCACGTGCCTACCTGCTCCATTGGCTGGCAGAGCGACATGCAGTTACTTTTACCAATAAAAAATATTAAAAAATGAATCCTCTTTTTCTGACTCTAATAACCCTATTTTCTCCGCCAGTGGGCCATACGCTATCCGTAGGAAGTTGTTCTTCTGCTTCAGTGACTCAGGAGGCTACTGTAAATTGGAATCCTCTCAAAAATTACCAAAAGGAAAATATGAAGCAACGCCGGCAGGCAGGTCCGCCAAAAGGAGCTGCCGCAGATTACTTACTGGCGCTGTTACGATTTGAGCCATGGGCTGAATTACAATGGCATGATTATGCTAAAATTGCCAATACCGGATATTTCGGTGATGGCACCACTGGTGGAAATGGGGGTATCCGTGGTACTTGCGGGATTGCTCTTTCATATGCAGTTCTTGCCCGTGAATTTCCTAATGCACCTGAGCGTCAACACCGAATTAAAAGGGTAGAAGCTGCCTTACGATATGCAGAAGAGACTCATGAAAGTGGACAGGATAAAGTGGTTGCGGTGGATGGAAAGAAATGGGGTGTGCTCTCTTCATTTTCTATAAAAGATGGCCGTGGGTGGCAGAGCTCCTTGTGGGCCGGATCAATGGGATTTGCAGCAGCACTGCTTGAGAAGGAACTTGATCCAAAAGTGGTAGAGGGATGTAAGCGTGTAGTAGCAGAAGAAGCAGACTGGCTGTCGAAAAAAATGCCGGCCTCAGGATTTAAATTTGACACCAAAGCAGAAGAAAACGCGTGGCAATCAAATATAGTTACCCTGGCTGCAGCCTGGATGTCCCGGGATCCAAGGGCTGATAAATGGCTGAAAACCGCCAAACTTTATTTGGTTAACACCTATACAGTACCCACTGATTCATTAGGAAAGCTAAAAGAATGGATAAAAACACAAACATTATTTCCGAGTTATGCCCTGGAAAATCATGGATTTTATCATCCTACTTATCAGATGGTAGCTGGTATGTCATTGGGAGATTCCTACCTGATGGCTAATATAATCAACCCAAAAATGGCTCAGGAGATATTACCGTTTGCAGAACACAATGTAAAACCAGTGTGGCAATTTCTGCAGGGGATTTTATTAAATTCAGGTGATCTGGCTTTTCCTTCGGGACTGGACTGGTCCCTTCATTCATTTGAGCATATCTCTTATCTTGCCTGGTTGTCAACTCATTTTAATGAACCGCAGGCTCAATGGGCAGAACCAGGATTGGCCAAAGAAATACTTTACCGGCAGGCTATAAATGGAGATGGACGTTTTGTAGGGGAAAGTTGCCCTGATGGATTTTATCGGGAAGCAGTGGAAGCACGCCGTATTGCTATAGCATTTCTTCACGATGAGATGGCTCAATTCCCGGTTTCAAAAGGATTGAAACCAAAAAATTACATTGCCCATTATTCAGATGCAAAACTCATGGTACAACGCTCTGAAAATGCCCTGACAACAGTAAGTTATGGAACAAAAACTATGGCCCTGGTCACCCCATTAAATGGAACCACCGCAAGACAGCAGTTTCTTATTTCTCCTAATACCTCCAGCTTTATTGGAGGAGATGGAAATACGAAACTAAATTTTTTCAAGAAAACTAAGAGAGGATTCAGGGCCGAACTGAAGCTGGACAGTAAAACAGGGAGAAAGTCAACCATAATTATTGAAAGTACGCCCGAGGCGATTGTATTCGTGGAAATACCAGCAGAGGATTCAAAACTCCCCTCCGGTGAATTGTTTTTAACCGCAATTGAAAATGATCCTCTTACAGGAGGAGAACGAAAAGTATTATGGAATGCTGATTCAACCATTATTCAAGAACGTTCGGGGGTGTCTGCCGGGCCTGTTTCCGTCCATTGGCTCAATGTAGACAACAGGATCGGGTTTATTACTGCATCCGAAGGTGATTTCATTTATAGGGCAGCATCAAAATATAACAGGAATGGAGCAGCAGAAGATGCTGTTGTTTTTCGGCCGGCAGAAAGTAGCGCACCACGAGCTGTTATTGTCCTTCCAGGTAAAAATGCCAAAGTTACCGCAAAGGTTGAAAAGAGCTTAACGTGGACGATAACGGGTAATAAATGTAAAGTTGATTTCAAAATGCCCGGGGGAAAGAAAATGAAGATTAAAGTAGATTTAAACAAAGATTAAATGGCGGGCCAAATCTCCTCAAGAAAATTTTTATAAAATATATAGAGTAAAGGAATAAACTATGAAGCTACTTCATCTTTTGAAAGCAATCTTCTTTGTCTTAACAGGCACTTTGTTATTGCTGGGATCAACGTTGACATTTGCCCAACCTTCGAAAGAGGACATGAAAACTGGTAGTATCGCTTCCTCCAGGATGGTTCCCATTGGCTGGTCAAAGTTCAAATCCGGCCCCTGTGCGCTTCCTGCCGGGCAAAGGTTTGGAAGAATAGTGCTTAATGTCAACAAGTATGCGCTAAACACCTGGTGGCAGGTTAAGAAGTTGAATCAACCTGCTTTAGATGGATATCTTAGTTTTGATGGAAAAGGTGAACCGGATATCAGGTCTGCCGCCTCAGAAGCTCAGGCCCTGGCCATTTCCCTTCGGCTTGGGTTATATAATAGTCAGGTGACAGGAGTTTCCAAAGAGGAAGCTAAAAAAAAGACTATAGAACTTATCCGTTCCCTGGTACACCGGCATCTTGCCAATTCAGTAAACGGATGGGGATCCGTATGGCAATCACCTTTATGTGCGGCTTCAACCTGCATGGCTGGATGGCTTATGTGGGATCAACTGGACGTTCAGACCAGAAAGGAGACAGTAAAGATGCTGGAAAGCGAAGCAGTATGGGTAATGTCCAACAAAGGTAAGCCGGTTATCAAGACCTACAGGGACCGCTCTGGCAGGATCATTAGTCCCGGCGACACAGGTTCAGAGGAAAATGCCTGGGATTCGGATTTACTCGTGGCTGCAACAGCTATGCTGCCCGGTGATGTCAATTATTCGCGCTGGATGAATAAAGTCATTGAATTGGAACTGGCCACCTTCTCGCGGCCTTCAGATGTTGAGAGGACGGATGTTTACAATGGTAAGCCTCTTTCCGAATGGCTGTATGGCTCCAATGCGAATGAAGACGGCACCCTCATCAACCATAAGATTGTCCACCCTGATTACATGACATCAGGCTTGTTTGAATTCACCCCGATCGCCTTTTATGGTCTTGCCCATCGGGCTGTACCAAAGGCAGGGCTCTTTAATTGTGATTTAATTACAACACACTGGCAAATTTGCTGTTCTCTGCAGGTGAAATAATTAATGGGAAGCCTACTTTGCCACCGGGCGGTACCATGATAATTGCCGGTTCTGCCGATATCTATTATCCTCAGGGTAATGACTGGGGGAACAATCGTCGCCTCAATTTTGTCATGGCGGATGCGGTGACGACCTTGTTTTCTAAAGTTGCTCAACTCCGTCATAAAGCAGCGAGGCTGGAGGAAAAACATACCGAATATGTACTTCATATGCAGGCGCGATTTAGGGATGGCAGGACTTATGACGCACCATCTGAGGACAGGTTT
>Ga0209585_10001168_pt1 | contig 10254 bp, 9 predicted proteins | sample NGEPerone_FD_185491 | JGI IMG/M metagenome (GOLD analysis project Ga0209585, IMG submission 185491) | Arctic peat soil microbial communities from the Barrow Environmental Observatory site, Barrow, Alaska, USA - NGEE Permafrost154B-one... | ecosystem: Environmental > Terrestrial > Soil > Wetlands... | reverse complement strand
TCATAAGCGAGCACATTTTTTTTGTATCGACAAACAGACTTAAAGCCTCTGTGTGCTGAAGAATGAGGTGCACGCTTGGACACTAATGCCTGTTGATTCCGTCTTTAACGCCTTTCAAGAAAGCAATTAACATACTGCTCCCTTTCCTGCTTCCGACAATCCTTCCGGCTGAGATCCAAAACTGCACAAGAAAGAAGTACGTCAAAAAGCAAAGATACTGTTTCCTCGTTGCGTGTTTTTTCATGAACCAGAACAGATTTCTCGTGAGGTAATATGTGTTGCCAACACTGCCGCTTGAAGCGGCAACTTTGTGCCATATCTTGGCACTGGGAACAAACACCGACGTGTACCCAGCGCGGTTTCCTCGCATACACCAATCGGTCTCTTCCCAGTAAGCGAAAAGCGTCGAATCGAGCAATCCAATTCGCTGAACGACTTCGGTTTTCACCAAGAGGCAAGAGCCTTGGACATAGCTCACTTGCTTCGTATCATCGTATTGTCCTCTATCTTCTTCTCGCTCACCTAAGTTGCGGGCTTTTCCGATCCACAGGTTGATGTGTCCTCCAGCAAACGCAATAACGTCGCGTCGACCGCGGCAATAATAATAGTAGACCTTCGGCCCTACGAAACCTATTCTCGAATCACGCTCTGCAACGTTTACAAGCTCCGACAAGAAATTCTCGTCTACCGTCGTGTCATTATTGAGGAGCAAAATGTAATCCGCTCGCTCATCAATTGCCCGCTGAATGCCAACATTATTTCCTTCTGCGAAACCAAGATTCGCCTTGTTCTCGAGTAGCGCTATCTCTGGGTATCGAGACCTGAAGCATTCTTGAGATCCGTCTGTTGAGCCGTTGTCGACAAGTAGTATCTCGTAGTTGCCGTAGCCAATCTTCGTTACAGATTCCACGCATTCGACCGTCAAGCGCTTTCCGTTCCAATTCAAAACGACTATCACTACTTTTGGCTCGGTTATTTCGCCACGTTGCCTATCCCCGCCGAGCTTGCCTGCCGCTTTAGGCATTACTTGAGTAAGTCGATTTTTCGGTTCTCGATTCACAGTTAGATTCACCTTGCGGCTTTACATAGCCGCTCGCCCTCCGATTAATAACGGCGCCCTGGCCAATGCGACAGACTTTACGACCAAAAGTGTTTGAACAGTTAAGAGGCTGAACTATCGCAATTTTTTTCGTGGCCCACACAGGACCAGCCTTGCTGAACCTCAGCATTTCATTTTTTCCGGCGCAGCTGACTTCGTCCATTATGCACCAATTTGCGCTTTGCATATAAAAGTAACAGAAAAATGCTCAGCCGACGCGTGCCGTTGCCGGCGGGCCAGAAACCAGCGTGCGCTTTGAACAGCAATTACCTGCGAGATAGCGTCATGGACTATCATTGGCGAGGCGTATCAGTCTGCTTAAACAAGGCCTAGCTTATGACTTGGTTCAAGTTTGAAAGTCACCAGCCAGCAAGAGGAAAATAAAATAAGTTTTATGATGCACTCCACGCCAAAACTCTAACGGATGAAGGAAGAACGATAAGAGAATAGAAATGCAAAAAAAAACATAAGAGAATGCTGTTCTGCAAGCAACAGCAAACGTCAAAAATGATTGGCGACGCTTGACACTCGAGTGGGAAAGCATCACACGTGCAACTTAAAAACCCCCTGAAAATGAATGATTGGGAGTTCAGAGAACTTCTCGCAGTCGTTTTAGGAATTCAGTTTTTGTTGTGGATTTTGATAGGTCTTGGCTCGGCCGGGCTTGACATCTTTTTTGCAAGACAGTTCATCGGCTTCATATATTTGGCGTTTATCCCTGGCGTCCTTCTCTTGCGGATTTTCAGAATACACGAACTGAGCAACGCTGAAGCACTGGTGTACGTCAGCGGACTAAGCATTTCGACAATGATGTTCATGGGGTTTTTTGCCAACACGTTCTTCCCTGTTTTAGGCGTTGATCGGCCCATCTCAACCATCCCCCTGCTGGCCGTCATGACGGCGGTGGTCCTCACCTTCTGTTTCCTCGCCTATATACGAGATCGGGATTTCTCACGCCCCAGTTTCATCGACTCAAACGGAATCGTTGCCCCCCCTCTCCTCTTTCTATGTATTCTCCCTTTTGTCAGCATTGCTGGAGCTCAACTGATGAGTGTTACCGGCGGCAACAGTCTTTCGATGGTTTTGTTAGTTTTGCTGGCGATAATCCCTCTTCTCATCGTTTTCGATAGAATACCCAGCAAGTTATATCCGCTCGCGGTCTTTGTTACGGCAATTGCTTTGCTCTATGACGTTACCCTCGCATCGCCATATGTCACTGGCTATGACGTACAGATCGAATATTTTTTCGCTAGAGCCGTGAGCACGTCTGGGTTCTGGAATCTGACTATTTCAGATGACTACAATTCGGTGCTAAGCATCACAATGCTCGCGCCGATCATTGCTTCAATCTGTAACGCGTCAGTCGCAGCTGTTTTCAAAGTTATCTATCAGTTTTACTTTGCATTAGTGCCCCTGGGCCTATATGTAGTATATCAGAGGCAAACGAATGATAAAGCGGCGTTCTTGTCCGTTTTTTATTTTACATCAATCTTTGTATTCTATGCAGTGATGACGCAAGAGCTGAGACAAGAAATTGCTGAGTTGTTTTTGGTACTGTTGATCCTACTCATTATTGAAAAGAAACTGACAAGTGTCACAAGATCGTCCCTATTCATCATTTTTGGATTTTCATTGGCTGTATCTCACTATGGCCTCTCCTATCTCTACGTCGTCATTCTGATTCTCGCAGCGCTCATGTCAGCGTTTATAAATCCAATGCTCCTACGAGGGCACCGCATTGCCTTCAGCAACACACGTGAGCCGCGAAGCACGCACAGCTCGTTCGGCCCGATCAAAACAGAACAGATTGCCAGAAATAACGCAATTCCTACGATCTTAGTGTTACTGTTCGTCGTAGTCACTTTCTCGTGGTACGCCTTCATAGCAAGTTCTCATACGTTACTCACTTTAACCGGTGTGCTGGCACATGGTTTCAGCAACGTGCTCGCCGTTTTTTCACCTCAAGCGGCTACTCCTGCCGGCATTGCTGTTTCAGAGTACTCGCCTATGCGTCAAATTACGCTATATCTTAGTTATCTAGCCGAATTTTTTGTCGTCTTGGGCTTCGTGGGACTATTTCGAAAACCACGAGAGATGACCTTCACGGACGGGTATTTCAGTCTTGTATGTGCGAACTTTGCCTTCGTACTAGTAGGTGTTGCAATGCCACTGCTATTTCAGTTTAATACCCTGAGGGCGTATCAAATAGCTTTGATCGTTTTAGCCCCGCTCTTCGTGGTTGGCGGATTAATCTTCTTTAGAGCAGTTACGAGAATCGCTGGAACATCATTTGCCAAAAAGCAGCAAAAGGCGTCCTTAACAGCGTTATCTATATTCTTAGCGCTCTTTTTGCTCTTTAACAGCGGATGGATCTATACGGTAACGAATGACAACCCGACCCAATTCGCGTTAAACAGCCACGCCGACGCGCCTCGTTTTAGCGGCCAAGAGGTTCTAGCAGCCCAATGGGTTGATAGCGGCAAATTAAATGGCACCGCGCTTTATGGAGATGAATTTGGGCGGCTTCTGTTGTCGAGTTTTTCAGGACCGCAAAATACTCAGGTTTTTAATACTTATACTGCCGTTGCGCGCGGGGAAAACGGTATCATTTTATTCAGGAGTACAAATTTAGAGGGCACAATAACGATGACCGACGGACAAGCAAGCCTGACTAATTCCAGTTTTTACCAGAACTCAGTCGCCAATTCGAATCTGGTCTACGATAATGGGGCAGCACGGGCATATCATCCGTAGGTATAAGTGTTTTTATTGCGCTTCAGCGGCTTTATCTCACTTTGGTTGGCTTTCACTACTCCAAGGAAAGGCCTAAAAAAGCGCCTTTCAATTACCTTGGTTTCTGTCAAACGTTATCCTGGAGCGAGCAGTCAGTTAAGACCGAGTCTCGAGGAATAAACGAATTCTACAGAAAAGTTGTATCCGCTTTAATCAAGATGCAACGTTCAAGTGAGCGCTTTGGCTTCAACCATCGGATACTTGCATATTGCGCTTCGTAATCCTTAGGTCATCTCGGGTTTTCACATTTGACCAATTTGCTGGATAGCCTGCCGTTACCGTTCGATGGATTGTAGTAACTGTTAATATGGCCAACGCTTTAGATCCGATGATTTTAATGCCCGATTTGAACACGCATATTAAGCGCTTTGTCCAACGTTTCGGCCACGACTCAGCCACGTGCTTCGCGGTGCGAAAGCAACAACCTGTCGCTTACGTGCACCGCTATTCGGTTCTTAGCTGTTACGATAAGGAGCTCAGCAGAGTTCTTTCGATATAAACGCCCAAAACATCCCCCTTCGACACGTCACCTCCCGCGATGCCAGAAATGCCAGAATATGCTGTTTTTTGCAATTCAAGTCCGCTCCAAACAATAGGCAGCTACGACGTGTAAGGTAATTCTTGACGATTGAATATTTCCCGCACGCAGACGGAATGCTGTCGTAGATCCATCTTTCATTCCAAGCGGTCCAGCCACCCCGAATATACTCGTACTGTGATCTAAAATTAGTTGCGGTTGTGACTCAAAACGCCTTATGCTCAGTTCGTTTCTCGGGCGCTTCAGATCTGCAAGTACTCTCGACACTCTGACGTTGAGAGACTTGTGTACGTCCGTTTAGCTATTAGCGGCGGTAATGATAGAAGCAGTTCTGACTAAGGCCCAAAGTGCACAAAAAAACTGACTAAAGTGGAGCGATAGCCTCAAGGCGCGGCTGACTTAAAACGCAGTCATTATCCACGTTTCGGTAGAACGGTAACAAGTAACTCATTTAGCGCCTTAGTTACCGCTTCCCAAGAATACTGCTCTTCGACGAGCTTCCTGGCATTAGCTCCAATAGTTTCCCTCAGTCGTCGATCGGTCAAAAGAGTTAGCGTTTCTTTCGCAAATTCGTTGGAAGTATCTGCGATCACGAGGTGTTCTCCACTTCTGACAAGAATGCCTTGAGCCCCTAGCGAAGTCGTTACCACAACTTTACCCATTGACATCGCTTCGAGTACTTTATTCTTGATCCCAGTTCCCAAAGTCTCGGGCGCGACGAATACCGTGGACTTCGCGATATAAGGTCTTACATCCTTAACATATCCCGTGACACTTACTGAAGGATCAATCGACAGATCTATTATCTCCTCAGCGGGGTCGCGTCCTACGAGGTAAAGCTTGACATTAGGATTTTCCTGGCGTATCAAAGGGAAAACCTCATTGTAGAAATAAACAACGTTAGCAATCGCAACAGGGTATTGCAGGCGCGCTAATAATGTCAACGATGAGGGTTCCTCGTCTATTTCAATGGGACTAAAGTAATCGACATCTACCCCGTTAGGTATCACCGTACATCGTATCCGTGGATTCAATGACTCAAGAAGCTCTTTGTCTCGCTGAGTAACGACAAGACACACGTCAAACTTCTCATAAATGCGCTTTTCATACGATCGATTAAGCGCATATCGAATCCAGTATACAATTCTCTTCAATCCACGTGAAGTCGCAAAAACTTGCCTGTGCCATTCGGACAAGGCATCAAAAGGCTGCACGATCTTTGGAATGTCAACGTCGGCGACGTAATTTGCCATTTGTCTTGTCGAAAAGATGAGCTGAAAGTTGTTCTTTTTAAGGGCTTCCTTTATCGCTTGATCCATTCGATGGTCGTAATAATAGTCTAGCTCGTTCACAAGCAAACCGTGTTTTACGTTCTTTGGCAGGTTCAGGACACTGTTCTTGGCTGCTTTGAGAGATAGCTTTTTGAACTCGCTCCATTGAATCCTTATCGGATTCTCGATAGTGCATATGCTTTTCAAGTACTCGAAATCCTCAGCTCTGGAACGCTCTGACACGAACGAAACAAGAGTAATGTCGTGTCTAAATAGAGCAGACAAATGACGAATCAGGTGATACAGCGGCAGCGTATCGGAAGCTGCAGGAGAAGGAATGTCATGCGATAAGAACAGCAATTTCATCTTTTCTCCTAGATTACAATTTCACAAGTCTTATGCCTTGCGATGATTTGAAGCCGTGTCAACCTCTGCTCCTGCTACACCGTGCAAATACGATGATTCCGCCCTCACGTTGAGACTATATTTGTCGCTCACGATATCGACTACGCTCTTCATCAGCAACTCGGCGTAGCGTGGCCGCCTCATTCGATTTCACGACGTCTGTTTCCTGAGCGTAAACGCCGCCGAGAGGGTAGCTGTCCGCTAGATTATTGAGCTCTTTGCAAAAAAAACAACTGAAAGACGTCTCCGAAAACAATATGCTCTGTATCTGTTTTTTTTCCATAAACGTCCTCGCCACGCAGGAAAGATAATTTGTGCCTTGCATTTAGTATACACTTCACAACGGGCCTGTTTTCTATAAATCTGGCAGGAATGCCGCCCGCACAGTCCCGGCTCAACAAGCTACGTCTCATTGCACCCGCTGGGAGATGACATTTCTCCGATTCGCACGCCGCTTGAGAACTATTCCGACTGTGCCCCTCACGATAAGAGGCAACCTTGTTGTTTATTTTTTCGAACTCCATGCGCTTAGGTTTCGCGTCGCGTTCTCGCCCCTTCCTGATTGCTCCCCCCAAACAGTCTATCATAAAGGGCAATGACACGGTCCCACGAATACGCTGCAATCGCCCTTCTATGTACCTCGCAGCGAAACTTCGAGAACTCGCTAGCACTGTTTTCAATTGCGATCATTAGGTTGCTCAAGTCGGTACTATTTGAGAAATAAAGTGCAGAGGGACCGCACAACTCTCTGTTAAAAGGGTTATCGTGACATAAGATGAGATTCTGGGACATCATTGCCTCCAAGAGACTTGGATTGGTGCCGCCGACTGAATGTCCGTGAATATACGCCAGACAATGTTGTCGTAGCATCGCCAGCATACTCGCCTCATAGATCGCTCCTAAAAAGATGATGTGTGCTGACCCGTCACCAACGCTTAGCTGAGTGATGCGCTCTCTGTACTTGTTGTTTGTAAAATCACCGACAATGATCAGAGGATGCCTCAGACTGGCCTTTTTGAAGCCATCAATGATTTTATGAATGTTGTTGCAAGGTTCTAGCCGCGCGATTACGAGCCAGTACTTATCCTTGATGATCCTCGCGCTGCTGGCGTTCTTTCGCGTGTAATTGTCCAATCTCGACTCATCCCAAGGCTCAGGTTTCTGCGGAGAGACGCCGTACGGAATATAGAAGGTCTTAGGTTGATGTCTTTTGCCAGTGTATTGCCTCATCTGTTCGTGATCGACGACTACCTTAGTAGCTAAGTTAAGCGAAAACCCGAAGAACCATATGATGAGACTCTGTTCAACCACATGATATTTGGCGCGCTGCCATTCTAATCCATCGGTGTTGATAATTACCTCCTTTCGCAGTACTCTTGGGATGAGCAGGGTCGGCCCGCCATAAATTCCAAGTACGTAAATGATATCACAAAAACGCGAATACTTCGCGATGAAGTAACTGTCGTATAAAAGCTCGAACGCTTTTCTTAAGGTGTAGTTGGCGGGTGCTTTAAGTGGGAAATAATCAAGGGTCGCCCCCATGTACTCGCTGGGGCGCTCTCCGTGCTCCGGCTGCTCACAGCTGCAACGAACGCGGTAACCCTTTTGCACGAGGCGCGGTACGAGATCTGCGAGCATTCGCTCAAATCCGCCATAATTGTCTATGCCCCGCGCACCAACGATGCCAATAGTCTTACCAGCCATTTGTCACCGTTACTAACGTAGCTTTGATTTTAATACCCTGAAACGAAGCGGCCCACTCCCTGAAAAGGCACTTGAAAGACATAATTTCAGTTACTTAAGCAATGCGATAAGCTCCTCGAAAGGGCAGTGAATATAAAGCTAAAAGCACAAGGTTGCGTTTTGCAATGCATGATGATCGACGAGGCGCTTGCGGAGGTAGTCTGCGGTATGTCCCACACTCGCGGTCGTGCACTAGCGCCGCCAGCTTGCACTCGCGGCAATCAACTGAATGCTTGTTTCACTCTTACAAAGTGCAACAGCTAGCCGCTGACTGCGCCACATATCGCCCATGCTGGCACTGTCGTTTTGGAACAGGTTTATACTCACCGCTAAAAGAGGCGTGTTCAAGTGACGGCCACAGCTTAACGCCGCGGTCGTGCTTTTCAGCCCGTTCACTGATCGTCCTCGGAGTAGATTCATAATCGGGTTCGTACGAATCATAATATTTTAGGTGGGCCGCATGAGGTCTTGGCAATTTCAGATCAACACGTACTAATCATTAAACAGACAACGTGCGTGCCAAAACAAAGCATTTAGCGGCATCTGTATGAGAGCATTATCCAAGGATATACCTCCTAAACGCTCACATGCTCAAAAAAACAGGGTAATCAACACAAAAAGCCGTGCGAAAGACCATCGTTCCCTTAAAAAAACTTCAGTCGTTTAAGAAGATAGAAATGTGGCGGTTTCCGCATAATAATTAAAAAAAATAAAGAATAAAGGCGCCAAACGCCTTAGCATCGAAACGGTAAAATTTTGCCGTCAGCTAATTCACAACATAACGGCTCCACCCGTCAAGGTTTAACCGCCACCGACCCCCACGTGCTGTCTGAAGGTTATTCCCAGCTCTATTTGTCGTTATCCTTATTCCACATAGTGTGGTAAGGTTCGAACGGCTTGTGGGGCTTCTCAGGACAGCATATGTTTTTAACAACGGTCGGACACGGCGTTGGACACTTTACCAGACATGCGGTCGGACTCGCCGTGGGACACTTTGTTGGGCACGCTGTTGGGCACGGAGAGCAACACGTTGAAGTGGAGCAGCTCGTGCACTGAGCGCTCGTCGTAGATGGGCACTGTACTGGCTGCACATTGAACCGTCGCGTTTGTCTTTATCGTCTGTTCGCCCCTTGCGCTCAAGTGGCCTTTGTTCGGCGGGCGCAACACTTGTACTTGTGATGATCAGGGCGCTGCTTCCGGACATCTTCAAGCTCTCCCTGCCGCTGCGACTGTTCTGGGCAAACGCCGGCGATGCGCTTGCACTCTTCCATATACCGATAGGAACGCTGCTTGTCTGCGGGCTGTGCGCCCTACTTTTTGGGGGGGACACGAGGGCGTGCGTTCCTCCTGTTCACCTTGGGGATGCTCACGCATTATGAGCTCGACGTGCTGTTGATCGGCGTCGCTGGGGGGCTCGCGTTGCTGTATCCGTTCACGTGGGAGACGTGGCACTTTGATCTTATTCAGCCGAACAACTGGCTCGGAACGACGATGCTCGTGAGTGGTGCCGTCGTCCTGTGGCTCGTGTTGAAGGTCTGGAGACGCACCGAGCCTTCTACGCAGGATGAAACGACCTCCGGCGCATAATATCCCGTGCGATCCGTAGGCCCGGTGCACTTAAAGAAAGTTGCATTGTTCAAACACATAATCTCAGGCCGGCCCGTAACCACGGACGTGAATGGGTGATGTGGAGAACAATACGGCGCGTTAGCACACGGACCCTGGTGCCACGACCTTGAACAATATTTGTCCAACGGGTTGAACAAAGAACTTAGTATGAAATATACGAAATACGAGCGCGCTTTGTAGATATGCGAGCTCAGCGGCTCCCGTTAGTGACAATAGCTTTTGACTCGGAGTGCACAAGAACACGCTGATCGAATAGGAGCGGAAATGTGAGGAGCGGATCGATACCCTTCAGTCGGTCGAACTTGAGGCGTTATGCGACAAATATTGTCTCTCAGTCCGCAAGAAGGTCGAATTTTTTGGCGAGCAACTCAATAAGATTCAGAGCGGGCTTGAGACGCGAGGCCTGTCCACCATACCGACGGAAAAGCTGTTTGCGACATACGAGAATTTATACCAGGAAGTGCGGCGCGCATTGCCTGAAATTGCGTTTCGAGATCAAGATGAGATTAGAGCATCGAGAGCTGAACGGACAGGTGCGCTAAGTGACGCGTTGAAAGAACGCGCTCAGCGACAACGCGGATAAGGGCACTAGAGAAACTGTTCCAAAACGAGACCAAAACTAGACCGCCTAATACATTTTTTTAACGATAGGCAGTTGCCACCTCACCCCAGTAATTACTTGATATTAGGGAAGCGGGAGAAAACGACGTTTGTCCGAATCAGAATCGAATAAATTCTCAAACCGTTAAGCCTTAACTGTATTTAATTTATTTAAT
>Ga0209585_10001167_pt1 | contig 10258 bp, 9 predicted proteins | sample NGEPerone_FD_185491 | JGI IMG/M metagenome (GOLD analysis project Ga0209585, IMG submission 185491) | Arctic peat soil microbial communities from the Barrow Environmental Observatory site, Barrow, Alaska, USA - NGEE Permafrost154B-one... | ecosystem: Environmental > Terrestrial > Soil > Wetlands... | reverse complement strand
TCATCACCACGAGCTGGACGTCCTGCAGCCAGGGTGCCTGATCGGGCAGGGACAGCCGCTGGAACAGGTGGTAGAGCACCACCCACAGCGCCGCGACGGCTCGCACGCCGTCGGCACCGGACAGCCGCCGCCGGGCTCCGAAGTGCCGGACGTCGTCGCGCTCACCCGGGGAAGGTACCGGCGGACGGTCTCCGGGCGCAGCCGCGATGCTCGAGGTCGTGCGTTTCACGCGAGGTCGTCCTCCGCAGAGGACGACCTCGCGTGAGGAGGACGACCTCGGCGGGGGCGGACGCCGGGCCGCCTCGACGCGGATCACACCCCCGGCAGCGCCAGCATCTGGTCGAGGGCCACGCGGGCCCAGTGTGCGTCGTCCCGGTCGACCACGATCCGGTTCGGCATCCGGCCGTCGACGAGGGACTCCAAGGCCCAGACCAGGTGCGGCAGGTCGATCCGGTTCATGGTGGAGCAGAAGCACACGGTGGAGTCCAGGTAGTGGACCTGCTTGTCCGGGTGCGCGGCAGCGACCCGGCGGACCAGGTTGAGCTCGGTGCCGATCGCCCAGGCCGATCCGGCGGGAGCGGCGTCGAGGGCCCGGACGATGTACTCGGTCGAGCCGACCAGGTCGGCGGCCGTGACCACCTCGTGGGTGCACTCGGGGTGGACCAGCACGGTCACCCCGGGCACCTTCTGGCGGATCTCGGCGACGTTGCGGGCCGAGAACCGGCCGTGCACCGAGCAGTGGCCCTTCCACAGGATCATCCGGGCGCCGGCGAGCTGGGCGTGCGTGAGTCCGCCGCCCGGCTTGCGCGGGTCGTACACGACGCAGTCGGCCAGGTCGATCCCCAGCTGCAGCACGGCGGTGTTCCGGCCCAAGTGCTGGTCGGGCAGGAAGAGCACCTTGCCGTCACCTGCCACGCCACCGACCTGGTCGAACGCCCAGCGCAGCGCCACCTGTGCGTTCGATGACGTGCAGACCGTTCCGCCGTGGCGTCCGGTGAACGCCTTGATCGCCGCCGAGGAGTTCATGTAGGTGACCGGGACGGTCCGATCCGCCACACCGGCGTCGGCCAGCACGGCCCAGGCCTCCTCCACCTGGTCGATCGCTGCCATGTCGGCCATCGAGCAGCCGGCGGCGAGGTCGGGCAGGACGACCGCCTGGGCAGCGGTGGTGAGGATGTCGGCGGACTCGGCCATGAAGTGCACGCCGCAGAAGACGACGAACTCCGCCTCCGGCCGGGCCGCGGCCTCGCGGGCGAGCTTGAAGGAGTCGCCCGTGACGTCGGCGAACGCGATGACTTCATCGCGCTGGTAGTGGTGGCCCAGCACGAACACCCGGTCACCGAGGGCTGCCTTGGCCGCGCGAGCCCGCTCGGCCAGGTCAGGGTCACTGGGCGCGGGCAGGTCTCCCGGGCACTCGACACCCCGCTCGGACGCCAGGTCCGTGCCGCGGCCGAGCAGGAGCAGGGCCGACGGCGCAGGCTCGCCGAAGCCGGTGGTCGGCTGTGTGGTCACGGACAGATCTTCCCATACCGGCCTCGGCGGGTCCCGGCGGGCCCCGGCGGGCCCCGGGGAGCCCTGGGGGCCTCGGCGCGGGCAGGGCGGAGCACAGGGCAGGATGGGCGGGTGCGCGTCCTGATCGCCCCGGACTGCTTCGGGGGCACCCTGACCGCCCAGCAGGCCGCTGAGGCGATGGCTGCCGGGTGGCGGCGCGGAGCGCCGCACGACGACGTCGACCTGCTCCCGCTGGCCGACGGCGGGCCGGGCTTCGTCGACCTCGTGCATGCGGCGGTCGGCGGCGACCTGGTCCCGGTCACGGCGAGCGGCCCGCTCGGGGAGCCCGTTCCCGCGGTGGTGCTCGTGACGGAGGGCACCGCGGGGCCCGTCGGCTACCTGGAGGCCGCGCAGGTGGTCGGGCTGCACCTGGTGCCGAGGGAGCGGCGCGACCCGACGCTGACCACGTCCGTCGGGCTGGGTGAGCTGCTGCGCGCGGCCGTCGGCCTCGGCGCGACCCGCCTCGTGGTCGGTCTGGGCGGTTCCGCGACGAACGACGCCGGCGCTGGGATGCTCGCCGGGCTCGGGCTCACAGCGTCCGTGCTGCGCGGCGGCGGTGGCGGGTTGGGGACCGTGACGGTCGCGGATCTGGCCGGTCTTGACGAGGTGCGCCGGCTGTTTGCGGGCATCGACCTGGTGGTCGCGACGGATGTCGACGTCCCGCTGCTCGGCCTGCACGGTGCCAGCGCCGGTTTCGCGGCGCAGAAGGGCGCGACGCCGGAGCAGGCACAGGAGCTCGAGCGTGCGCTCGGCCGCTTTGCCGCGGCGATGGGCGACGTCGGTGCGACGGTTCCGGCACCACGGGCACCACTGCGGGTGGATGCGGGTGGGCACCGGTGGGCTCAGCTGCCGGGTGCCGGTGCGGCGGGAGGCCTCGGGTTCGCGCTCGCTGCGCTCGGCGGGCGGCTGCTGCCGGGTGCGGAGGTGGTGGCCGACGCCGTCGGGCTGGACCTGGCAATGGACGGTGCGGAGCTGCTGGTCACCGGCGAGGGAGCCGTCGACTGGCAGTCCATGCACGGCAAGGTCGTTGCCGCCGTTGCCCGCCGCGGGCTCGCCAGGGGAGTGCCGGTCGTGGTGATCGCCGGGCAGGTGCACCTGGGGCGTCGCGAGTGGGGCGCTGCGGGGATCGCGGGCGCGTACGCCGTCGCGGAACGTCCGGACCAGGTGGAAGCGGCGATGGCCGACCCTGCCGGGACGCTGACCGCCCGCGCCGAGCGGGTGGCGCGGACCTGGTCGCCCGCGTGAGGGTCGACGCCAACCCCACCACCCGGAGTGGAGCGTTCCGGCAACGACACGCCGGCGTGTCGTTCCGCTTCGCTCCACTCCGCCAACCCCACCCCGGCCACGCTGGACCACCTGGCCGACGACGTCGCCCGGAACCGCATCCGCGTCGCGGTGGAGCGGGTCTACCCTCTCGACGAGGTGACGGAGGACGTACGCTGGAAGAACCGGCCCGGGCCGGGTGTTATCTCAGGAAGTGCACGAGAGCTGTGGCCCCGACGATGGAGAGACGATGACCGAGACGACCCAGACCGCCACCCACGGCGTGCAGCTGACCGACGTCGCCGCCGCCAAGGTGCGCACCCTGCTGGAGCAGGAGGGCCGGGACGACCTGCGCCTGCGCGTTGCGGTGCAGCCGGGCGGCTGCTCCGGCCTGATCTACCAGCTGTACTTCGATGAGCGCGTGCTCGACGGCGACGCCACCCGGGACTACGACGGCGTCGAGGTGATCGTCGACCGGATGAGCGTGCCCTACCTGGACGGCGCAACCATCGACTTCGCCGACACCATCGAGCGGCAGGGCTTCATGATCGACAACCCCAACGCGGGCAGCTCGTGCGCGTGCGGCGGTTCGTTCGCCTGATCAGCCTGCCGCGTCACCGGACGCGGTACGGACCCGGGTGACGTAGGCCGTGGCGTGGGCCCGGCCGTCGTCGTCGCCACCATCGCCCTCCTCGGGCGCGAGCGGCTCCGTCATCAGCACCTCATGCCCGCGCATGCGGGCCCACGCGGGGATGTCGTGGCGTGCGGCAGGGTCGGTCCACCAGACGATCAGCACGGTCCCGGGCGCCACCTCGCGAGCTGCCCGCGCCAGGGCGATCACCGGCGCCGGGCAGCGCAGCCCCCGGGCGTCCACCAGCGTCGAGCCCGTCGACCCGGCCGTCCCTTGACCGTTCACAGGTCGGTCGCCCCCGCCATCCGGCGCACCTCCGCAACGGCCTGAGGCAGGACGGCGCAGAAGGCCTCGACGTCGTCAGGTGTCACGGTGCTGGGCAGTGCGATCCGCACGTTCCCGTGGGTGAGCACCCCCATCGCCGCCAGGACGTGGCTGGGCTGCAGGCTGCTGGACGTGCACGCGGAGCCCGAGCCCACCGCGAAGCCCTTGCGGTCCAGCTCGCCGAGCAAGGCCTCGCCGTCGACGTACAGGCACGAGAAGGTCACCACGTGCGGCAGGCGCTGGTCCGGGTCGCCGACGACCTCGACGTCCCGGACGCTCTGCGCCACCCGCTCGCGGATCCGGTCGACCAGTGCCCGCCGGGCCTCGGACCGTGCGCGGTCGGCCAGCACGGCGCGAAGCGCGGCGGCGGCGGCGACGGCGGCCGGCACGCTCACCCCACCCGGCGCCCACGGGTCCTCGTCCTCCGGTCCCGTCGGCGTGGTCCGGACCCGGGAGCGCACCGCAAGGACGCCGACGCCGGCGATCCCTCCCCAGTCGGACGGGTCGGCGGCGAGCACGTCCCAGTGGGCTCCGACGTCGACGTGCCCGACGCTCGCGCCGGCGTCGACCAGCAGGGGGACGCCCGCGCGCGCGGTGGCCTCGAACGCCGCGGCAACCGGCTGCAGCGTGCCGACCTCCCCGTTCGCGTGCTGCAGTGCGGCCAGCGCGACGTCGGGCCCGATGGCGTCCTGCCAGGCCTGCAGGTCCAACCGTCCCGTGCGGTCCACCGGCACGGTGACGACTTCGTCGCCGGCCAGGGTCGCGGCCGCCAGCACGGCGGCCCGCTCGACGGCTGAGACCACGACTCGGCCACCCACCCGTCGTCTGGCCCGGGCCACGGCTGCGACGGCTGCGTGCAGGCTCGCGGTGTGGCCGGCCGTGAGGTGGATCTCCTCGGTCCGGACGCCGAGCATCTCCGCCAACGCCTCGCGCGCGCCGTCCAGCAGCAGACGGGCACGGCGGCCCTCGGCATGCAGTCGCCTGGGGTCCGCCCAGCCCTGCTCGAGCGCGGCGAGGAAGGCCTCGCGCGCGGCGGGATGCACCGGTGCGCGGCCGCCGGTGTCGAGGTATCTCCGGGTTGCCATCCGGCCACGCTAGCGGGGCGACGGGCCGCGGCGCGTCCCCGCGCGGATGCTCGGGGCGCTGCGCGGTAGGCTGCTCGCACCAAGGACTAAAGTCCCAGGTGTCGCGCGGGTCGTCGGCATCTGGCGGATCATCTGAGAGGCCTGTGTGGACGTGCAGAAACCGCGGCGCCACGCCCGAGCCGCCCGGCTCGCCGCTGTGACCGTTGCCGGCGCCGTCGTGCTCGGCGGGTGCTCGAGCGAGGACGCGAGCAGGGGCTGGCTGCCGGGCTACCAGGATGGCCAGGTCACCAACATGACCGGCCGGACCACGTCCCTGTGGACGGGGTCGTGGATCGCGGCCCTGGTGGTCGGGGTGATCGTGTGGGGCCTGATCCTGTGGGCCGTCACGGTGTACCGCAAGCGCCGGGACGACGACACCCTGCCGGTGCAGCTGCGCTACCACATCCCGCTCGAGGTGATGTACGTGGTGCTGCCGATCCTGATGATCGGCGTGATGTACATCTACACGGCGCGCGACATCACCGCGCTCGAGGACGTCTCCGCCAAGCCGGACCTGGTCGTGGAGGTCTACGGCAGGCAGTGGAGCTGGGACTTCAACTACCTCGACGACAAGGTGTGGGACTCCGGGGTGCACGTGACCGACGTCGGCCGGCCCGGGAACCCCGAGCAGCTGCCGACCCTCTACCTTCCGGTGAACGAGCGGGTGGAGTTCCGGCTCGAGTCACGCGATGTCATCCACTCGTTCTGGGTGCCGGCCTTCCTGTACAAGAAGGATGTCTTCCCGGGCCAGACGAACGTGTTCCAGGTGGTGCCCACCCGCGAGGGTGTCTACGCGGGCAAGTGCGCGGAGTTCTGCGGCGAGCACCACTCGGGCATGTTGTTCAACGTGGCGGTCGTCTCCCGCGAGGAGTACGACGCCCACATCGCCGAGCTGCGCGCCGCCGGCCAGACCGGTCGGCTGGGTCCCGAGCTGGACCGGGCGCTGAACCAGGGCGGGCAGGGCTGATGGCCACGCAGGTCGAACGGGCGCCGGGCCTGGTCGCGTCCAGGTCGCCGGGCCGCGCGGTGATCAGCTGGGTGACCTCCACCGACCACAAGACGATCGGGTACATGTACCTGGTCACGTCGTTCGCGTGGTTCGGGTTCGCCGGTGTGCTCGCCCTGCTCATGCGGGCCGAGCTCTTCGAGCCGGGCATCCAGGTGGTGCAGAGCGCGGAGCAGTACGACCAGCTCTTCACCATGCACGGCACGATCATGCTGCTGCTGTTCGCGACGCCGCTGTTCGCGGGGTTCGCGAACGTCATCATGCCGCTGCAGATCGGCGCCCCGGACGTCGCGTTCCCGCGGCTGAACGCCCTGGCGTTCTGGCTGTACTTCTTCGGCGGGCTGATCGCCGTCAGTGGCTTCCTCACCCCGCAGGGCGCGGCCTCGTTCGGTTGGTTCGCGTACGCGCCCCTGTCGTCGTCGGCGTACTCGCCCGGCCTCGGCGGGGACCTGTGGGTGTTCGGGCTGGCCCTGACCGGCTTCGGCACCATCCTCGGCGCGGTCAACTTCATCACCACGGTCATCACCATGCGCGCGCCCGGCATGACGATGTTCCGGATGCCGATCTTCACCTGGAACACGCTGGTGACCAGCCTGCTGGTGCTCATGGCGTTCCCGCCGCTGGCGTCCGCGCTGTTCGCGCTGGGTGCGGACCGCAGGCTCGGCGCGCAGGTGTTCAACCCGGAGAACGGCGGGGCGCTGCTCTGGCAGCACCTGTTCTGGTTCTTCGGGCACCCGGAGGTCTACATCATCGCCCTGCCGTTCTTCGGCATCATCACCGAGATCCTTCCGGTGTTCAGCCGCAAGCCGGTGTTCGGGTACAAGGGCCTCGTCTACGCCACGATCGCCATCGCGGCGCTGTCGGTCACGGTCTGGGCGCACCACATGTACGCGACGGGCGCGGTCCTGCTGCCGTTCTTCGCGCTCATGACGATGCTGATCGCGGTGCCGACCGGCGTGAAGTTCTTCAACTGGATCGGCACCATGTGGCGGGGCAAGCTCACGTTCGAGGCGCCCATGCTCTGGGCGATCGGCTTCCTCGTGACCTTCCTGTTCGGCGGGCTCACCGGGGTCATCCTCGCCTCGCCGCCGCTGGACCTCCACGTCACCGACACGTACTTCGTTGTCGCGCACTTCCACTACGTGGTGTTCGGCACCGTCGTGTTCGCGATGTTCGCCGGCTTCTACTTCTGGTGGCCCAAGTTCACCGGCAAGATGCTCGACGACCGGCTCGGCAAGGTGCACTTCTGGATGCTGTTCTTCGGGTTCCACACCACGTTCCTGATCCAGCACTGGCTGGGCGTGCGGGGGATGGTGCGCCGGATCCCGGACTACATGCCCGAGGACGGGTTCACCTGGATGAACCAGGTCTCGACCGTCGGCTCCGTCCTGCTGGCCGCCTCGATGCTGCCGTTCCTGTGGAACGTCTACCGAACCGCGCGCTCCGCTCCGCGGGTGGCGGTCGACGACCCGTGGGGGTACGGCAACTCGCTGGAATGGGCGACATCCTGCCCGCCGCCCCGGCACAACTTCACGTCCCTGCCCAGGATCCGGTCCGAACGGCCGGCCTTCGACCTGCACCACCCCGAGGTCGCGGCGATGGACCACGTCGAGCCGGAGCAATCCTCGACCGTTCTCGTCGAGAACCCCACCGAGCCGCACGACGGCCCGGACCGGGGCGGGCGTGACGAGGAGGCGGGGCGATGAAGCTCGAGGCACGACTGTTCGGGCTGCTCACGCCCTTCTTCCTGATCGTCTCGGCCGGCTACGGCATCTGGAGCGAGGGGGAGCTGGTCGGGACGCTGGCCCTGCTGCTCGTCGGGGGCCTGGTCGGGATGATCGGCCTGTACCTGTCGCTGGTGGCCCGTCGGATCGACGCCCGGCCGGAGGACGACCCGTACGGGGAGATCGCCCAGGGCGCGGGGGAGCAGGGCGTGTACAGCCCCGGCAGCTGGTGGCCGCTGGCCTGCGCCGCGACGGCGGCGATCACCTTCCTCGGGCTGGCGGTCGGCTGGTGGCTGGTCGGGGTCGGCGTCGTGCTCGGCCTGATCGCCCTGACCGGCTGGGTCTTCGAGTTCTCCCGCGGCCAGCACGCGCACTGAGCCTCAGCGCAGTCCTCGCCCATCCCACCGCCTGCGGCGCGACGATGCCGGCCGTGCCCGACGCCGACCGTGCCCGCCCGACGCCAACCGTCCGCGCCTCAGCCACGTTTCGTCGGGATCTGCTCGTCAGACGCGCACATCCCGACGAAACGTGGGTCCGGCGACGGCGTCAGGACCAGCCTTCGCTGCAGGCGGCGTGCTCAGACGGGGACGATCAGCCCCGACGTCTGGGTCCGGGCCCGGCTGAGGCGCTCGGCGGCGTCGGCCCAGTTGACGATGTTCCACCAGGCCTTGACGTAGTCCCCCTTGACGTTGACGTAGTCCAGGTAGAACGCGTGCTCCCACATGTCCAGCAGCACGATCGGCACGACGCCGAGCGGCAGGTTGCCCTGGTGGTCGTACAGCTGGAACACGATGAGCTTCTGGCCGACGGAGTCCCATGCGAGGACCGCCCAGCCGGACCCCTGGATGCCTACGGCGGCGGCCGCGAAGTGCTTCTGGAACGCGTCGAACGACCCGAAGTGCTCGTCGATCGCGGTGGCCAGGTCGCCAACGGGCCGATCCCCGCCGTCGGGGGATAGGTTCACCCAGAACACCGCATGGTTGAGGTGCCCCGCGAGGTTGAACGCCAGGTTCTTCTCGTACAGGTTGACCGTCTCGAGTGCGCCCTTGTCCCTGGCCTCGGCCAGGCGCTCGAGGGCCGTGTTGGCTCCGGCGACGTACGTCGCATGGTGCTTGTCGTGGTGCAGCTCCATGATCCGGCCGGAGATGTGCGGCTCGAGTGCGCCGTAGTCGTAGGGAAGGTCAGGGAGGGTGTACTCAGCCATGGATTCCTCCGGTCAGGTCGCGGACGCGCGACGTCTTGTCTCGGCGAACACCACCGTCACACTCGGCATTCCCCACTGTGCCGCATGGTCATCTGCGGTGCGCGTCGGCGGCCGCGGCGGCCGCGGTCGTCGACGCGCTGGCCGACGGCAGCTCAGGCGCGGCGTGGCGGCCGGACGGCACCGCGCCCGTCGCATCGCCGCCCCCAAGGGCGAGCGCGGCGTCGTGCCCGCCGTGGGACTGCGCCGCGACCAGCTCTGCCGGGGTAACGGGCTCCACCCGGTCCTCGAAGAAGAACCGGGAAAGTCGGGCCCGCGCGGCGTCCCGCCGGTACCCGGGACGACGGACCCCGCGCTCGTCCTCGACCGGGAGCAGCTCGACCGGGCGGCGGGGCTCGTTGGCGACCCGCACCCACCGCTCGTACTCGTCGAGCGGCCGGTGCACCTCGATGTACTCGCCGGAGGCGAACCGCACGATGCGCCCCGTCTCGTGCCCGTGCAGGACCAGCTCGCGATCCTTGCGCTGCAGGCCGAGGCACGCGCGCTTGGTCACCCAGAACGCCAGGAAGGGCGCGACGATCAGCAGCAGCCGGCAGACATCGGTGATGGCGTTGATCGACAGCCCGAAGTGCGTGGCGATGATGTCGTTGGAGCCGGCGAGGACCAGGACGCCGAAGGCGGTCAGGATCGCGACGCCGATGGCGGTCCGGACCGGCGCGTTCCGGGGCCGGTCGGCGATGTGGTGCTCACGCCGATCGCCGGTCACGTACGCCTCGAGGAACGGGTACGCCGCCAGTGCGGTGAACAGCAGGCCGGGCAGCACCACCGCCGGGACCAGCACATTCATCGGGATCGTGAACCCACCGATCACCCACTCCATGCCCTGGCCGGGCATCAGTCGCAGCGCACCCTCCAGGAAGAGCATGTACCAGTCCGGCTGGGCTCCCGCGGAGACCGGCGAGGGGTCGTACGGCCCGTAGTTCCACACCGGGTTGATCGTCATCGTCGCGCCCATCAGGGCCAGGACGCCGAAGACGATGAAGAAGAAGCCGCCGGCCTTGGCCACGTACACCGGGAAGAACGGGAACCCGACGACGTTGCGCTCGGTCCGGCCGGGCAACCCGTAATGGGTGTGCTTGTGCAGGACAACGAAGAAGAGGTGCAACCCGATCAGCGCAAGGATCAGGCCCGGGACCAGCAGGATGTGCACGGTGAACAGGCGGGGGACGATGGCGTCCCCGGGGAACTCACCGCCGAAGATGAAGTACGACAGGTAGCTGCCGATGATCGGGATCGACTTGACTACACCGTCGGTGATCCGCAGACCGTTGCCGGACAGGACGTCGTCCGGCAGGGAGTAGCCGGAGAACCCGGCGGCGATGCCGAGGATCATCAGGGTGAACCCGACCAGCCAGTTGACCTCGCGCGGCTTGC
>Ga0209585_10001166_pt1 | contig 10261 bp, 2 predicted proteins | sample NGEPerone_FD_185491 | JGI IMG/M metagenome (GOLD analysis project Ga0209585, IMG submission 185491) | Arctic peat soil microbial communities from the Barrow Environmental Observatory site, Barrow, Alaska, USA - NGEE Permafrost154B-one... | ecosystem: Environmental > Terrestrial > Soil > Wetlands... | reverse complement strand
TACAGTTTGGCGCCAAGGTAGAGTTGTATGCCGCTGCCGCGGGCTTTAATGTCTATGGTTATCTGGGTTATGATGTGCTGTTTCAATTCGATCCTTTTCATTTTATTGCGAGCATTTATGCAGGCCTTGCATTGAGGAGGGGCACATCCGTAATCATGGGGATCAGTCTGTCGGGGACACTTTCAGGTCCGAAGCCTTGGGACGTTAAGGGCGAGGCAAGTTTCAGCATTTTGTTCTTCGATGTAACGATAGGTTTCCACGAAACCTGGGGCGACAATGCCGAAGCTGTTGAAACCATAACTGAAGACTTACAGGCTTTAATGGAAGGAGAGATCAAAAACAAACAGAACTGGCAGGCCATCATTCCTGATAACAACACCTTACATGTAAGCATCAAAGATCTCAAGCTGATTCAGCCGGAGGAAAACCCTTCGCCCAACATCGTTATTCATCCGGTGGGTGTACTTACTTTCAGCGAACGTGCCTTGCCAATGGAGGTGACCATTCAGAAATTTGGTACCCATGTTCCCAAAGACGTAAATCTTTTTCATATTACTTCAGTTGCCAGCGGCACAACCACCTTGTCAAATGATCCGGTAAGGGAGAAATTTGCTCCTGCCAATTTCTTTAAATTATCGGATAACGAAAAACTGTCGCGTCACTCATTCGAAGATAATGTAAGCGGCTTTAAACTCACCGCCTCATCCAGTCTTCAAATTGCCCCGGCAGTCTCAAAGAGTGTGGATTATGAAATCAGTTATTTACGCAAAAAACGGTTCACCCTCATCTTTGCCGGCATTTATAAATATACGAAGTCGCTGTTTGCAACCAATCTAAAAGGAAATGCAGTCGCACAATCCAACTTATCTCATGCTACGAACCGGCGGTCGGTAAATGCGCCACAGGAGGTAACAGTAAAGAAAGAGGAATTTGTTATTGCCAATAAGAGTGACATGAAAATGTACAGCGACGATTTGGTTGCAGGCAGTTATTCAGAAGCAATGGAGATGTACTCTAACCTGATTGTGAAACAGCCGGCATTAAAGAATAGGATTCAGATTTTATCACAGTATGAACGAAACATGAATTAGTCATGAGTGTAGAAATAGCCAGGTATCAGTTCCATGCATGGGCACGCAAAGGTATTGCTGCAAATATTATCGAAGGCGACGATCTCGGTACAGGTAGTTCTCTAATTAAAGAGCATGCTGAAATTCCGGTCTCCGTGACGCTTAATTCAACAGCTGTGACGAAGAATTTTTCGCTGATTGGACCGGGGGATATTATAGGTATCGATTCTCATATGATCGTCAGGACGGAACCATTAAACTGGATCACCGACTTCGAACCTAACTACCTGGCTTTTATCGAATTTTATGATGAAGATTTTATCTGGCGTTACACCCCTGCTTCGCCGGTAGGTACCAAACTTCGTCCGTGGTTTTTCTTGATTGTCGTTAAAGAAAATGAATTTGAAAGAACAAAAAGAAAGCTGCCTCTCCCCTCCATTAATATCACAAACAAGGATGCTTTTCCTTCCTATAGGGAAACCTGGATGTGGAGTCATGTGCACAGCAATGCAGATATCCCAGACAATGAATTGTCTGACTATGAAAAATTTCTGTTGTCGTTGAACAAAACTATGAATGATGACCCCGATCAGTTGTTCTGCAGGCTAATGTGCCCCAGAAAACTTGATGCAAATACTAAATACTATGCATTTTTAATTCCGGCTTTCGAAACCGGAAGACTTGCCGGACTCGAATTGCCTACCGCCGCAACGATTGCCCAGGTGGCTTCGTGGGATGACAATGGCGCCAAAGGAGAAATGCCGGTTTATGAATGGTTCTTCCAAACCGGAAACAATGCCGATTTTGAATCGCTTGTCAAGCTGCTGGAGCCGCGAGCTATGGATCCGAAAGTAGGCATCAGGGATATGGACGCTTCCAGACCCGGATTTGTACAGGCAGATGACAACACAAAAGAAATTCCGGGAACACTTCCTCCAATATTAGGATTGGAAGGTGCCTTGAAATCACCATCTGCCGTATCTACGGTTTTTCCCGATCCACCTGAAAGTGAATTTCAGAAAGAACTTCAGAAGATTGTGAACCTGCCGTCAATTCAGGCAGCAAATCTTACCGAAGATCCGATTGTTTCTGTTCCGTTGTATGGGGGGAAGCATGCAAAAAAATCAGCAATTGATGTTGTATTGCTTGATGTGGCAAAAGACACCTGGGTCAACGATCTGAACAGAGATCCGCGAACAAGAGTTCCTGCCGGCTTTGGTACACAGGTGATTCAGAAAAACCAGGAAACGTACATGCAAAAAGCATGGGCCCAGGTAGCAAAGATCATCGAAGCCAACCGAAAGATAAAAGCGACGAGGTTTGTAATGCAGGTAAGTTTTCAATACACACAAAAGACTTTTTCAAAGTTAGCTTCAAATGTAATGATGGCAGTGAGTATGCCATTGCATTCGCGTATTATGGGAAGTCCAACCACTGTTTATCAGCAGATAGAAGAAAGCGCTTTGCCTTCAGCCGTTTTTTCGGGAGCATTCCGAAGGGTGATAAGGCCGAATGGCAAACTGGCAAAAAAATTAAATTCCGATGGAAAACTCACCTATAACGACCTTGTAAATCAAATAAATGATGGAGTTGTAACCGCTTCTCCTCCAAAAATAATTCCTGAGGGTCTTCCTGATATTAAGGAACTTTCAAGTCAGGTTTTGCCCAATAAGATTTCTGACCTTTTTTACTGGCTTCTTAAAAACTTGAAGCTCACCTTCATTGTTTTACTGATTTTATTACTCTTACTCACATTTATAACAGGGGCTTATTTTCTTTTTATAGGTCTTATGGCAGCCGCTGTTGCCGGATACATCGCCGCTTCAAAATATTCCACCAAACGTCAAATTGGTCAAACTGCGGCAGAAGCTTTGGATGATCCAAAAAAAGAGGAAGGACTGGTAAAAGATATACCACCTCAACCAGATTTCACCTTAACATTGGGCGATGAAGCGACCACTCCCGGACCGACCACAACCACCCCGGGCGCAGACAGTAAGGAAGCAGCAAACTTCCGCTTTGCCCTCGTTGATTTCACAAAACGGATGGCACTTCAGCAGGCAGATGCTGTTTTTCTTCCACTCAATCTTGTAAATGCTTTCAACAAAGTTAGTGCGGCAATTCATCCTTATAAAACTTTCCCATTCCGTCTGTCATCATTGGTTCAGTTTCCCGACTATATACCACTTCACCTTCCTGAGAAAGTATTTCCGGCGATGGCTTATCCCGATTTTGAGGACCCGATGTATAAAAAGCTTTGCGATATCTCGAATGAACTGCTGCTTCCAAACCTGAAGCTGATACCTCAGAATACAATATCGCTTTTAAAAACAAATCAAAAGTTCATTGAATCCTACATGGTGGGGTTGAACCACGAAATGGGCCGAGAATTGCTTTGGCGGGAATACCCGACCGATGAGCGTCCCAGCAGTTTCCGGCAATTCTGGGATGTGAAAGGGATTATTCGCCCTGTTGAAGGGAAATCGGAAGCCGAACTCACCGAAGAACACAAAGATATTAAGCCTATTAACACATGGCCGGTCAGCAGTCTTCTTGGTCGTCACAACAACCGCGATGCTGAAGGTGATGCAGAACAGGTGGTACTGGTAATCAGGGGCGACCTTTTGAAGCGCTATCCCAATACCGTCATCTTCGCGCAAAAGGCGTTGGCCGGCACACATCCCGATGATGATCCAGTGATTGACCTTGATCTTTCAGAGATTGAGTTTAAAACGCAGGTTAGATTTCCATTGTATAAGGCAGATATCGCACCTGATATTAAATTCTTCGGATTTGATCTCACGATTAATGAGGCAAGGGGAACCGATAAAACGACAGGTTTCAGTGATAACCTCGGCTGGTTTTTCATTGTACAGGAAGTGCCTGGTGAGCCCCGCTTTGGAATGGATATCAGTTTTAACGCGGGCGGTGACGGTTTATCTTGGGACGATCTGGCATGGACAAATTTCAATCCGGCAATTAAGTTTATAACGGCCGGAACAAAACCAAATATCACTCCGTCAGATTTTAACAAGTGGGGAACAGATTCGGCAAACATGGCTTTTATCCTGTTTCAAAAACCAAGTATGGTTGCTGTACATGCAAAGGAAATGCTTGAAAGCCTTTAATTAAAATAAAAACACGAAAGCGATATGTCTACATTGAATGAACAACAGGATGCAATTGATGCTTTACGGTTACAGCGCGGGCTGCAGTCCGATAAATTGTACAGTTCACAAATACAACTCAATGCAACGAAAGCCTTACTAAGCCAGGTCAATAGAAATGAGACTTCGTTGCCTCCGGATCAGGGGCAGATCGCCTCTTTGCGTGTGCAGATTGAGAAGCTAAATACGCAAATGAGGGACTTGGATATTGCATTGAACGACATAGCGGATTTCTTCGCCAAAATAAAACTGAATGACCAAAACATCAGTTTTCTGCAGAAAAAGACAGAAGTGGTATCTGCGCAGTTAAATGATGACTTGCTGAAGCTCGACGAGGAAGAAGCGAAAGACCCGCCGGATAACAAAATTGTTGCGGCGCTTACGAAAGAGATTGATCAGCTCGAAAAACTATTGACTGAATTAAAGAAAAACCTTGAATCGGCACTAAATGAAGCACAGAAATTAAGGCGCGAACAGCAATTAGCTACAGCAAAGCAAAGGGAACTTGAAGGTAAAAAAGATGATCTTCAAAACAATATAGCGAGCCTGCAGGCGGATTTGGCAGGCCTTTTACAACAAGGTAACAATTCAAATCCGGACGAAATCCTTAAAACGCTTGAAAATCAGAAAGCAAATTATAACCGTGCAAAATCACAGGCAGCCACGGCAAGTTTGGCTGTCATCAAAGCGATAGAGGGATTGTATATTGACCCGCATCCGCGCGCTGGAATCACACAGCTCAATGACAATATTCCATTCCTTTTATTTCCCCTCCGGATAGAGACAAGGTTTATGCTTGGCGGAAGACAACCGGAACTATGGCTCCGTATTTATCCCGACGATATTGCCATCCATACGCACGAAAAACTTTTGACTTCAAAAGAATTAACCGGGGGCATCACTTACTGGAAAGCAATTTTCGATGCGGAAAAAACAGGAGCAGACAACAAGGAAGATATGAAGAAGGCAGCATGGGAAGCACTTGTCCAAAGCTTCCGTCCTCAACGCTCTGCCTGGATCGCTTTACAAACGAAACCGGTGAACTGGAGTGATGATCCCGCAGCGATTGAAAACGCAGATGAACTTATTTTCCCGGAGCCGGAACTTACAAAACCCGACACCTGGAGCCGTGCGCCACGCGTAAATGTATTACCCGACAAGTTTGTCATCACCTTATATGAAGGCGATGCAGTGGCAAGGGAAGTGGTAGGAAATATTGTACCCGATGAATTATTTGTGGGCCCCGACCCCATGGAACCCGATGATGCATTTATTACGAAGGATGAGAAGCTAGGATTTGGCGAGAGCTACGACTGGACATCTGATTTCGATAAAGCCATCTTAAATGGAATGGGCTTCAAAATACCTCTGACACCTTCGCAGGTGGTAAATGGCTTTAGTAAGATAATTGCTTTAGGTGTAAACCTGTCAGCAAGTGCACCTACTGCTAAAAAAATGGTAGAGGATCTGATTGACAATCATCACTATTCGCCGAAAGGCTTCAGCATTGTCCCGCAAGGATGTGCCACCAACAATACCGATGAGAGCGGCTCCGGTTATACAAAAAATGATTCGCTGAATACGAGTTATGTCACAGAAGCCGGGACTCCGTTGTTCGCAGAGACTGATGATTGTGATGGGAAAAACCTCGCAGATGCACTGGGAATTGAATATGCCCCTTTGCAAAATATTCTGCACAGCAACGGGACGGATCGGAAAGAAGCGGTTGCAATGAATACCGCCCTTTATCCTTCCACACTGGGTTATTATTTTGATGCTATGTTAAGCCCCGTAATAAGCGATGCGCTGCAGGACAAATTAAGAGATTTTTTTGTTGATCATGTAACCGGACGTGGGCCACTGCCTGCCATACGGGTTGGAGATCAGCCTTATGGTATATTATTGACAAGCAATTTTGATCAGTGGAAATGGAATGCAAACCGGGGCATATTTAACCGTGCAATCCTTGATTATAGTTTTCTGAATAGCTTATATGCCATATTAAAAGATTATAACGAAATATGGAAAAGCCTGTTAAACAAATTATCCTATGTTGGTAAGCCCCTAAGCGATCCTTCACAATTATTGATGGATATTATTGGGCTGCAACCCAACTCTGCATCAATTTATCAGCGCATCGGATATTCGACCGACTATTTAAAAAACCTTAACCAATTCCAATATGGCGGGATTTACTTCAAAGACCTCATCGATAACCTGATCTCCAAATTTACAACGTTGTCGTTTCTGCAAAGATTCGGTTACAAAGCAGATGTCAATGGGGTTTTGAAGACGCCACAATTACTGCAACTGATCTATCAGCATTACCATACAACATTGGATGCTGCAAATATTGTAGATAATGTTCCCCTTTCTGAAACGGATAAGATTACTTTCTACGATCAGGCAGCAAAAAAGAATTATCTCAACTGGCTTGCCGAAATTGATACATCCGACACTTTAGAAAAACAGGATTTTGGTACCGGCAATAAAATCCCCACTGCGCTGATGTATATGCAGCTTCGTCGCAGTCTTTCGTTACAGTTGCATAAATCTTCAGTTTTATGGTTTAAGAAGAACAATTTAGACCTGGCTTTTACATTGAAAGCCACGAATTTTCACAATGTCAGACCTGCCGGAGATCTTTCCAAATGGGAAATGATGAAAGCGAAAGTAAGTGTTGCTGCCCCTGACCATCCACAAAGCAACCAACTTATTTCAGAATTTTTACTGAACATTGGAAGAAATGAAGAAGAAGCCGCATTTCTTACTTCGATGAAAAAATCGCTGGCTTTACTGGCAGATTTACCGACCGCAAGATTGGAACGGTGTTTTATGGAACATCTCGATACCTGTAATTACCGGCTGGATGCCTGGCAAACCGGTCTCTTTAATTTGAGGTTATCGCAGCAAAGACAATTGCAAAACGAGAACCGTACGAAAGGGATTTACCTGGGTTCGTTTGGCTGGGTGGAAAACGTTCGGCCATCAGCCAAGCGAAAATTAGTAACCGATCAGGTACCTGACAAACTAAAACCTAAAGATAACCACCCACTTTATGAATATACTGACAATGGAGGGTTTGTTCATGCTCCTTCTCTTAACCATGCCTCTGCCGCTGCAGTTTTACGCAGTGGATATATGAGTCATGCAACTCCTGCAAACCCTGATGTAATGGCGGTAAATCTTTCATCCGAAAGAGTCCGCAGGGCATTGTTTATCCTGGATGGAATGCGCAACGGTCAATCGCTCGAAGCATTGTTAGGCTATCAGTTCGAAAGAGGTTTACACGATCAGGGATCTTCGGATGATGGACTTAAGAAGCTCAACTTATATATTTACAACTTCAGGGAAGCGTTCCCGCTTCAATATCATCACGTTCTGCAACAGGGAACCAATACCGCTCTGGATAGCATTCCGGAAAACAATGTGGTGAATGGTGTTACTCTTGCAGAAAACACCGCCGGTTTCCCGTTTGGCGCAACTGGTGAAGTGGTTTCTGCCACTGTAAATGAACGCAATGCGATCATCATCGAAAAAGATAAATTGTCCGATACCCTTGATGCCGTAAAAGATCTGCTGACATCGGAAAGTGTTTTCCAGCTGGTACAGGGAAACTTTGAGCGTGCCGGAGCTTTGGTGAATGCAATTAAAGACGCCGTTATTCCGGCTGCTTTGGATGTGATTGATACACCCAGGGGAAGTCATTTCTCCATAACTAATAGGGTCATTGTCAATTTTGGAAATGTGGATGCAACAAATGTGGCCAACAATCCTTGGCCTGCGGTTGCAATGACACCCCGGGCAAAAGTGGAACCTGGAATTAATAAATGGCTTGGCAGTATCATCGGCGATCCGGATAAAGTAGTTTACACTGTTTCGTATCTTGATGTCCTTGAACTACCCCAGTCGGAAGAAGTTTGGACATTGACAAAATTGGCAGTTCAACCCATTGACCTTGTATACCTAACCGGCAATGAACTGAATACGGGGGAAAAAGACAAAACTTCGTTGTCAGAATTGGAAAGCCGGATTGCCTGGCACTACAGAAGGTTGCACGGATTGGATGATGGTACAACTGTAAAAATTGAATTTAAACAGCCTGAAGGAGAACCAGGTAAACAAACTTTTGCCGAAATACTTCCTTTGCTGCGCATGCTTCGTGCGTTGATCACCGATTCACGGTACCTGGATGCCGAGGATTTTGAGCCTCATTCCAAAAAAAGTCTGGCAGATAAAAATAACCCAAAAGCGTTGGATGATGCTGAATTGCTTTCAAGGGTTCAGCAGGTTCAAACGGCGTTTACGTCGAACCTCAACACGGTTAGCAGTCTTGTGATTCTTGCCCAGATACCTGATCCCGATGCGAACAACCTTGTAACAGATTACCACAATCTGAAGGATGCATTCGGGGCATTAGACAAAGCAAAACTAACTTTTGAGGATATCGATTTTACTTTTGGAAATGCAGTGGCTTCACAGTTGCAGGATTTGCTAAATAGCATTTCAAACTTTGGTATTGCTGATGCATTTCCGAAGTATTCCACCGTACTTGACAACGAATCAAAAGCATTGCTTTTGGAACAGGCTCGAAGTATCGTCAGAAGAATGGTCGCGACCGATAAATCGGTGACAACTATCCTTGCCGCCGCAATTCCACTTACCGGAATTCAACAAAAAGTAGCCGAATATTTACGTGCCGGAAAACTGATGTTACAGGAAGCATTTAATATTCTTCCCCGGTTTAGTTTTAATAATGAAGCAGATATCCAGCTTTCGCAGGGAGACACTCTCCAGTTGTTAAATCATGCCTCGACGAATCTCAAAATGAAATACCCCGTGGATGAATGGATGCAGAATGCTTCGCATGTGCGGCCCCGGCTATCGCGTTGGGACCAGGTTCGCTCCCTGTACGAACTTAACAACACGGATGAACTAAAGGTGAATGCGTTGCAGGTTCCCTACCGGACAAACGACAGTTGGCTGGCCGTTGAATATCCTGAAATTGATCCCGTAACCAATCAGCCTTTCAACATCGTCCACGATACGTTGTCGATAGTTACACATGGCAATCCTTTTGTGCCTGCCGCAAAACAAGCTGGACTATTAATTGACGACTGGACAGAAATGATGCCAACCAACGAAGAAACTACGGGCATAACATTCAATTACAACCAGCCAAATGCAATGCCTCCTCAGGCTTTATTGCTTGCGGTAACACCCGAAGAGAAGGGTAACTGGACATGGGATGACCTGATTGGTATTTTGAATGACACTTTAAACCGTGCCAAATTAAGAGCTGTTGAACCAAAATTACTGGATGAACTGACACAGCCAGAAATCAATATTTTAAGACCGGCAGTGATTGCCGATTTTTCACAATATGATTTAAACGTAGCATTGGATTACAGGATGAATTTAGTAAAACTTGTCAGTGAATTGCCCATAAAATCAGTGGCTATGGCCATAAAGTAAATCGTGAAAATGCAATGCTTCTCCTTTAAAGAGATTTAAAAATTATATGAAACTATAAAATATTAAGATATGCCTGAAACCCTACCATTTGCAACATTATTACTGGCAGAATACCGTATACCTTCCATTACGGCGTATAACAGGCTTGAAACTTCGCCTCGGACTGCCAACTTCGACAGGAGTCTGAAAGCGGAGGTCAGGGATGCCATGTGGATGCTAACCCGTCAATGGCAATTTGGAGAATTCGAGGGCGAAGATGCTGCAACTCCTGTTACTGCACAGATACTGGGAATGCATACATCAATGGACCGTGTGAGTTTTCCTGTTGGTCAGCCTTTTGCTTTAAAGCAGGATATGCCGCTGGAAACGCATGTTGAACGGGAAACAATCCGCCCCGATCTGGCTATTGCGGTGCAGATGGGAAGGTACTTTCTGAAACTGATGAAAGAAAATGGGTTGGAAGCTTTGTTGCCCGATTTTATTACGAGGTACCCGCTCAACTTTGTGATTGACCCGAACGACACTGATGCCTTGCAGCTTTATCAATCT
>Ga0209585_10001165_pt1 | contig 10261 bp, 10 predicted proteins | sample NGEPerone_FD_185491 | JGI IMG/M metagenome (GOLD analysis project Ga0209585, IMG submission 185491) | Arctic peat soil microbial communities from the Barrow Environmental Observatory site, Barrow, Alaska, USA - NGEE Permafrost154B-one... | ecosystem: Environmental > Terrestrial > Soil >... | reverse complement strand
TGGAGAAGAAAAATTTGAGGTTTCAGATGGATCTGTTGCTATCGCCGCTATTACCTCCTGTACCAATACTTCAAATCCCTTTGTAATGATCGGCGCCGGATTGGTAGCACGAAAAGCAAGGGAATATGGGCTGGATAAAAAACCCTGGGTAAAAACTTCCCTGGCTCCGGGATCCAAAGTAGTAACCGATTATCTTGAAAAAGCAGACTTGCTTTCAGATTTGCAATCGCTTGAATTTCATCTTGTAGGTTATGGATGTACGTCCTGTATCGGCAATTCGGGACCGCTGCCACCTTACATTGCGAAAGCGGTAGAGGAACATGATTTGGTAGTAGCTTCTGTACTTTCAGGTAACAGGAATTTTGAAGCCCGCATACATCCACAGGTAAAAATGAATTTCTTAATGTCGCCAATGCTCGTGGTGGCTTATGCTATTGCAGGCAGGGTTGATATAGATTTAATCAACGATCCGATAAGCTACGATCCCAACCAGCAACCGGTTTATTTAAAAGACATCTGGCCAACGGACGATGAAATTAATGAAATCATGAGCAAAGTACTTTCTCCAAAAGATTTTTCAAAAAGCTATGGAGAAATATTTGAAGGAAATGATATCTGGAGAAAATTAAATGTACCTGATGAGAAATTGTATGTGTGGGATAAAACTTCAACCTACGTAAAAGAGGTACCCTTCTTTTACAATATTTCTGATAAGGCTGAACCATTGCAGGATATTGATGGAGCAAGGGTTTTACTGATGTTGGGCGATAGTATTACCACCGATCATATTTCACCTGCGGGCTCTTTTAATGAACATTCCCCCGCGGGAGAATATTTGGTAAGCAAAGGAGTTGAAAGAAAAGATTTTAATTCGTATGGATCACGCAGAGGAAATGATGAAGTAATGGTGCGTGGAACTTTTGCCAATGTGCGTATTAAAAATCAACTGGCAATAAAAGAGGGAGGATATACCACCTATTTCCCAAAAAATAAAGAGATGTCAGTTTACGATGCTGCCATGAAATATAAAGGTACTCAAACACCTTTACTGGTGTTAGCCGGCAAAGAATATGGCAGTGGCTCGTCGAGAGATTGGGCCGCTAAAGGAACTTTTTTATTGGGAGTAAAAGCCGTATTAGCCGAAAGTTACGAGCGTATTCATAGAAGTAACCTTGTAGGTATGGGCGTTGTTCCGTTGCAATATAAAGAGGGAGATACTGCCAAAAGTCTGGAGCTGACAGGAAATGAAACATTCACCATAAAAGGAATTGCAAAAGATATAAAACCTCTGAAAGAAGTACAGGTGATCGCTAAAAAAGAAGACGGAACTGAAATAAAATTTAACGCTATCGCCCGTCTCGATTCTCAGATCGAAATTGAATATTACAGGCATGGTGGAATTTTACAGTATGTGTTAAGGCAATTTTTGGATATAGAATAAATGCGAAAAAGCGGGGTGATAGATTATGGTTTAAGGAATCAAAATATTTTGTATTTGGTCTCGATAATTAGAAAAGGATTATTAACAATAAAAAATAGGTTATGAAAAGTGAACAATTGTATTCTGTCGCAACCAGGGAAAATGCAGAAAAGAGGGCCGCACTTGCCCCTGAAATAATAGAGGCCTGGCGTAACTTCAGCAGAACCGTTTTTAAGAAAGGAGCACTACCTGAAAAAACAAAACAACTTATTGCTGTAGCAGTAGCACACGTAACGCAATGCCCGTATTGTATTCATTCGCATACGGAACAGGCCATGAAGAAAGGAGCGAGTAAAGAAGAGATCATGGAAGCCATTTGGGTAGCTGCTGAAATGCGTGCCGGAGCTTCTTATGCTCATGCTGCATTGGCAATGGATGAGATGGAAACTGTAGAAAAAGCATGATATTTTCTACAAAATTTTTAGCATTTTTTATTTGATTGATAGAAGCATTTTCAATGAACGTTCTGATTGCATAAAAATCAGGAATTCCAGGTATAAAAATTATACAAATAAAAATTAATCTTATCAGATGTTTGAATTATGAAAAGTGATATTTATTACATTCAGCGGTGTGAGGTATTAGGTAAAGAAGCCGCCGCAAAAGGAAACCCACCTGTTGGAGCTATTGTTACAAAAGATGATGAAATCATAAGTGAAGCAGCCGAAGCAGGTAAAAGCAAAAATGATATTACCTGCCATGCTGAATTGGAAGCAATAAGGATTGCTGCAAAAAGAATGAACACCAACGATTTGTCTGGTTGCGTTATTTATTCTACACATGAGCCTTGTATCATGTGTTCTTATGCAATAAGATTTCATAAAATTAAAAAAGTGGTGTATCAAAATGCTGTAAAATATTTAGGCGGGGTTTCATCTTCAATGCCATTTCTAACTACTAACGAAGTGCCTCCGCATTGGGGTATTGCTCCTGTCATTGTTCATTTGAACAGCAAAAATGAGGTATAAGAAATTACTTTCCTTTTTTAGCAGACGGTTATCAATACTAAAAAAAAGAATAAAAAAATTAATTTAATAAATGGTAATTCATTAAAAAAAAATAAAATGAATATCAAAATTAAAAGAGTATATGAAAAACCGGAAAAAGAAGATGGCTATCGCATTTTAGTGGATAGGCTTTGGCCGCGCGGGTTAACCAAAGAAAAAGCCAATGTTAATCTTTGGCTGAAAGGAATTGCTCCCACTACCGAACTGCGTAAATGGTTTGGCCATGAACCTGCAAAATGGAATAATTTTAAGAAAAAATATGTTGCTGAACTCAAAGAAAATAAAGAACCAGTTTCAGTTTTGAAAGAAAAAATGAAGAAGGGAACGGTCACTTTATTGTATGGCGCCAAAGACGAGGAACACAATGAAGCGCTGGTGCTTTTGCATTACACAACTAAAGGATGATTGAGTTTATAAAAAAGACTTTGGTACAATGTTAGCATGGAAGGTTATAAAAAAAATGGCATGAAAAATGAAAATAAAATCGTTTGGACAATAGGCCATTCCACACGCTCTTTTGAAGATTTTCTTGCCTTGTTGAATTCATTTCAAATTACATTGGTTGCAGATATCAGAAGTTATCCGGGCTCACGAAAATTTCCACAATTCAACAAAGAATCACTGGAAATTACTTTACCAGAGAATCACATTCAATACATTCATTTAAAAGATCTTGGGGGAAGAAGAAAAGTAAATCCTGATTCTAAAAATACTTCATGGCGGCACTTGGCATTTCGTGGCTATGCAGATTATATGGAAACGGATGCTTTTAAAGAAGGAATAAAAGAACTTGAAATGATTGCTTTGAAACAACAAACTGCCTATATGTGTTCTGAAGCAGTGTGGTGGCGCTGTCACCGTTCTATGGTTTCAGATTATTTAAAAGTGCATGGATGGAAAGTAATGCATATTATGAATGTTGGAAAAGCTGAAGAACATCCTTACACAGCGCCTGCAAGAGTGATGAATGGAGAATTGAGCTATGAAAAGCAAGAAAGAAAATGATCTTATTTTTTTTTCTCATTTAGAAAATATATTCCTGTCTTAATGATTAGTTTTAGTTATTTCAAATAATTTTTAAGTTATGTAATGGAGACACTTTTATATAAAATACGAAGTTGTGAGGTTTGCAAAAATCATTTACCATTTGGGCCACGGCCTGTTGTTCAATTAAGCGCTTATTCAAAAATAATTATAATCAGCCAGGCACCCGGCAGTCGCGTACATGAAACAGGAATTCCCTGGAATGATGCAAGCGGAAGAAAATTGAGAGAATGGTTACATGTAGATGAATCCACTTTTTATGATCCGCTTATTTTTTCAATAATGCCTATGGGTTTTTGTTATCCCGGCAAAGGCATTTCAGGCGATCTTTCACCCCGGCCCGAATGTGCCCTTTTATGGCATCAGCAAATTTTTAAAAATTTTAAAAGCAACCCTCTTATTTTATTGATAGGACAATATGCACAATATTATTATTTAAAAAAAGATGGTAAAGGAAGCCTTACAGAAACAGTTAAATGTTATACGGAATATCTTCCAAAGTATTTTCCTTTGCCACATCCTTCCCCCCGAAATCAAAATTGGGTGAAGATCAATCCATGGTTTATGGAAGAAACGATTCCTGAATTGCAAAAAAGAATAAAATATGCGATTAATACCAGGAGCAAATAAATGAGCCATCAAAAATTAAAAATAGAATAATGCCCACTAAAAAATATCTTCAATCAGAAAATGGGAATTTGTTACAACAACTACATCATAATGGAAAGTTATTGGTATTGCCTAATATTTGGGATCCGTTAGGAGCATTAATGCTCGAAAGGATGGGTTACCCCGCAGCTGCTACCGCTAGTGCTTCAATTGCTTTAAGCAATGGCTACCCGGATGGAGAAAAAATTCCTTTTAATGACCTGTTGTTCATTTTGCAAAAAATAGTAACCAGTGTAAAAATAGCTGTAACCGCCGATATAGAAAGTGGTTATGCTGATAATAATTCTGCTCTTAAAAAAAATATTAAAAAACTTTTAGACATTGGAATTGCTGGAATTAATTTTGAAGATAGCCGGCATGATGATGATCAATTAATTTCTGTAGAAGAGCAATGTGAAAAAATTTCAATCATAAAAAAAGTAGCAAAAGAAAATGGGGCATCCCTTTTTATCAATGCAAGAACAGATGTATTTATTAAAATGAACCATTTATCTGATGAAGAAAAATTATCAGAAGCCCTTCTTAGAGGAAAGGCTTATAAAGAAGCGGGTGCTGATGGCTTTTATCCTATTATTCTAAAGAAAGAAAGAGATATTGAAATAATAATTAAAGAAGTTGCATTGCCGGTAAATATTTTATTGCTTCCCGGAGTCCCGGATTTTGAAATATTAAAAAAGATAGGTGTATCAAGAGTAAGCCTTGGCCCTGGATTTTTGAAAATTGCCATCAATGCTATGAAAAATGTTGCAGAAAAATTGCTGGATTATGAGGGAATGAATGAAGTAACTGGTAATCCTGTAACAACCGCTTATCTAAACAGTTTAATTTCCAAATTATAAAAAGATGCAACGAAAATCAATTAAAGACCTGGAACCGGACGCTTACAAAGCCATGCTTGGCCTTGAACAGTACATTAGAAATTCTAAAATTTCACCATCACTTCTCGAACTGATAAAAATCAGGGCTTCGCAATTAAATGGTTGCGCCTATTGCATAGATATGCATACCCAGGAAGCGCTGAAGATTGGTGAAAACCAACGCAGAATTTTTGCTTTATCCGCCTGGAAAGAATCACCATTATTTTCTGAAGAAGAAAGAGCGGCATTACAAATAACCGAAGAAGTAACCCTTATTTCGGATGAGGGTGTAAGAGATGAAACCTACACTAATGCCTTAAAATTTTTTGGTGAAAACGGATTAGCACAAATCATTATGCAGGTAATTATTATTAATTCGTGGAACAGGATAGCGGTTTCTACTAGGCAAATTTTTGAAATAAATATATAATCCGGAAATATTTTATACTCATGGGGGGCGTCATAATGATTTTTTGTAAGACAGTCTTTACATAAACAGTCAAAAAAGATTTTAATAAAAAATGTTTTGTATTATCACTTAGTTTTACTGTGTTGCATTGGCAATTAACAACATCTCCCATTTTGCAGATAAATGGCGCATTGCATTTGGAACTGTATTTTTTTTCGTGTTTATTCATGCATAAAATAACAAGAAAGCAGGTATTAGATTAATACAATACCTGCCTCTGGAAATTTATTAAACAACAGATTGATAAATGGTTTGTCGCAATTCCTTTGCAGCTTCTACCATTTCTATTAATGCCATTTTGGTTTCTTCCCAATGGCGGGTTTTCAATCCGCAATCAGGATTTACCCAAAGTTGTTCGGCAGGAATAACGGCTTTAGCTTTTCCCATTAATGCTACCATTTCTGCTTTTGAAGGAACTCTGGGCGAATGGATGTCATACACCCCTGGCCCAATTTCGTTTGGGTATTTAAAGTCGGAAAAAGCATCTAACAATTCCATTTGAGAACGGGAACACTCAATGGTAATTACATCCGCATCCATGTCGGCAATATTTTGGATGATGTCGTTAAATTCTGAATAACACATGTGCGTATGGATTTGCGTTTCATCCTTCACACCACTTGCCGAAATGCGAAATGCACGAACAGCCCATTGCAAATACTCCTGCCAGTTTTCTTTACGCAATGGCAAGCCTTCACGAATAGCGGGCTCATCAATCTGGATTATTTTTATTCCCGCCTTTTCCAAATCAACCACTTCATCACGGATAGCTAATGCAACCTGGGTACAGGTTTCGCTGCGTGGCTGGTCGTTGCGTACAAAACTCCATTGCAAAATGGTAACGGGCCCCGTCAACATTCCCTTTACTATTTGCTTTGTTAATGATTGAGCATACATTGACCATCTTACTGTCATAGGCGCGGGGCGGCTTACATCGCCATAAATGACAGGCGGCTTTACACAACGGCTGCCATAGCTTTGTACCCAGCCATTTTTAGTAAAAACAAACCCTTCTAATTGTTCACCAAAATATTCAACCATATCGTTGCGTTCAAACTCGCCATGCACCAACACATCAATACCTGTTTCTACCTGCCAGCGGATTGCCACCGCTATTTCTTTCGCAACCAGGCCATCGTATTGTTCTTGTGTGAGTTCTCCTTTTTTAAACTTAGCCCGCCAACTTCTTACTTCGGTTGTTTGCGGAAACGAACCAATGGTAGTAGTTGGAAACATCGGTAAATGCAGGGCTTCACGTTGTTTTGTTTTTCTAACGGAAAAATCATTTATCCTTCGCGCATCTTTTTCTGTGATAGCTGCAACCCGTTGCTTTACTTTTTCGTTATGAATAAGAGCAGATGTTTTGCGGCTTTCGTTTGCCAGGATATTTTCCTGCAATTTATTGTTTGCCGTTGCTGTATTTTCACCACTTGCCAATTGTTTCAACGTTACCACTTCCTCAATTTTTTGTTTGGCAAATGCAAGCCATTGTTTTATTTCGGGGGTTAATGTTTTGTCGTTTGTTTCCAAATCCAAATCGCATGGCGAATGTATTAATGAACAAGATGGCGCTATCCAAACTCTTTCCGCGCCAATTTTTTCTATCGCTTTATTGATGAATGTAAGTGATTGCTGAAAATCGTTTTTCCAAATATTCCTGCCATCAACAACACCTATTGACAGGTTGGTTTTTGTCCTTACAAAATCAGTTGACAATATATCGTCTAATTGCGATGGACAGCGTACCAAATCGAGATGTAGAGTTTGTACCGGAAGGCTTAATGCGGTTTTCAGGTTTTGTCCATAACACTCAAAGTAGCTTGCCAAAATGATGTGCAGGTTGGGAAATTTACTTTTTATTTTCTGATACGTTTTTACAATAACCTGCTGCTCTGCCTCGCTTAGGTCGAGTGACATACAGGGTTCATCAAACTGAATATAATGAGCATCGCTGTCATCTAACTTTTTCAAAACTTCCAAATAAACAGGTAACAAATTATTTATCAGTTCAAGCCTGTGAAAGCCTTCTTCTTTTTCTTTCCCTAACAATAAATAAGAAACCGGGCCTAATAAAACCGGCTTGGTATTAAAACCGGCTCTTTTAGCTTCCTGAAATTCATGAAATATTTTTTTTGAGAAAAAACTAAATTTTTGATTGGCTGTAAATTCAGGAACGATGTAATGATAATTGGTGTCGAACCATTTTGTCATTTCCATAGCGGTAACATCGTAGCCGTCTTTTTGATAACCTCTTGCCATTGCATAAAGCAAATCAATGTCGGACAATTGTTTATCCTGGATTAGGTTATGATATCTTTCAGGAATTGCCCCAACCATCATACAGGTATCTAATACATGATCATAAAAAGAAAAATCATTACAAGGAAGAATATCTATCCCTGCATTTTTTTGTAATTGCCAGTTCTGCTGGCGAATAATTTTACCAGTTTGTTCCAGTTCATTGGCAGAGATTTTCCCTTGCCAATACTGTTCATTCGCTTTTTTTAATTCGCGATGATTTCCAATTCTTGGATATCCTAAATTGTGGGTAAGCATAAAATGATATTTATATAATTCCATACAAAAGTATCTGAAAGGAATAATATTCTTCATTATTTCTATATATTTGGAATAAAATTCTATATAAATATAAATTAAAGAATAAAATTCTTTTCATTAGGTTATTTATTAATTTTGAAAGAAAAATAAACTTTTGATGATAGATACAATTGATCTGGCAATTCTTAGAATACTTCAGGAAGATGCTCACATTACTACCAGGGAAATTTCATTAAAGCTTCATCTTACTACTACACCGGTTCATGAACGTATAAAGCGGTTGGAAAAAGAAGGTTATATAAAAAGATATGTAGCCATTCTTGATAAAGAAAAATTGGACAAAGGATTAATAGTTTTTTGTAATGTTTCTCTAAAACAACACACCAATGAAAATGGTAAAAAATTTGTGGCTGAAATTCAATCGCTCACAGAAGTTGTAGAGTGCTATAATATTGCGGGAGATTATGATTTTCTATTAAAAATTTTAGTAAAAGATATGCCTGCTTATCAAAAATTTGTTTTAGGTGGATTAGGCTCTTTAAAAAGCATTGGAAGTGTAAAAAGTATTTTTGTAATGGGAGAAATTAAAAACAATACTTCAATCCCATTTTAATTAAAAGCACAAAGACAACCTGGTTCAGGACGATACAAACAGCTTTCAAATTACCTGATTCCAACCATTCGCAAATTCATCAGTTAAAGCATAGTTCTAATTATTGAAAGTATTGTGCAAACAGATTAATTCGTTCTTCAATTTCACTATATTTTGTTGCAGCATTTTCAATCGTCGTTACATTTCTTATTGCTTTCGTTTTTCCCATCAATGGTTCAAGCAATTGGTGCGAGGCATCATGTTCAGCTCTTTTCATTTTATAATCATTAACCATCTTATAAAAGCCATCCTATAATAGCATTGCAGTTTAAATATAATTCTCAATACTTTCTTTCTCAGCACCGGAATCTATACTTTTCAGTAAAGCAACATTCAATAGAATTGTTGAATCTGCCTTCCATTTAACTCCGGTATTTAAAACAAGCTCTTCAGGGTTTTCTTCATGTTCCTTGCGATTTTTTGTAGATGATTCTGAATGAGTGCTGCCTGTTTTATCGTTTGTGAATTACAGGTCAGCAAGAAACTTGTTGCGAACAGCATTGCCATTGCCTTTTTCAAATAATTTGATTTCACTGTTTTTCACTGATGGTCTAATAATTAAACGCAAGGATTGGTCATAAGTGATATATTGCCACATCCAGTTGATGAGAATAAATAACCTGTTTTTGATGCCAATTATTGACATCAGGTGAACCAGCATCCAAACAAACCATGCAACAAAACCTTTCAGCTTTAGTTTGCCAATTTCGGCTAAGGCAAGGTTTCTACCCACCGTTGCAAGGCTACCTTTATCTTTATACTGAAAAGAAATAAGTGGTTTACCTGATTCGGTTCTTTCTAAGTTCTTTGCTAAAAGTTTCGCTTGTTGAATAGCTACCTGCGCCACCTGCGGATGCCCTTTTGGCAACTCATCATTGAGCATCAGTGCAATATCGCCAATGGCAAAAACTCCCGCGAAATCTTTTACCCTGTTAAATTGATCCACGAATATTCTGTCGTTGGCAGAAACTGCACTTGCAGGAATTCCGGGTATAGAAACCCCTTTTACACCTGCCGCCCAAATAAGGCAACGGCTGTGTATGGTTTTCCCATTGCTGAGTAATACTATTTCTCCGTCATAATCCTTCACCGCGGTATTTGGTTGTACTTCCACTCCCAGCCGGTTCAGATATTCAACCACTGTTGTACCAGATGTAGCGCTCATGCCATTTAGCAGGCGGGGCGCAGCTTCCAGCAGGTGGATATGCATATTGCGAAAATTTAATTCAGCATAATCCTTAGGAAGAATTTTCATTTTCATTTCAGCAATGGCGCCCGCTAATTCTACACCGGTAGGGCCTCCGCCAACAATAACTACATTTAAAAGGGCTGACCTTTCTGCTTCATTCTTTGTAATGAGCGCCTGTTCATAGTTTTGCAATAATGTATTCCGCAATAGTAAAGCTTCGGATACCGATTTCATGGAATAGGCATTCTTCTGTAGCCGGTTGTTGTTGAAATAATTTGTTGTTGCTCCCTGGGCAAGTATTAAATAATCATATTGAATATCACCTATCCCTGTAT
>Ga0209585_10001164_pt1 | contig 10264 bp, 8 predicted proteins | sample NGEPerone_FD_185491 | JGI IMG/M metagenome (GOLD analysis project Ga0209585, IMG submission 185491) | Arctic peat soil microbial communities from the Barrow Environmental Observatory site, Barrow, Alaska, USA - NGEE Permafrost154B-one... | ecosystem: Environmental > Terrestrial > Soil > Wetlands... | reverse complement strand
CGTGGAAGGCGAGACTGCAGCCATTTATCCCGGAGAATTGAATTTGGGAAGATTAAGCGATGAAAACGTTCCGCTTTTATTTTATGCTCCGGAACTATTAACGCCCCAAACAAGACATGAAGTAGCCTCGCAAATTGACGTGTTGCCAACGATTGCAGGAATGTTGCATCAGCCTTATACCAATACTACTTTAGGAAGAGATCTTATAAATTCAAAAAATAAAATGGATGCAGCTTTCATCATTCATCACGATGAAGGAAGTATTGGCGTGGTTACCAACGATTATTATTTTGTAAAAAATTTACGAATCAGTAAAGAAGAATTATTGCCTATCAATTCCAATTCTTTCACCATAAATGCCGCTCAAAAGAATTCTGTAAAAAATAAACTTTCACAACTTACATCGGCCATTTATGAAACCGCAAAATGGATGCTGGTGAATAATAAAAAAAAAGTCCCCTAATTCGTAAACTGATGATCCAGCCCTCTGAAATCTACCGGCACTAATTTACTTACACCAGGTTCTTGCATGGTAACTCCATAAATAACATCAACTGATGCCATGGTCATTTTATTATGTGTTACAATTATGAATTGTGATTCTTTGCTAAACTTCCTGATCATTTGTGTAAATTTTCCGACGTTGGCATCATCAAGTGGCGCATCTACTTCATCCAGAATACAGAATGGTGCAGGTTTAATAAGATAAATAGCGAATAAAAGCGCGGTTGCAGTAAGTGTTTTTTCCCCACCACTTAATTGCGTAATGCTGGTAGGCCTTTTGCCTTTTGGTTTAGCAACTATATCAATTGCTGTTTCTGCAAGATTATCCGGATTTTCCAAAACCATATCCGCGGTATCATCTTCTGTAAATAATGCCTGGAAAACTTTTTGAAAATTATCTCTTACCTTATTGAATGTTTCTAAAAACTTTTGGTTGGCCGTAGTTTCTACCTCCTGTATGGTTTGCATCAAAGATTCTTTCGCTGTTACCAGGTCATTTTTTTGTTCTTTAATAAAATCAAACCGCTTCTTCATTTCAGTGTACGCTTCAATGGCAGTAGGATTTATTTCTCCCATATTTTCTAACCTCTTTTTCATACGGTCACTTTTTTCCTGCAGATCTTCAAGCGGCGTTTCAGTAGTTCGCTCCTCATCAAGAATTGCATCCAGATCTACTTTAAATTCTACACTCAATCTTTCCTTCATACCGGCAAGGTGAAGTTTCAATTCATTCAGTTTATCTTTTATTTCATTCAGTAAATGATCAGTTTGTTCTTTTGATTTTTGCTTATGGCGCAGTTCACTTTCCTTTTCATTCAGCTGGCTCCTTAAATTATAATAGGCCTGGTCTGCTTCATTTAATTTCTTTTCTTCTGCATCTTTATTTTTGAGCAAAGAAATCACAGCCTCTTCCAGTTCTTTTAATTCTTCAAGAGTAATAGTAATATTATCAGAAGATTCTTTTAATTGAATATTGCTGTTTTCTATTTGAGCGCTTAAATCTTTAAACTGCCTGCTTTTAAATTCAAGTTCCTGGTTAAGTGCATTTAATTTACTTTGCTGGCGGGTAAGTTGAAGATTATTATCATTGTATAATCTGTTTACCTCATTAAATTCCTGTTCGGTAGTTATAAATTCATCGCCGGTAATTTTCATTTTTGCATCATGCTGTTCTACCTGTTCTATTAAGGATACCAATAATGTACGGGTTTCTTCAATAGCTTCATGGTTTTCCTCAAGCTGCTGATTCATTTCATCCAAACGGTTTTCAGCTACACTTTGCTGATGAAGATTATTTTCAATCTTATTCTGAATTGAATAGGCTGAGTTAATCAGTTCATTGATGAGCTGCTGAGTTTGTTGAATAACATTTTCTTTTAGCTGCTCATTAAATGCGATTACTTGATTTGATTTTTGACTAATCACAGATTTTAGTTCATTAACTTTAATCTGCTGGAGCGAAATTTTCTCTGCTAATTTTTCAAGATTTTTGGCTCTGCCAATTTTTTTCCCTTCAAATAATCCCACACTTCCACCGGTTAGGGAATATTTCCCTTTTACATATTTTCCATGCTTTTCAAGAATCACATAGCCATTACTGTTTTCTAATGCTTCTTCATTTTCCGCAATAAAAACATTGCCCAAAAGATAGCCGGCAAGATGACGATATTTTTCATCAATCTCAATAACATTCAATGCGGGAATCGCATGGGAAACTTCTTGTGCAGATGAATTATTTTCGAAGGCGTTCAATTGATCAAGCAGGAAAAAATTCGCTTTACCTTTTTTATTCTCATCGAGTAAATGAACAGCTTTCAAACCATCATGGAGATTATCTACAACATAATAATTAAGATAAGGCTCCAGCACATTTTCCACCGCGGCGCGGTATTCTTCTTTTACATAAATAATGTCGGAAAGGAGAGGCGCTGTATAATTCCACGATTGATTATTGTGAAGAAATTTTACACTCTCAGGGTAGCCTTCCATTTTGTCAATAAGGCTTTTCAGCAAGTCATGTTCGTTCTGTTTTGAATCGAGTGTGCGGTTTTCCTCTGCCAATTCGCTACGCAGCTTTTCAAGCTCAGCCTGTGTTTCAAGAATTTGTTCTTTGGTAAATTCATTGTGTTTTTTCAGATGTTCCAGCGTTACTTTCTTCTCATTAAGCTCTTCTTCCTTTTGCTTTTTCTCATTTTCAAGTTTTGCCAGCAATTCGGTTCTTTGTTTTTGTTCATCTTCAATTAGTATTATAGAACGCTTCAGATTATTAATGGAAGTATCAGCAACCGCCACGTTTTTCTCTGCATTAAAATGGTTGCGTTGCAATTGCAATTGCGTTTGGCGCAATGCATCTATCTCGTTTCTTTTCTTATCAAATACGGATCTTTTTTCTTCCGCATTTTTTTTCAGTAATTCTAATTGTTCTTTTTGCCCGGTAAGTATTATTTCTTCATCGCCAATTTGTTTTTTGGTAAAATGAATACTTTCATCAATTCCTTGCAACTGGCTTTCTGCCTTCAGCAAAAAATCTTTTAAACTGCTTTCTCTTTCCCTGAGATGCTGTAAGCGCTGGGCGCTTAAATTTTTCTTATTTTCTCTTTCCCGAACCGTATTATTAAGTTCATTAAATGTATGTTGCTGTTGCTGAAGTTCTTTTTCCTTTTCAATAAACCCGGCCTTTTCTTTTTCTATGGCAGCTTCTTCTGTAGCTATTACTGCTTCCAGTTCTATTCTTTTATCTGTTTCGGATTTTTGTTGATCATTTAAATTTTTGTAAGTAATATTAAATCCATCAAGCGCTGCTTTTGCAAGTTCTATACTTACTTCACGGTATTCTTTTTTGATCTCATAATATTTCTCCGCTTTTTTTGCCTGGCTTTCTAAAGTTTTTAATTGATTGTTAATTTCAAACAGAAGGTCTTCAATACGGGCCAGGTCCTGTTCTGTGGCATCGAGTTTTAATTTTGCTTCACGCTTCCGTGTTTTATAAATAGAAATTCCGGCAGCCTGCTCCAGCATTTTGCGGCGGCTGTTTTCTTTATCTTTAATAATATCGTCTACCATTCCTAATTCAATAATAGCATAGCTATCGGTGCTGATACCCGTATCCATAAAAAGATTATGAATATCCTTTAACCGGCAGCTAACATCATTGAGACGATATTCACTTTCGCCATTCTTATAATATTTCCGGGTAACAGTAACGGTGCTAAATTCCGTAGGAAGTAAATTGCGGGTATTTTCAAAGGTAAGGCTCACTTCTGCAAGGCCGCTGGCACTGCGGTTTTTAGAACCGTTGAATACAAGGCTTTCGAGGTTTTCGCTTCTAAGCTGACTAATTTTTTGCTCCCCAATTACCCAGCGGATACTATCCACGATATTACTTTTACCGCAACCGTTTGGGCCAATTACTCCTGTAATTCCTTCGTCAAAATTGAGAATGGTCTTGTCGGCAAAACTTTTAAATCCCTTAATTTCTAAACTCTTTAATCTCACTGTTTCTAATTTATTTTATAGGGCTGGCGGACAACTATCCGCGCAGGCAGGCAAATATATGGGTTATGCTATAAAGATAGATTTGTAATCCTCCATAGTATTTTATAGTTATACACACGTTTTTCACAGATTTTATTTTTTTTTGATTAGTTTGCCGATTTAGTTGATTTTTATCGTTAATTTGATTTTATACATTTACACCTATTTTTAGCATGAAATGAGCCTATTCATGTGACATCATTTAAAAAAAATAAAAATTAAAACATGAAAAAATTCCTTGTACCGATTGATTTTTCTGACACTTCAGTAAATGCAGCGAAATACACTATCGATTTAACAAAAGACATACCTGATGTAAATATTATACTTTATCATGTATATAGCCGCATTAGTTTTGCTACCTTAACTTCCAGGGAAGAAGGCTCACGCCAGATGGTTACAGAAGCAGAATTGAATGAAATAAAAGTAAAAATCAGTAAAGGAAATGATAATATTACCTGCGTGGCAGAAGAAGGTTCTTTTATAGAAAATATAGGCGATTATGTAATGGGTAATTTTATTGACCTGGTTATTATGGGTATTACGGGCAGCTCAAGAATTACACAGGTTTTTATGGGCACCAATACATTGAATGTGATCAGGCATATCAATTGCCCGGTGATGATCATTCCTCCGGCTGCGGAATTCACCGGAATAAAAAAAGCAGTTTTCATTTCAGATTTTAAAGATGTAGCCCGCACCACGCCTTTTTATGCTTTGAAAAAAATACTTGACACCTTTAAACCTAAACTTGAAATCCTGAATGTGGATAGCGAGCATTATGTAGAACTTACAGATGAGTATAGATTAGAAAGAGAAGCCATGGAAGATAAACTGGGAAGCTATAAACCCGAATTTTTCTTTTTACGCGCCTTCGATTTTCTGGATGGCATCAATCAATATGTGGAAACAAAAAATATTGATGCAATCATTACTTTACCGCGTAAGCACAGTTTTTTAAGTCAACTTTTTAAAACAAGCCATACCAAAAAATTAGCCTATCATAGCCACATTCCTATCATAGCAATTCCGTTTTAGAAGATTTTATTCTATCTATTGATACAAACCTTCTTCAATTGATTTAAAATTTAAATCAATTGAAGAAGGTTTGTTACCGGAAAATATGATTACAAAATAGTAGAAATGGCGGTCACTTTTTGATGAGCCGGTCTCAATATACTGAAATTGGCCAGGGTAATATGATGTTACCCTGGCATACAATTTTCAGTTTACTTAATAATTATTCCTTTTTTATGAATTCTGTTAGCAATAGTTTTTTAAAACAGGCTATTACTAAACTATTAATTCCTGCGATTGTTTCTATTTCCTTGTGGGGGTTTATTATTATTCATCGGTTTTGATCTCATCCTTTCTATTTGCTTATTGGTCATCATCCTTCTTTTATTGAAGTTGTTTTGATTCAGGTAACGATTGCCTTCCATATCCAGGCATTCACCATTACGCAACTGAAGACGATCCTGATTTTTTAATTGATAAGAGCCATCGGGGTTAATCACCATACCGTTATTTAAACGAACTTGTTCTTTCACCTCGCTTTGTACTCCTTGCTTATATTGATATAGTTTACCATCAAGCAACCTTAGGTGATCTTCCTGGTGAATGCGGTCTCTTTGTTGTATTTTGGTCTGATCACGATCTTGTGCCTGATCCTGGGCAATCATTGTACCTGTTATCATAAATGATGATATAAGTACCAGCAATGTTTTTTTCATAATATTTTTTTTAGATTAACAATGAATAATTTTTAAGCAAATTTCCTTGTAGAAATTATTCTGTTCAGTAATGATTGTTACATAACACCATGATTGTCGTTAGACAAAACACTGACAGCCGGCATTGGAAAAATGATATTTAAGAAAAAGTATTGGGTATCAGTTAAGCAACTGACTTCTATCATTGAATTAAGGACTAATAATTATCAATATTGCAAAAAAGCAATCATAAAATTTTAAAAGTATTATTATGAAAAAGATAATTATAGTCAGTTTGGCGTTATCTATGGTCCTATCAACATTTGCACAGGAAGAGAATGCTAAATTCCTAACCAATAAGAATAAAGATTTTACCATGATTTGGGGTGGGCTCGAAACCAGTACTATGCCTTATATCAATAACAATACAAAGGACAGTAGTGCAACAGCTATTTACCTGGCGCCTTACATAGATTATTATCATAAAACCGGTTTTGGTTTAAAAGTGAAAACCTATATTTTCCCTGGAGGTAGCAATCCAGGATTTTTTCTTACATCCTTCTCTCCATACTTTGCGAAGTATACCGGAAAGATTTTACCTTATGTTTCCTATACACGATATTGGCAGCATAATAATCCATCTGCTTTATATTCGCCAATTGAGAATGACATTTATGGGCACTTAAAATTTAAAACAAAAGTTATTGATTTTACTACAGGTGCTGACTGGGGTTTTGGTATTGATAAAGAAAACTCCAATAAAAATGTAAATGATATAAACGCTTTTTTTGCTTTAAGTCATGTTTTTTATGGCGAAAATGCAAATGACAAATCTGCATGGGCATTTGTACCTTCCTTACAACTGAATGCGGCTACCAACCGTTATTTCAATTACTCCCCCACTTCCAATTATATTTCAAGAAACAGAACGGTAACAGGTTTGAAGTATGGAAACAGAGGTGGCAGAGGAGGTAATGGCGGCAATACATATATTACAGAACAAGCTTTAATTACAGAAACAAATCAATTTGAGTTAAGCAATATTGAAGCAAATATTTATGCAATGTATATTATAGGAAATTTTTCCCTTGAGCCTTCCGGAAGTTTATTTTTTCCATTACATGGCGATAATTCTTTAGTAGGTTATTGGCAGATCAATCTTAATTACTATTTTAAGTAGCAGGTTGGTAATATATTTTTTCGCGAAATTATTTACAAAGAAACCTTTTGATGCACTTCCGCCTATGCAGGAATTCCTTCATAAACAATTTCTTAAACTGAGATAAATACTTATTTACTTTGGAATAATTATCTTGCCTGCGAAATGATATGAGAAAAGTATATTTCTAAAACGATTTATGAAAAATATTAAATTAATTGAAGTACCCAGTGAAATAGGAGCAGGTACACGTGGGGCAAGTTTAGGCATTGAAGCTATTAAAATTGCCGCTCTTGATTTTATGAGCAATTTTTTTGTTCATTTTCCTTCTGAAAAATTAGAAACAGAAAATCAGATGTTATTTGAACCGATTCAATCTCCTTATGCTAAAAGAATAAGCGGTGTAATTACAATGTACGACCGCGTTTCAAAAGCAGTAAAAGAAAGCATCAAAAATAATTTTTTTCCTGTAGTAATTAGCGGCGATCATAGTAATTCTGGTGGAACGATAGCCGGAATAAAAGCCGCTAAGCCTAATAGCCGCCTTGGTGTTATTTGGATAGATGCACATGCAGACCTGCATACGCCCTACACTACTCCGTCAGGCAATATGCATGGCATGCCTTTGGCGGCATCTATCGGTGAAGACAATGAAGAAAGTAAAGTGCATGAGCCTGATGAAAAAACAAAAAAAGAATGGAACCAATTGAAAAATTTCGGGAAGATAAATCCCAAAGTTTTACCAGAAGATATTGTCTTTATTTCCTTAAGGGATTATGAAAAAGAAGAAAAGCATTTGATAGATAAGTATGGAATGAAAGTAATTACCACCAGTGAACTTCGCCGAAAAGGACCCGAAAATGTGGTAAGGGCTGCACTTCGTTTTCTAAATGAATGTACAGATATTTATGTAAGCTTCGATGTGGATTGTTTAGACTCATCTATTTCGAAAGGAACCGGAACTCCTGTCAGCAATGGCTTAAGAGAAAGAGAAGCGGAAGATTTAGTAAGTAAATTTATGCAAAACAGAAAAATTTGTTGCTTTGAAATCACCGAAGTAAACCCTACCCTCGATAAAGAAAATTTAATGGCAGAAATTGCGTTTAATATTTTACAAAGAAGCGTGAATGTATTAATGATGAATTAAAATGAAGCGCCAAATAACTGGTACGATAATACATTCAGGCAATTGTAGCAATGGTAATTTCAATTTCAATAAAAGCGAATCTTAAATGCGAAACCTTAGCATTATCCTAATAGTAACATCTCCCTCTTAAACCTTATTTTTGCAAAAAAATTATTATGCAAGTTCTGCTTATACTACACAATTTGTTTCGTTGGTTAATACTTTTATTCGCTTTCTGGACGCTATTAAGCGCTCTTAGCGGTTTATCAGGGAAGAAAGAATATACTGCCGGCGATGGCCGCAGCAATTTCTTTTTTATGTTAAGCATGGATATTCAATTATTAATCGGCCTGATACTCTATTTCAGCGGTGCATGGTTTGAAAGATTAAAACATTTAGGAGAAAATATGAAAGATCCAATGCTTCGTTTTTTCACAATGGAACACGGAGTATTAATGATTATTGCGTGGATTTTAGTACATGTTGGAAGAATATCGGTAAAGAAAGCTACAACTCCAACTGCAAAATTTAAAAAAACATTATTGTTTTTTGGCATTGCCTTATTATTAATACTTATTGCTATTCCATGGCCGTTTAGAGAAGCCGTTTCAAGGCCATGGTTCAGATGGTTTTAAGAAAAGAGAATGTTGTATGTTAAATACAGGCATCCTCAAATCCCGGCAGAAAAAGAATAAAAAAAAAGAAACGAAGAAATACATGAAGGCAGATAAAAAAGAAAGGCCGATAATATTAGTTACAAATGATGACGGTATAACAGCTCCGGGTATACGAAGCCTGGTAAATGCAGTTAAAGATTTGGGAGACGTAGTAGTAGTGGCTCCCGATAAACCTCAAAGCGGAATGGGACATGCCATTACTATTGGCGTACCATTAAGACTGACTAAAGTGGATAATATTTTTGGAGGAATAGAAGCATGGCAAACGAATGGCACACCTGTAGATTGTGTAAAACTTGCAGTAGATAAAATTTTACATAGAAAACCGGATATTTGCCTAAGCGGAATCAACCACGGGCCTAATCATTCTATCAATGTAATATATTCAGGAACAATGAGTGCAGCAATGGAAGCTGCAATAGAAAGTATTCCATCAATTGGGTTCTCTTTGCTTGACCATAGTATCGAAGCGAATTTTGCAGCTTCTGAATTTTATGTAAATAAAATAGTAAAAAGCCTGCTGAATACAAAAATGGACAGGCATTTTTTATTGAACGTAAATATTCCGATGGTTCCCCTGGATTTAATAAATGGAATAAAAGTTTGTAAACAGGCTTATGCAAAATACGATGAAGATTTTGATGAGCGTCTCGATCCATCCGGAAAAAAATATTACTGGCTTACAGGTGTTTTCAAAAACTTTGATAAGGGTGAAGACACTGATGTTTGGGCATTGGAGCATAATTATATAAGTGTGGTTCCGGTACAGTTTGATCTTACCAATTATACTTTAAAAAAGGAACTTGAAAAAACCTGGGATATTTTATGATCTTTAAAAAAGACAATTTTGTTTTTGGGCTTGCATTGGGTGTTATTGCTCCAATGATCGGATTTATGATTTATAAATTAGTTAAATTTAAAGGACTTACTCTTTCTGAAATGCTGCAATGGATGAAGTTCAATCCCAATTTAATTTCGGTTTCCATAAGTGTTTCCTTACTGGCAAATGCTATTTTATTTACGATTTATATTAATGGCCACCGTGATAAAACCGCAAAAGGGATTTTTGTAATTACCATTATTTATGCGATAATTGCAATGGCGTTTAAATATTGGTAGAAATTTATTTCGGTTAATAATTCAGCAATTTACCAATCATCTCTCCTACTTTTTCCACATTGGGTAGCATTGCTTTTTCAAGTAGGATATTCATGGGTACCGCAGGAAGATTCAATGCACCAAGTACTTGTACAGGCACATCTAAAAACTGAAAGCATTCTTTTGAAATACGCCCCGCAAGGGCTTCTGCGAAAGAATTATTCTGTTGTTCTTCGGTAAGCACCATGCATTTCCCATGCTTTTTTACTGTTGAAAAAATCAATTCTTCATCTAAAGGAAATAGGGTTCTAAGATCAATGATTTCAACTTGTCCCGGAAATATTTTTGCAGATGCTTTTGCCCAATAAATTCCCATTCCGTAAGTAATGATGCAGCAACTTTCACCATTCCTCATTTTATTATCATCTGCTTTTAATACAATATTCCCCTTGCC
>Ga0209585_10001163_pt1 | contig 10266 bp, 6 predicted proteins | sample NGEPerone_FD_185491 | JGI IMG/M metagenome (GOLD analysis project Ga0209585, IMG submission 185491) | Arctic peat soil microbial communities from the Barrow Environmental Observatory site, Barrow, Alaska, USA - NGEE Permafrost154B-one... | ecosystem: Environmental > Terrestrial > Soil > Wetlands... | reverse complement strand
GCGCCGCCGGCGTCCTGGGAGCCGAGGGGCAGGCGCATCTTCAGCGCCACGACGGGGCCGAGTGAGGTAGACGGCAGCTCCACGAGGTCGTCCACCAGGCGACGCGTGAGTTGCAGCGTTGCCGCGGACCCCTTGGGGGGGCAGTCGGCGTTCTCGGGTGGGTTCGCGCCGGCGGTGCCGGTCACGACGCCAGCGGTCACGGTGACCACGAGTGCCGCAGGGCAGCGCTCCGGCTCGAGCGCGAAGTCGATCGCTCCGCCGCCGTGTTCCAGGAGCGCGCAGCGCGCCAGCTCGGACACAGCGATCGCCAGCCGCACCTGGTCGGTGAGTGGCAGACCGACCGCCTCTGCCACACGCCGCGTGCGCTGCCGAGCCGCGGGGATGCCCGGCGAGGACCGCAAGGACAGGTAGAGCGGGGTTCGCTGGCCGGGTGCGGGGCTCACATCATTCGCCATTCCGCCAAGACGAACCCCTGCGCGAACACGCGCTCGCAGGCCGCCACGGCGGCCTCGTAGCGTGTGCCGGCGCCCGAGCGCACTTCCGAGCAAAGGCGGCGCGGAATCCACTCCGTCTCAAGGCATGCCCCCGTAGAACGCGACAAAGCGCCGGCACGGCGAACGCGCCGAGGAGACATAAGCCCTGCGGCGCCGCGGCGAACCAGCCTCGGCGACCATGAGACATGCGGCACCCGGATGCCCCTCGCGCGCCACCCTTGCGTTCAGCGGCTCCCGTGGATCCCTCCCAGATATTGAAGGCGGTATGCCCCCCGCCGTGCGAACACGAGTTCTTTATCGACAGTTGGGACGGTGGACTTGAATGTTCGCCCGACTCCTACACCCCGTCCGGACGGAAGAGCGCGCCGAGGGGTGCGCTCCTCTGGCAAACCGGACACGACCACGAATCATGTGCGGGCGCGAATCCGAGCCTAGAACCGGCGTCTGCCATGCAGATACCACCCTCCGTGCGATCTGGCGGCTGGAGAGCAGCAGGGCCGGCACGGTCCTGCACGTGGCCAGGAGTCGGGCCGCCGCCAGCAGCATCGCCGTACAACCGGTGCGGAGCCGCACAGGTTATGGAGACGTGTCCCGTCGGTGGAAGTTGGCCCTGAGCAGGTCCGCTCCCCCAGCCGCCGACACGCTGCCGACCGGCCACCCGCGCACGCAGCCGACGCACTATCGCAATTACGGGGTCAACGAATGGCAGTCAGATCGGTCGCATGTTCACCACTACCGGTCGACCGCACTTGCGCCCGGTGTCAGACATGGTGGGACGCGCGCCTCCGCTGCACAGGCGCTCGCGACCGCCGCGTCGAACCATTCAGTTACTCGATGCAGTCGTCGATAGAGGAGGCATGGCAGTGCACCAGTTGTCCAGCGGCAGCCGTCTCTCGCGCGAGGAACTGCGCGTCGAGCTCGAGCGCGCCCGCGAGCAGATCGCCGACCTCGAGGCCGACCGCTGGCAGTCGCACGAGCGTCTCATCGACAGCCTCGCTGAGCACCTGCAGGACGGCTTCTCGCTGCACAGTCCGCAGGGCGTCCATCTCGACGTCAACCCCGCCCTCTGCGCCATGGTCGGCTACACGCGCGAGGAGCTCATCGGCGTCGGCCTACCGCATCCCTACTGGCCGCCGGAGGAGCAGGAGGGGATTGCGCGCGCCATGCGCCAGCACCTCGAGGGTCTGACGCGCGCAGTCGAAGCGACGTTCATGCGCAGGGATGGCGAACGCTTCCCGGTGCTCGTCACGCCCTCGGTCCTCCGTGACGAAGCCGGCGAGCCGGTCTGCATCTTCGCGACGATCAAGGACCTCACTGAGCTGAAGCGCGCTGAGGAGGCGCTGCGCGCGAGTGAAGCCCGCTATCGCGGCCTCGTTGACGGCATGCTCGACGGCCTCGCTTACTGCCACATGCTCTTCGACGCCGAGGGCCGCCCGCTCGACTGGCTCTACCTGGCCGTCAACCCCGCCTTCGAGCGCCTCACCGGTCTGCGCGACGTCGTCGGCAAGAAGATCTCCGAGCTGCTGCCGCAGACCAGCGAGGAGGCACCGGAGCTGCTCGAAGCCCACGGCCGTGTGGCGGCGGGTGGTCCGCCGGAGGAGTTCGAGATCGACTTCAAGCCGCTGGGGCGCATCTACCACGTCGCTGCCTTCTGCCCCGCCGCGGGCGACTTCGTCGCCGTCTTCGAGGACGTCTCCGAGGACCACCAGGTGGCGCAGGAGAATGCCCTGCTCAAGCACTCGCTCGACGTGCACCGCGACGGCGCCTACTGGATGGATACGGGCGACCGCTTCATCTACGTGAACGATGCCGCCTGCGCCATGCTCGGTTACGCGCGCGAAGAGGTCATCGGCCAGCCGCTCGGTCTGATCAACACGAGAGTCACGCCCGAGCGCCTGGCGCACGCCTGGGAGCTCCTGCGCAGCGAGGGCTCCTACACAAGGGAAGCGCTGCATCGGCGCAAGGACGGCAGCGAGTTCCCGGTCGAGGTCACCTCAAGCTACGTGACCTTTGCCGGCAAGGAGTACAACTGCGGCTTCGCCCGTGACATCAGTTTGCGCAAGCGCGGCGAGGCAGAGCTCGCCGAGGGCAGCGCCCGCCTGGCGCGCGCCCTCGACGGTACGGTGTGCGCCCTGAGCGCCACGGTCGACTTGCGCGACCCCTACACCGCCGGCCACGAGCGGCGCGTGGCGATGCTCTCAGAGGCGATTGCCGCGCGCCTCGGCTGGGAGGGCGAGCGCCTCGACGGCTTGCGCATCGCCGCCCAGCTCCACGACGTCGGCAAGATCGCCGTGCCGTCCGAGATCCTCTCCAAGCCCGGCCGCCTGAGCGAGACCGAGTTCGCGCTCATCCGGCAGCACCCGCGGGTAGGCCGCGATCTCCTCACCAGCGTCGACTTCGGGCTACCGGTGGCGGAGATCGTCCATCAGCACCACGAGCGCCTCGACGGCTCCGGCTATCCGGCTGGGCTACGCGGCGACGAGATCCTGCCGGAGGCCCGGGTGGTGGCTGTCGCCGACGTCGTCGAGGCCATGATCAGTCACCGGCCCTACCGGCCCGCTCTGCCGCTCGAGGACGCCCTCGCGGAGATCGCCGGCGGCGCTGGAGTGCGCTACGACGCCGAGGTCGCCGCAGTCTGCCGCAGGCTCTTCGAGGAGGAAGGCTTCACGCTGCCAGAGTGAGCAGGCGCTCGCGGGAACGGCGCTGGCCTCGACTCGTTGGCCGGCAGCTCAGCCCTTCGGGTGAGCGCGGCGCGGACTCTTCACTTGCCGCGCTGGTCAGCGCCGCCCGGATGTCGGCCTCGTCACAGGTTCAGGTGTGCTGTCAGCGAGTAGAAAACCGGCAGGGTGCAGGCGCTTTGGCGAGTCCGCCGACACGATGCCGCCGGCCGCCAGGTCCACTGGCACCTTCGGGCGGACCCGATCGCGCCTTAGCGGACACCAGCCTGCAGTTGCTCCTCAGGCACCGCCCGCGTCTCCCGGCCAGTCATAGGTGTCGGCCTTCACCCGCTCGTAGTTCTCGTCGAGTGCCGGCTCGAGCAGCAGGATGGCGGCGATGCGACGCGCCATCTCGGTGACGTAGCGCGCCTCGTCGGGCTGGAGATCACGTCCGAGCAAGGCGCGCTCGCGGTAGGAGAGCCACTTCTTCATCACCTGGTAGCCGCCGATCGTGTACTTCCAGACGCGGGCGGGTACGCAGCGCCAGTAGGCGACGTCGCTTAGGTAGACGTCGTAGCAGGCGCCGCCGAGGCAGGCGGTGAACTGGTCGTAGGTGAGGCCGAGGGCGGCGAGGCCCTCGCGGAAAGCGGCCAGCTCGACGTCGGTGTAGGGGCGCTCGACGGCGCGGCCGCGGCCGGGCATGGTGACGCCGCCCTTGCCGCCGTGGCCCCAGCCGGCGGTGACGGCGAGGTCGCCGGCGGAGGGGTCGAGCTGGCGTCCGGAAACCGCGGCGAGCACGCCGAGCGGGCGCAGCTCGTGGCGCACGGAGCCGGTGGTGACTGCGTCGACCGGCTCCTCGACGTCGAGCAACGCCGCGACCGTGCCGCCGAGCTCGGCGGAGGCGAGGAGGGCGTCGCGGGTGGCGGGGAGAGGGATGCGCGGCCAGTCTTGGCGGAGGGCGCCGGCGTTCTCGCGCAAATACCTCGGCGTGTAGCCGAGGGCTGCGCAGTGGTGCCACAGAGCCGACGCCTCATCGGATCTCGCATCGATGCCCAAGCTCTCCAAGTAGTCGGCGGCGCCGTCTGTCAGATTGAGGCCCACATCGAGAGTAGCAAGCAGCGATTCCTGGCCATCGGCCCGCCGCTCCAGAGGGAAGCAGGTCGTGTTCGGGCGAGTCAGATGAAGGTCGCACAGACGGCGAGTCGCATAGAAGAGTGGACCCTCCACCTGCCGTTCGCCCTTCTGTCGAGTCACGAGCAGGTGGCAGCCTGCCTGCGTCATAGCGAACAGCTCCTCACGCTTCTCGTGCAGGAGCTTCTCGTCCGGTTCCCAGTAGACCCAGCGGAGATCAAACGGCCGGTATGCGTAGGGCACGATGTACCGGTCTAGGTAGCCCCTCTCGACAAGCTTCCGACGGATCGCCACGCCGTCGAATCGGCTGGCATCCGCAAGTGCAGCGGAAGCGACCTCTCGCATCTGCTCGTCACTCACTCGAGAATCGAAGTAGAGCCGCATGCGGGCGTCCAGACGGCCGCGATCGATGTCGACCACGAACGAATCTCGAGCCGTCGTCACCCCCGGCGACGATGTCGGCAGAAGGTGGCCCAGCATGGGCCACTCTAGGTAGTCATCCGCGAACGCAGAGGGCGCGAAGGGGAGACCAACGCCCAGGCTCGGCGTGAGCGTCTCGTAGGGCTCCGGTGAGGCGAGCGACTGCAGCAAGTCGCGCCGTTTCTCCCGGCCCCAGTGCTGACGGAATCGGATCGCTCCTGCGGGTTCGTGATCCTTCTTCCTCGCCAGCAAAGTGACTGCGGTGCCGACTTGAATGCCCTCGCGGTTCTTCTCTGTCGAGAACACACTCGGGTCAGGGTCGCCGTCCGGGGTCAGCTTGCCCGACTTGTACTTGTCGCCATTCAGGCAGTCGATCCAGACCTTGTCGAACACCTCAAGGTAGCGCTCACGCATGCCAGTGTGAGAAAGCCCGTCCAGCCACGAGTAGTTGCTGATGAAACAGACGACGCCTTCGCCCTCGGTACCTTCAGTGACGCGACGCTCGGCCATCCGGAAGAAACGGACGTACAGGTCATTCAGGCCCCGACCTTCGGGAGCTGCCACGCGCTCCGTCTTCAAGTAGGCGGTGGACAGCTCCCGCTCCTCAGCGACGGCCACGCCTGCAAAGATGTTGTAGGGCGGATTGCCGAGGATCACGAGAATCGGCGCGTGCTGCTTCACGTGCTCGGCCTTGTCGCGCTCCTCCTCCATCTCAGTGAACAGGAGGTGCTGCTTCGGTTCGGTCGGCGGCTCCCAGCCGGTGAGGGCGTTGGTGAGGTAGACGCCGGCGCGCTCGTCGGATTCGTCCGAGAGCGGGGCGCCGAGGCGATGCAGGAGCATGCCGATCTGCAGGTGGCTGATCACGAACGGCGCCGGAAGGATCTCAAAGCCAAAGACGCGGCTCTTGGCCGCCTCCTTCAGGTCATGGGCAATCAGCGCGTCATCGCCACGCTCGCGCAGCGTGCTCGCAATCTTGCCCAGTACCTCGACGAGGTAGGCACCGGTGCCGCAGCATGGGTCGAGCACGACGACGCGCGGGTCGGCGAGGCCGTCGGCGATGCCCAGCTCCGAGCGCAGCACCTGATCAACACGCTCGACCATGTAGGTGACGATCTCCGGCGGCGTGTACCAGACCCCGAGCTCCTTGCGCAGCTCTGGGTCGAACGCTTCGAGGAACGGCTCGTAGAAGTACTGCACGGCGTGGGACTGCTCGAAGAAGTTGAAGAAGGATGCGCGGTCGACCCGATTGAGCGCCTCTGCGGCCCAGTCGAGCACCTCGTCGAGGTGCAGGGCGCCGAGCTGGGCCGGATTCGCAAAGTCGTAGAAGAGCTTCTGCAGGATAGGGATGTGCAGGTAGCCGGCGGCCTCGCGCCAACGAAAGCGCGCCGTCGCATCGGTATGTTCGTGATGCTCCGCCCAGAAGACCCAGGCGGCGAAGAGACCGTAGAACAGAGTCTGCACGAGCGTACTGCGGAAGAAGTGCTCGCCCTTCTCGCCGGTGAAATCCATGCCGAGCGCCTCTTCGAGAGCGACGCGCGTGGTGGCCAGGGCGGGGAGGTCGCGCTCCTCGGCGCGGGCGCGGGCCTCGCGAGCGTAGGAAGCGAGGAACCAGGCCAGGTCCTGCGGCGAGGCGATCTGCGACTGGCGCAACAGGCAGCGCTTGAGGAACTCACACAGGCGCTCGCCGCTCTCCCCAGCGCTCTTGCGCGGCGAGGCGGCCAGTGACCAGAACCCGACCTCGGTCGGCGAGAGCGAGTAGCTCTCGAGCAGCTTCGCAGTCCTGTCGGCGTCGTAGCCGACAAGCACGAACTCGCGGTAGGTGGTGACCAGCACCTGGCGGTACTTCTCGAGGTAGCGGCGCACCTGCTCGCTCTCGGCGACGACGTGGACATCGTCGCCGACTGGCTTGACCTCGAGAGCACCGCGGGCGGGCAGTTGGCCGGGCAGCGGCTCGGCGACGCCTTTCTGGAACTGGCTGGCGACGAACAGGCCGCCGTCAGGGATGCCGGCGCCACGATTGGCCGGGTTGATGACGCAGCGCACCTTGGGCTTGAGGTGGCGGCCGACCTCATTCAGAAGGGTGGCGAGAGGGCCATAGCCCGAGGTCTCGGGCACCGCCCCGGCAAGGCGGTTGGCAGAAAGCTCGACCAGGTAAGATTCAGGGGCGTCCACGGCGCCCCTATTCTAGTCACATGCACGGACGCCTCCGCCAGGGATGGCCGGATACAGGTTTGCACGACCTCGTGCAGCCACTGGAATGGGCCGTGTGCAGGTGGGTTTCAGGAGTCGCCGACGTCGCGCCGCCTGCACGAGTCACGGCTATCACCTGAGGATCCGGAAGAAGCGACAGCGCGTCACCGGCCGGGCTTGGTCATGGCCGGTGAACCGGGGCGGCCGAGGCTTGGACCTGGACGCGGCCGTTGACGCCTGAGCTACATCTTCTGCCGCAGGCTCTTTGCGGCAGCAAGGCGTTTGGCCATAGCACCCCGATACTGAGGAGGAGCTGCCGATTCCCAGCGTTCCATCACGTCGATTTCCCGTGCGTAGTCCTTGCGGCGGCGATAGACTACAGCTGCTCGCTTGGTGTAGCCCGGCGCTGGCTCCATCCCGGACACTCGCGCGGCACGTTCGGCTGCTTCGATGCACTCCAAGAGAAGTGGCAGCGCGGTGTCATCGTCTCCCGAGCTCCGCAATTCATCGAGCGTCGCGACCCACTCGGTATAGGGCCTTCCCCGGACGCAAGATGCCTCTGACTCGAGCCTCCTGAGTAGTGAGTAGAGTCGCCCATCAATGGCGCTGTTGCGCTTGTTGCGCTCATGGATTGCGCGCAGCTTGGCCCCCAGGTCGGCCGCTTCGCCGGGACTGAGGTCCGCCGTGGGGTCGCACGTCGTTAGCAGCGACGTCACGGGATCGTCACTGGAGCGCACCCCCTCAGGTTGTCGGTTCTGCTTCTTCCCCCACCCGAGCAGGCCCATATTCTCCCCCTAGTCAAGCATCCCCTTGGAGGCTCCGTCAGCGGCTTCTAACCCTGAGCACAGCATCCCTGATCGAGCGAGCGTGCATATTGTCAACGCCGCACTCAATCGCGAGCTTCCAGAACTCCTCGGCCGCTACGCCAGGACTCAGACGGCAGCGGCGCATAGCATCCTTCGCTATCTTGACGAGCGCGTCGCGAACACTGCCAGACACAAACGGGTACTGGTCGACCTTGGCACAGAACTCGACAATTACGTCACTCGGTAGGTCCGGACCGAAGATGAAGTAGTGGAGATAGGGCAAGAAGACGCCATCCGTCAGCAGGTCCATTCCTTTGAGACCCTTGTTTTCGAGAAGCTCGCGACGAGACATCTTCATCCCGACATGCAGGGCTGGATCGTCTAGCCAGCGAAGGCGAGCTTCGGGGATTGCGTCGCGGGATAGCAGAGCCAGGGCCAGCTGGGCCGCTGCCGTCTGACCGTGCTCATACGGCGGACCGAAATCACTCTGGTGCAGCAGGCCCTGCTCTTCAGGCGTGAGCTCAAGCCTCTCTGGTCTTGGCATCGATTCCCCTTCCGCCGTCGTCAATTCGCTCGCACGATCAACGCGGCTGACCTTGATGCCCAGCGCCAGGATCTCGAAGAGCTGGCCATCGACGCAAGTCACACGCATCGCCGCCCGAGGTGCCCCACATATGCGCCGACTGAGCGACGGGGCTAGGCGTCCAGAATGTGCGCGACCTGCGCAGCGTCAAGGTCGAATGCTCGATCGTTGTCTTGCCAGGCGGCGAGCATGCGTCGGTACTTCGGTAGGCTGGGTGAGTGGCTATTGAAGCCGACGTTCTCGTTCTCACGCTGCTCATCGAACTTGCCCTGCTTCTCGATCAGGAAGCATGCGAACGACATGTACTCGGTCTCCTCGTTACCGTCGAAGCCTCGGAAGGTCGCCCAGTCGTGCTGCGCTGATGGGCTGCCTGGATTCTCCCTGAAGTGGTTGGCGACGGCTCGGTACATGTCGAGCGTATCCAGGACAAGCCGCCCTTGCGAAACGTCCATTTCGTCGAAGACCCATTCGTCGAGCTTCGAGAAGAAGATCGCGTACCCATTTGTGAGAATCTCGATGAGCTCTTCATAGTGATCGGCGTTGTCCGCGTCGAGTACCTTGAGGATCTCGTACTGGTTGATGAACAGAACTCGGTCCTTCTTCGAGAGTTCCAACTTCCCCCCCATAGCCGAGTCGATGATGGCCTGCCGGGCATCTCCACCCGCGATGCAGCTGTGTGACCACCGCAGCATGGCGATAGGCATATCGCATGCTACGCGCATCGTGGGATGAAAGAAACGCGCCTTGGACAGGTTTGGCTATTCTGTTGACCGCAAGAACCGGCCGCACTTCGGCCCTGTCGCCGACGCGCTGCCGGCCCGAAGTCAGGCGCCCTGCCTCCGCGCAACTTCTCTAGCAGCCACCCAGCGCCGCCGCCACGGCGTTGATCATCTTCTGGGCTACGTTCAGACCCGAGTGAGTGAGAGCCTGCGTAGTCCTAATCTTCCGACCCAGGCGGCTCCGGTCGCCCTGCCGCTGAGTTTGGCGCAAGTCCAGTTCGTGAGAAATCTCGTTTCGTGCCACGAAGAGGCCGCGCAGTTCACGTATCTCCTGCCTCAGAGCGCGCTCGTTGAGCCCCAGGGGCCCAGCCACCTTGCCGACTTGTTCGACAGACTGGAGCGATTCGCCAGTGAGCGAGGCGATGTAGTCGAGGATGACCGCCTCGCGTGGAACACGGGCCACCAGGTATCGCGCGAGACTAGCCGGTGCCGCATCGGCCGCCACACGGGAGGCGACAAATGACTCGAGCTTCTGGTGGGCGTCCGCATTCACGTCCAGCAGCGTTGGGAGCGCGTCCTCTATCAGGCGCTTGAGCGAAGCATCCACACCAGCGCCCGAGAACAGGATCGCCGCACGCAGTAGGTCCTCCTCATTTCCTGGCAGGCGACCTTGGATGTTGCGCCCTTGCTGCTTCCTGAGTTGCCGCAGAGTTTCAAGGTTGTCAAACATCGCTGCGACGCTATCGTACGCACTCGCGAGAAAGCGTTGTGCGGTCTCCGTCTCAGAGCAGATGACCGCTGGCTCCAGCCCGTCCACGATCCCCCTTAGGTTGGTCAATGCTGCCCACCACCGGGGACCGGCTACGGAACAGCAAGAACAGGCTACCTGGTTCACTCGAACGTCGACTATGCTGACCGGCTGAGACGGCCGGTACAGCTACTTGGTCTGCGCACGACAGTATCACCGCAGCCCGCCAAGAGGGATGGGCAGTATGGGATCGCGCTCCCAGACGCGGTTGGCCGCGCCGCACCAGCCACGTTCAGCCGCTCCACGCCGCGAACGCTCCGGGAATCATTCACCAGCAAGCCGCGCGAGCGGCCTCCGACACAGATCACCCGTTTGGGCGAGCTCCAGAAGTGGTAAGCGTTCAGTTGGTCCACCCAGGGCCACCGATGAGGAGACGGCCGAGGGGGACATAGGCAGGCCCTCCCTTCTGCGCCTCGAACCCCTTGGGCATGGAACGCGCCGAGGCTGAGGCGATCTAT
>Ga0209585_10001161_pt1 | contig 10273 bp, 8 predicted proteins | sample NGEPerone_FD_185491 | JGI IMG/M metagenome (GOLD analysis project Ga0209585, IMG submission 185491) | Arctic peat soil microbial communities from the Barrow Environmental Observatory site, Barrow, Alaska, USA - NGEE Permafrost154B-one... | ecosystem: Environmental > Terrestrial > Soil > Wetlands... | reverse complement strand
CTCCACGTTGACCCCTCCTACGCGGTGACGAAGTCGGCAATGATCGAGGAAGGCACATCCTCGCCCTGGACGTGGCACTTCGCTCGAACCTATCGAACACCTCCTTCCGGACGAGGGAGCTACGGCCCTGGATCCCTCAATCGACCCACATTCATGCCTGGAGGCCCAGAAGATTCATGAAGTTGGAGAAGGTCGCGGACGCCCTCATTCTGGCCGGGTCGGGTTGTATCGCTGCAGGTCAACAGCTTGCTGGGTCTCAAGTCGAGTTGTGAAGGCAAGCCGCGGGCGCAGATTTTCACCGCCAAGCTCACATCGTTGTTCTCACATGCGGCGCTACCTCCAACATTCGGGACGCACGAAAACCGTTGCGAGACAACAGACACGGCTGACTGGCCCGCCGCCTATGTCAGGACCCCTGGACTTGGCGATCCCGGACACCCGCTACGCGATCCCCATCCCAAATGTCGTCACTGACGCGTCCGGCAACCAGACCCACTTCCACCTCCTGCACTTGGCCACCGACGGGGTTGGCTTCACCCTGGTCAGCCACCCGGGCTGGTCCATTGACCATCCCCTGGTTAGCGACGGCACCGGGTGGGAACTGCTCCACACCCCCCCGTCCTCGGGCGCTGACCTGTCACTGCTTCCGGCCTACGGCCCGCGTGTGATCTCATGGCAGGTCTTCGGCGCCACCCTGAAGCAAGGACGCGCGCTCGATAACAGCCTGCCGCCCCTTCGAGCCACCGGTGGACTGTTCGATCCCGACCCTGGCGTTCTGAGTGTCCTCGAGGACTACCCCTTCTAGCTTCGAAACGGCTTCCGTCGCTTGCGTGCGGAGGAACATGGGTCTGCCGCGAGCACGACCGCACAACGCACGCCGGCATCACCAAACTCGGCGTTCCTGATTTGGGCTCGGTGCGGCAGCCGGGAAATGCCGTCCTCGAGCTTGAAATCGCTGGCAAAGCGATCGGTGAGCTTCATAAGAGACCTGAACATGGTGAGCATGACGCAAGGGGGCCTGGCAATGGTCGCCGCGCATGCGGTGCGGACATTCCGCCGCGAGGCGGGCGGGGAACCCCGGGCCCGTTTACCGGATCTGCCGATGAGCGGACGCGTCCTTCCGGCTCCCACTAAGACGCACGCCTGACGCGCGCATCTGCCGAGACGAAATAGGGCCGGACTGAGCCCTGGACACTAGAACGATGTGGCGTTTCCCTTCGATCTCGCGAGCCCGAGCACGACAATGGAGGCGATGTCAGCGGCGCGGTGCGTTACAGCGAGTTGACCACGCTGCTGGTCGGTGAGGCCGTCGTCGACCGCGCCTTGGTTGGCAAGTTCGCGGATGCGCTTCAAAATTTCGGCCCAATCGTCGGCATGGGCCGGGTAGTTGGCCGGCGCCCAGGCCCCGTCGTCGAAGCCGGCCGCTTGTGCAATCGCTGCTGCGGCACCGCCAAAGCCGCCTGCGACGTAAACCGGTCGATGAAACTCCAAACCGAAAAGCGTCTCCTCGAGGATGCCGGGAAGCGACCCCTGCTGGCCGGAGAGTTGGCCACCGACGACAACACGTGCATTAGTTACCGATGTGACGTGTCGCCGCATTCCAGAGAGCGCCATCGGGATGTCGATGATTACATCCGCGTCCCTTCGGTTGGGATCTATGGGCTCTCCATCCTGGTCGAGGCAAACAAGACTGATCGACGAGTGCTGATCGTCCTGGAAGCGTCCGAGCTCTCCAACTGACATCGAGGAGTGTTCTGAGGCGGGCAGGCAGATTGTTAGCGCGTCCCGATCATCGGCGAAACGGCTGACCTCGTCGATCAGGATCTGGGTGAATCCCGTCGGAAATAGTCGACCGCCGTACACGAGGCTGCCTCCAGCGACGAGTACGGCACGTGCGATCTCAGCGACAGCGAGGTCGCAGTGCTCGGATGCGAGGCCGAGACGTCCCAGGTCGGCGCTATCGGACACCGATATCCCGACCGCGACGTCCTGTAGAGCATTGCGCGGGACCAAGCTTGTCGAATCAGTCATGTTGAAACTCCTCCACCCCGGGCCGCGAATGTGCGCGGAGTGAGTACATCGACCTCCCCGGTCACGCCCGCCAGCCGGCACAGTTGCTCAATTACGTCGAACTCGGGAGGTCCCAGCGGCGGATCGGGGTGAATGATGACGATTCTGGGGTCGCCACTGTCCTGACGGTGCTCGATCAGCCAACGGGCGAGCGTGATCGGCTCTGGCGCATTCGCCGGAAGCCAGTCGAATCCCTGCTGTTGCAGGTAGACGCGTTGCGCACCCCAAAGAGCCTTCTTCAAGGCCTCGTCGACGAGCCGATTGAGTGCGGCACCGATCGCAGGCCCGGGCTCGCCCAGTGGGCAGGCCACAACCGGCACGTGATCCATCAGGAAAGACCCGCGGTCCTCTTGGGCGCGCACGGCGTGAAGAGCGACAATCGGGACGTCCTTCCACTTCGCAACGAGCACTTCTCGCTGGGTCCACTCCCGACTGGCGTACAGATCGGTGCGAACCATCAACAGCGCGTTGCGACCCGCCTCCGAGGTGAGGCGGTCAACCCAGTCCTCCCCCGATTGAATGTCGTGCGCATCAAAGAATGCGTCCAGATGGGTCTGCTGCAACATCTGTCGCACGCTCTCCACCAGGCCAACACCACCGTCCAACTCGGGTGGCGCGTGGCGTTTGGTGTGGCTCACGAAGACTTTGACGCGGTCGTCGCCGGGTTCCCCCGACTCACGATGGAGCCGCTGAATGATGGCTTGAGCAACCTCTCTGGCAAGAGAAGCTGGGTCGTCCAGCGCGATCGACGGGATCGCTTGCGGGCGAGCCGCGAGCCTCTCAAGTTGCGTCCCCGACAGGTCTCCTCGGCACTGTAAAGGATGCACCGCCACCCAGGGTGCTGACGACGGGCCCCTCGGAAGAGGTGGATCAGCCGCGAACATGCTTTCGACGTAGTCGCGCCACTCACCCTCCTCGCGGACTGCGCGGGCGAGCCCGCGTCCCAAGAGCGGAACGACGACTGTTAGCTGCGCCGGCGCAAGCCCACCGGGAAGCTCGTGCATGAACGGGATGGGGCGCGGCGCGCCGTCCGGCTCATGCCACCCGAGACTTCGGCGGTAAACCTCTACGGCACCGCCCGCGAGACCGGAGTAAGCAGGTCCGTGGAAGTGCTTAGTGAGCTGGTCAGCGACGGCTTCCCCGTTGACGTCATCGGGATGCCAAACCACGTAGATCTCGAGGATAGGCGGCGTTGGCATGTGCCGGACTCTATGCCTTTGCGTACTAAGCCTTCCAGTGTCGGCGGCCGCGGCTACCGTCTAGGTCGGAGGTGGGAGGGATGTCGGACCACAATGTTTTCATCAGCCACCGTCACGAGGACGATGCGCTTATCAGTCAGCTGAAGGACCTGCTGGCCACCAAGAGCTGCGATGTTCGCGACTCGTCAGTTGACTCAGCCACACCGAACAACGCCAAGTCAGAGAGTTACATCCGCGAGATCCTTGCCGATCGGATCCGTTGGGCCGGCAAGGTGCTTGTCATCGTGTCGCCCGAAACCAAGGGACATGAGTGGGTGGATTGGGAGATCGAATACGCGAAGCGCTTCCCGGGGAAGCGCATCATCGGCGTATGGGCGCCGAACGCGGAGGGATGCGAGATTCCCGATCCGCTAAAGTTGTACGCCGACGCGATGGTGAATTGGGACGCGGACGCCATAGTGAACGCGATCAACGGGGCTGACAACTGGCGGAACCCGGACGGAACCCCGCGAGAGATCCAGACCCTCAGCCGGATCGGCTGCTGATTCGGGTGCGACTCTTCAGTTACGTCGTTCGCTACGACATCGGATTCGCACCTAACCCATTCCACGGTTGGTGCACCCTGGCCACCTGCAAGCAGGACGTACGCGCGCGCACTCGTCGGTGACTGGATCGTTGGGACGGGCTCCGCCGCTGCGGGTTTGGGCGACCGACTGGTCTACGCGATGCGCGTCGACGAAACCGTGACATTTGACGAGTATTGGACCGATCCGCGCTTCGTCAGCAAACGCCCAAACCTCCGTGGCAGCCTGAAGCAGCAATACGGCGACAACATCTACCACCACACCGCCGACGGATCCTGGATCCAGGAGAACTCCCGGCATAGCGAGGACGACGGCACGCCCAACTCGGGCCACGTTGCCCGAGACACCAAAGCCGACGTAGTCCTGGTGTCACAGACGTACGTGTACTTCGGCGGTTCCGGGCCCGTCATCCCGAAGCATCTGCGCCGCGACTTCGGCCTCGTGCACGGTCGCCCGGCCTACCGCGTGAACTTCCCTGAAGAGGTCGTTGCGGCCGCGATCCGCTGGGTCTCAGGGCTAGGCACCGGCGTCCTGGGCGCTCCACGAGATCGGGCCAAACTCCTATGAAGCCTTCGCTGGTCCGTCACCACCGCGCAACCGAATCTGGGTGGGCACCACGGGATGACACGCTCTGCGACTACCACCAGCGTCGCATTCCCTAGACGAGCCGGCCCAGCAGCCGATTGGGCTAGGGGCCCGACACTGAGTGAGTCGGCTGCATTCGTGGCCGTACCAGGCCGCGAGGGGCAGCGAAGTCTGCAAGCCATTAGCCTCCAAGTGGAACTGTTTCCAGCGCTTCGTCGCTCACGCGAGCGACTCGGCTGCCGCTGGGCGGAGGAGTGGACATCTACTACATCAACGTCCAAGGAAGCAGCCCTTGAGGGCGGTAACGTGCACGCTGGAGTGTTCCGGAGCATCGGTCCGGGTTTGATGACAGCAGGGAGGCGGCGATGAGCGTCGTGTACCGCAACCACGCTGAGGCGTTCTTGCAGGAACTGCGCCACCTCGTCACCTTCGGCGAACGCCAGACGGTGCGGGGTTCAGAGACCGTGGAAACGTTGACCCGCGTCGTCGCCATCAGTCATCCGCTGGAACGTTGCGTGGTGGTTCCCCATCGGCGAAACGACCCGTTCGCGATGATCGCAGAGACCATGTGGGTCCTCGCGGGTCGAGACGACCTGGGCTACCTCAGCCACTACCTTCCGCGAGCCCCTGAGTTCTCCGACGACGGCCGCACGTGGCGCGGGGCATATGGTCCTCGGCTCCGGGCCTGGGCCGGCGTCGACCAACTGGCCGCCACGATCGACCTGCTCCGACGGGATCCGCAGTCTCGACGTGCCGTGATCACTCTCTACGACCCCGCACGGGACTTCGAGCCAACCAGGGACGTGCCGTGCAACAACTGGCTCCACTTCATGATCCGTAACGGCCGGCTGCACCTGAACGTGGCGATACGCAGCAACGACATCATGTGGGGCTTCTCCGGGATCAACACTTTCGAGTGGAGTGTTCTGCAGGAAATGATGGCGTACTGGCTGGGCGTGCCAACCGGTACGGCGGCCTACTTCATCTCGTCGCTGCACCTCTACGACCGCCACTACCAGCGTGCCGACCTCATCCTCGATGCCGTCGACGAAGAAGGCAGCCCACAATCAAGCGGAGCGGGTCCCCAGTTCGCGACCAGCTGGAACGACATGCCGACCGTTCTAGCTGAATGGTTTGCGCTTGAGGAACAACTGCGTGCCGACGAAGACATCGCGAACGCTGTCGACGCATTTCGCGATCCACTTTTGCGTGATTTCTTGCGCATGCTGCTCGTTCGCCGCATGCACCTGGCGGGCGAACCAGAACAGCAGGTCCGGGCACAGATCGGCCGGCTTGGCGGTCGAGGCCACCGAGTGGCCGCCATCGAGAGTCTCTACGGTGAGGTCACGAAAGCGGCCGACCGTTCCACCGTCGGAAGTGAACTCGGCGAACTGGGCTCCCAGCGCCTCCGCCGCGACATCCTCATGTTGCACAGAACCAAAGACGCCGCCTACGGGCCTTCGTGGAAGAAGCGTGGCGAGCTCCTCGGCATCATGGCGAACATCACACGCAAAGCAGACCGGCTCGAAGCCCTCGCAGGCGGGGCACCGGAAGACGCCGAGTCGCTCCTCGACACGGTTGTCGACCTGTTCGTGTACTGCCTCAAGTACGAGACGTACCTCGCCGACCTGGACCCCATCCTCGCCAGTAAACTCTTCGGAAGTGCCGTCGCGCCACCTTTCAGTGATGGCACCGAGCCCTTCGAGCATCTACTTGACGGCCTGACGCCAGAGCGGTCCGGCGCGCCCGTCTCCGCGCTCATAACGCAAACGATCACCGCCTTCGCGTGGCTCGAAGCGGAAGTCCTCAAACCTGGGTCGACGCATGGTGATCGGTTCATCAGCTTGCACCGGCTCGCGGCAAGCAGCTACGCGCTTGCCAACGCTCTCACCGCTGACGTTCCCCTCACCGCCACTGCGGTGTCGCACGGCTTGGATGATGCTAGGACCCGTAGGCGTACCCAAAGCGGCCGGTGACAATGCAATGCGAAACGCCGCAATTCCCAAAGCGCAGACGACTACTCCCGATACACGATAAGAAGTTCGAAGGACCCTGATGCCGCCTCGACCCATCGCCCGCCCTGGTGTCTATGACCTCTACTGGTTGTTCGCCCATAAGCGACACCAAGCCTTCGAGAACCGTGTCGCAGGACTGCCGGCACCGTGGACAGACGACCCCATCCTGCAGACTTACAAGTTCTGCAACACCTTCCGCGCCGCCGACCGAGTCAGCCAATACCTCATCCGCCATGTCGCGTACAACGACGACGACTCGACACCCGCGGACCGGGTCTTTCAGATCGTGGCGTTCCGCACTTTCAGCAAGATCGCGACATGGGACCGGCTCAACGAGCTCTTGGGTCGAGCACCCCGCCTGGACGACCTCGTCGACGGGTCATTCGAACATGCGCTCACCACGATCAAGTCCCAATACGGCGGCCTATACACAGGTGCCTTCATTCTTTGCGCGACCGACGCGTTCGGACGGCAACAGAAGCACCTCAACCATGTCGAACTATTTAGACACATGTTCGTCTCGCACTCGCTGGGCGAGCGTGTTCTCGAGACGGCGTCCCTCAGAGGACTCTATGAACTCCTCCACGAGTTCCCACTAATGGGCGACTTCATGTCCTACCAGATCGCGATTGACCTCAACTACTCAGCGCTCGTCGACTTCTCAGAGAACGAATTCACTCAACCGGGACCGGGCGCAGTCAGGGGGCTCAAGAAGGTCTTCCTTGACCTCAACGGCTACAAACCGGCCGAGGCTATAATGTGGATGGTTGAAAACCAACAGACTGAGTTCGAGCGGCTTGGTTTGCCGTTCACCGGCCTGTGGGGGCGAGCTATCCATGCCATCGACGCGCAAAACCTCTTCTGCGAGACCGACAAGTACTGCCGCGAGGCCGTCCCGCACCTGACGAGCACAAGGTCACGCATCAAGTCCCGTTACGCGATGACGCCTGAACCAATGGAGTTGATGTTCCCGCCTAAGTGGGGCCTCAACGACCGCCTGCCCACCGGGAACGTGTTCGGCGGCAAGTCGCGGGGCCCCGCCGTGCAACGTGCCCTCTTCTAAGGAGGTCCGACCCGTCACTGATGGAGGTAACCCGCCCTATCCCAGGGTCGCCTCTTATGAGATCAAGAGCTCATCCCGTTCAACTGGCTAGTCAGAGCGCTGAGCAGTTTGCGGGACCTCGAAGCCCATTCGGGATACCCACTAGCCTCGTCCCCCTCGCTGAAGGACCGTCCGGCCTTCTGAGCTTCGACGAAGCTTTCGAGTCTTTCGATGAGCTCATGCTTACCATCGGCGGCGGACGGATAGTTGTCCTGAAGTGCCAACAAGAACTTGAGCAGTTCGGCAGGACCCGCGATCGCAACATAGGGACCGTCGTTAGGCATGGTCTGGGGTGGAGCCAATTCTTCGAACCAGGCGACGGCTTGTCTCAGCACTGCACCGCGTTGCGTCATCGACCTGTCGAAGATCGCGGTGGCGATGCGTGCGACCTCCGGCGACCCGTTCCAAGCGTGCTGGTCGAGTTGCGGCACCGCGACCTTCGGTAGCGACTTACTGAACACCGCCTCAGCGCTGACCGTCACGATTGGGCCCGCAGTGATCTCACGCCCTGGTTCCGAGAGCTCCGCAATCACCTTGGCTTGGATCAGGGCGATCTCCGCCACATTGATCGCCCACCAGTACCTCATCTCGTGCTTGCGGAAGAACGCAAACATCTCCAAACGCTTGCCGCGAACCTTGAGGTGAAGCACCGAGAACGACGGGAACGGCGCTCCTTGTTCGACCCGGTCGGGGTCATACAGGGTCACCAAGGCGCGGCTCGTGTGCGGCGACTTCCGGAGGAGTCTGACTGCGTCTTGAAGTTGGTCGCGGACGCCATGCCAGCGCCGGATGTAGTCGCCGTGCGTGAACGGCTTGCCGTCGGCGACAGCGTCGCTCTGCCACCATCGGACCTGTCCCTCGAACCAGGCCGTCAAGTTGTCCGCCTGCACCTCCGTCGGGTACGTGGCCGGCGGTTCGGGCACGCCGTTCGCTTCCTCCAGGATGCAGATCACCGGACCGTGGATCTGGTCCTCGAAGGCAGGCAAGATGATCTGCTCGTGGACGTCGGCGATGGTCCGGCCATAGACCACGCTCGTGTGCTGCGGCTCCCCAGCGGGAGACGACACGACAACCTGGCGGTGCGTCAGTTCCCCCAGCCGACCCCCGGCAGAAAGTGCAGGAACGGAGTACACCGTCATCGTGCGTGTACGAGGTGCCGGGGCATCGATACGGAGCAACTTGGCCACCTCGTTGCCAACGCCCACTTGGCCGCCGACCGTACCCACAGACACGACCCTGCAAGGATGCGGCCTCTGATTGGGATCGGTCAGAAACGGCAGCGCCAGATCGAGTAGAGCTGGAGCGTGCTTATGGCCGTGAAGAATCACATCGACTTCCGAATCCCGCAGCGCGGTCTGTACTTCAGCAAGGTTGCTGAGTGACTCGAACGGTTTGAGTTCCTCGTTCAAAGTGACCGGCTGCAGTTGGTGGTGGAAGGTGACGATCCGAACCCGCTGGTGTCCCGGGTCCGCGGCGCGCAGATTGTCTGCCATGTGACGCAACTGCATGGGGTTGATGCGTGCGGCATCAACGAGTCGGAGATCGTCGAACCGAGCGAGCAGCTCCTTCGGGGCGCCCCTCGAGGCTCTCAATGCGGTCAACTGTGTCTCGACCTCGGCGTCGAGAGGTTCCACGGCACCCGCGTAGTCGGCGCTGTTCACCGCACAGATCACGAAGTGCTCCCGCACCAGGCAGTTGACGTGACTTTGCGGATCGTCCACCCCTTCCAGGATCGGTGTGACGTAGCCCTTCGCGCGGACGAGGTCCATGAAGTGCTTGTAGCGCTCAGGACTCGATGGGGGTGTCCCGTAGGCGGCGTCATGGTTGCCTGGGACCACCACGATTGCTCCGGGGTCGGGAAGCTGGTCCCCCAGATTCCCGAGGAGGTCCGGGAGCATCTCGAACCCCGCACGCGCCCCGCGTGTGGTGACGTCACCGGAGATGACGATTGCCTCGAGCCGTTCCTCGTCTTCGTTCAACTTCTCGCGGAGCCCGTGCAGGGTGTCGACCAGAAGGTCGACCCGCTTCTGCCGGTGTTCCGGCGGGACAAAGCCCGACCTGTAGTCGCCTACCGGCTCGTCAGAGTCCTTTGGCAGCAGGTGCAGGTCGGAGAGATGCAGAATCAGCGGCACTTCCACAACCTAACTGCACGGAGCCGTGCTGAGTCCGAGGCGAAGGCCGTGTCTCGCGGCGCCAAGAACGTCGCCAGCAGGCCTCTGACCGCAAAGCACTCAGTCAGCGCTAGGTCGGCTTCAGGCGGCGTGGTCGCCACACTACGCTTGAGGTGCAGAGCGTGCTTGGGAAGTGTCGGAGCACACGAATTCACTCCGGGGCGTCTAGCGGACGGTGCAGACCTCGACCGCTAGGCCGGTGCTGGGGGACCCTAATCGGCGGCCTTCGTAGCCGCGTGACGTGCCCGGATCCGCACGATGTACACCCACGTCCCGGCTGGCAGCGGAAGGCACCGACTTCGCTTTACGCTCACTCGGCTGCCGAACTTGCCAAGGGGAAACCTCGTCGCTGGCTTGATCCCCAACGCTGGGCCGCGCGCTGGGGAAGCAGTTCCAGTCTGTCCTGGGCAGGGCGGAGGGTCGATGACCTCGTGCAGCCGCTCGGCCTGAGGCACGCTTGATGAGGAGCGTCATAGCCGCGAAAGCGGCCATGTCCTATCGCCGCCAGTCGGCGGGACGTGGCGACGTCCGACACGAGGTCACTGCT
>Ga0209585_10001160_pt1 | contig 10291 bp, 6 predicted proteins | sample NGEPerone_FD_185491 | JGI IMG/M metagenome (GOLD analysis project Ga0209585, IMG submission 185491) | Arctic peat soil microbial communities from the Barrow Environmental Observatory site, Barrow, Alaska, USA - NGEE Permafrost154B-one... | ecosystem: Environmental > Terrestrial > Soil > Wetlands... | reverse complement strand
GTCGCTCGGCGGACAGCTTGCCGCCACCACTGGACCTGCCGTAAGCTCACAGGCTGAAGGGCAGCTTGACGTCTTCGCTATAGGCAGTGATAACGCCATTTGGACTCGATACTATGACGGCAGCGCCTGGTCCTCCTGGGAATCCCTCAGCGGCCAGTTCACCGCATCACCCGCCTCTGTCTCCTGGGCTGACGGACGCGTTGACCTCTTCGGGCACGGCAGCGACAACGCCCTCTGGCACCGGTACTATGACGGCAGCGCCTGGTCCTCCTGGGAATCCCTCAGCGGGCAGCTTGCCGCCACCACCGGAGCCGCCGTGAGTTCGCAGGCTGCAGGGCAGCTTGACGTCTTTGCCGTCGGCTCGGACAACGCCCTCTGGCACCGCTCCTACAACAGCGGCGCCTGGTCTACGTGGGGATCCCTTAGCGGACAGTTCACCGCTTCACCGGCAGCAGTCTCATGGGCTAACGGACGCATTGACCTCTTCGGCCATGGCAGCGACAACGCACTCTGGTGGAGAAACTACAGCAACAGCGCCTGGTCCTCCTGGAAATCACTCAGCGGACAGCTCGCCTCCACTACCGGGCCTGCAGTGAGCTCACAGCGTGAAGGGCAACTCGACGTCTTCGTCATCGGCAGCGACAACGCACTCTGGCACCGATCGTATGCATAACCCGCTGGGGAACTCTCCAGCGGGCAGCGGTCTACAGAAGCCAGCTATAAACAGCAAACTGCTCGATCATTTTTTAGGAGAGTTTTATGCGCTCCATGATGGTCAGATCGGTATAGATGTACGCACTTTCCGCTCCGTGGAGCGCTAAAAGAAGAAAGTCTGATAACCCCGTGCTCGAAGACATACCTTATTGCACCCACTACACAGGCGAACCGAATCATAGGCTGGGCAACAGAGATACCAAATCCGGGCAAATGGCGCCCATCAGCACACTCTGCGTCTCAGATGTGATCCGAGTCGCTTGGTGGTAGATCGCCGTCGCGTCCTGGTAGCTCCGCTGACCTCTTTGGTCGGCGCGCGATCAAGCATATGTTGTAATGCCCCTCCAAACGTAGGATTCTTTCCATTACGTAGGCCATATCATAGATCCACGCAAGGCTAATCTGCGTCAGACCAAGTGCCAGCTTAGATACGGGGTTGCCAGCAACTTTCCACTTATCGTAAGCTCGGAATTGCAGATTTAACACGTTCATGAAGTGGAATCGTCGTTCAACAGAAACGAATTCGAAATGCTCCTGGAAAAGAGCTTCGAGGTGTTGTTCGGTATAATGGCGAATGTGCTCGTCTATGCCGCGTTCAAGCGGCACTTTTTCGCCATTTGGTGTAGTAATGAACACCATTCCGTTTCTGTCTAGCACACGAGCCATTTCCGTTATGGCAATAACATCATTCAGGATGTGTTCAATAACCTCAGTGCAAATGATCTTGTTAAATACATCATTCTGAAACGGGAGTGCTTCCGCACTTGCGATCAAAGGAATTACATTCGGCGACGATTTCATTTGTGCTATGTTTTCGGGTGAGAATCCAAACCGCCCCGTTTGAGCCATGTCTAGCGCAATCGTTCGGTTTCGGAGATACCTAGTATATGGAGTGTCTAGTGCGCCAATATCTAAAAGAAAATCTCCGGGCTGCACAAGTCGCTCTAACCGCCGGTATGTATCGCGCCAGAATGTGCCACGGACTAGAAATGCGAGAAAAAATGGGAATATGGGGCTTCGCGCCGTTAGTGTGTCGTATCTCTGCGTCATAAATACAGCTTGTTCGTGATTTGCATCCCATCTTGTTGAAAGAACGGGGGTTTGTGTCGTACGAGTCCGAAGTCTCAGCAGGCCGACCACAGGCTCTTTCTTGGCGTTTCTTGTTTTGCTAATTGGGGTATTAAAGCGTAGCCATCGGGACGGCGTGCGACCACAAGCTAAGCACAGGTGACCAGTCAAACAGGTCGTGAGAAACTGCTCAAATTTCGCACCGTCACAGGGGTGAATCTTAAATGAATCTCAAAGGTCAAATAGGGTGGCTGCTCGTTCGCTCAGGTTATGCGCTAAATGCCCCAAGCGTCGTCGTGATTGCCCAGACGTGGCGAAGCTGGCTTTTTTGCAGCGCAAACAAAGGACTGGTCCGCTGAATCTAGGGTGCCCTCTTGATGCCGATGTAGACCAAGTGAGGGCTGAATAACCCGCTTTCCCATCCTTTTTGCCTGAGGACCGCTCTAAAAGCTAGGTTCAATATGGGCTGCGCGGTAAGGCTGAGCAGCGTCTTTACGACTGGCACGGGAAACGTCCAGGCTGCATCGAACGTGCCATAGTAGTTACAAAAGAGCCTGTCCAGACGTTTTTCATCAAAAAGTTTGACAAATTCTCTGAGTCTCATTATGTCAAAGTTGCTAGAGGCCTGAGTAGCGCCATGAAATCGCCTCACCAACCCATTAGCGCCTGACATGTTAGGTATTATCACGATGAGGAGGCCGCCTTTTTTCAACAGATTCACGTGCTTATTGACGATATCTTGCGGCTTGTCAAAATGTTCTATAAACCCGTTTGAGATGACTAAGTCGAATCTGTCCTTGTACGCTTGTTGAATCTCTTCTGAAAGAAAATCTGCACTAATAACGTTGTCAGGATCGATATTGTGTAACTGAAATAGCTGTCGGTTAAGTTCGACCCCTCGTTGAGTCCATTCAATGCCGTAGGGGGTGTAGCCGTACCTTTCATGTAGTCTGATGAGGAGATCGCCTGGGGCGCTGCCGATCTCCAGTGCAGTTGCTTCGTCGACTTTTGGGATGTAGTGGTCGAAAAGAACATCCCAGAATAGGTACTCCTTATAGCTCGAAAAAAGGGTCGGGGGCCGCGGGCTCGCTCTCCTTTCGACCTCATTTAGCTCAATCAGATCCCATTCTTGGCTCCAATGAGCTTTGTCGGTCAGTTTCAATCAATTGCCTCCGTGTCATAGGATCCGTTTTCAACCATAAAAAGAGCGTGATTTCTGGTAGACCAATACTAGTGCTGCTAGTTTATGCACCTACTTACGATTTAGCCGTTTGTTCTTTGCAGGTACCTATAAGCATGAAAAGCGCTATCTGCGTTGTAGCTTTTACCCCTCTCTTGTTGGACTGCAGGCGGATCTACTCCAAACTCTTGATAATCTCGCGGTGTCTGGCCACTGAAGCTTCGAACGAGTAGTGAGCAGCGACAGACTCCGCTGCGTGATTCGAGATACCCCCAAGTTTATCATTCGATAAGGCTGCTACTATTGCGGCAGCCAAAATGCTGGGCGAATTGGCGGGAATTATGAAGCCATTCTCTCCATCATCTATGATATCGGGGATATTCCCGACAGGTGTCGCAAGGACGGGCGTGCCACATGCCATTGCCTCGAGGAGTATGGTGGGGAGTCCTTCCGTGTATGATGGTATCACGAGCAATTTCATCTCATTTAAGCAGGTTGGAATCCGATGATGGGGGATCTCACCGAGGAACCTAACGCGCTCGATCAATCCATTTTCTTGCGTCATTCGTCTCGCCGCGTCGTGCAGCGGCCCTTCTCCAATGATACATAACTGGACAGCTGGACGTTCGTGCACAATTTCAGGCATAGCCTGAATCAGGTTGAGCACCCCTTTCTCGCGACTCAGCCGGCCAACATAACCGATGACGTCTTTACGATCGGTGATCGCGGTCGTTTGCGCAAATTCTTTCGTATCGACATAGCGCGCTCCTGTGGTCAAGATTTTATTGCGATATCGGTCGAGATGCAGTGTTTCGACTATAGACGGCGTATAGGCAACCATCTTGGTGGCAAGGTGCATGTTGAGAGTCTCGATGATGGCTGTAACGTGGTATAGCAAAGAACCGAGCGGTGTCCCGCCGTACGTCCAGTTGACCGACTCAGCCTGTGAGCCTGACAAATAAAGCAGCGACTTTTTTCGCAGTATTCTGCTGAGGGCCATAGGCAGGACGAGCGTCGTACCTATGTGGAACACGACGATATCAAAAGAAGAAGCATTAGAGAGTAGAAAATACGAACTACGTAGCTGAAACAGCAGTTCAGTGGCGATTTTTTCCCAGAGCGTCTTGGCGTTCGCGATGCACTTAACGTTTTTTATGGTCACCTGAACATCTAGATTGTTCCCTGCTTGGTAGTTGCCGGTAACAACACATAACCGCGACGTTAGCGGCGAGAATATCTTAATCAAAGCTGTTAGATGTGGATTATCTGGGATTGAAGGAAACGCGATAATACATATACGATCTCTTTTAGCGTCTGCGTGCTTCGAAAAACCACGTTCGGCTCTTGTCATCATCTCTTCTCGACTATGTAGTATACTCAATCGACCGTCTTTTTGTAGTTGGGGCTTAATATTCGGATCGGTTGATCAGTCAACCTGTCCTTTTGTCTGCTGTCGCTTTTCAGTTTCAGGAAACTGAGGATTTTTGTTGGGGGCAGTTGCGCGTCTCGGAATGTGCCGTGAGTAAGGTATTTACCGTCTCAGCTTCTGAATCCAAAACGAGGGAACGTTTTCGCGTTGTTGACAAATTGTGGAAAAGCAAATGCGTGCTTCTGTTCAGAAAGAGTGACGGTGAACAGCAGATGAAGTGGCAAGAACCCGCTTGAAAGGAATCCACATTGACAAGGAAAAAAATGATGGGAGAAACCAGCATCTTTTATTTCTCATGTATCAGCTATGACTACGCTCTGCTACAACGACCTCAGCAACTATTTAACGCTTGGCGACAACGAAACGATGAATCTTGCGAGTTTTTTTTCGTCGATTTTCCAGATTACTTCAGCTGGAGCATAAGCAGCATCGTTCATTTTATTCGGCGTCGTTACCACTCGTTGGCGCGCACAAATCGTCGGATTGAAACGGTGGAAAGAAAAGAAGAGCCAAACGTATTGCGCGGATGGTTCTACCTTCCTTTGGAACAAATCGGATCCAGCCTGCTCGAACGACTAAGCGTGTTTGAAAAGATAAATCGGCTCATCATAAACGGGTTTTTCATGCACAGGATTCTCAGCGCGGGCGCAGCTCGCTTCGATAATAAGGTAGCAATTGTTGCGCATCCTTCTTGGGAACCGTTCGTCTCGAAACAAAATTTCGACGTAATATGCTACGATTATCTGGACGAAATAGGGGTGTTTAGCAACGAACGGAGCTATGACGCCGTGCGGCGCCTGCAGGAAAAGCTTATTGAGAAAAGTGACATCGTTTTTGTGACTTCAGAGGCAATGAAGGAACGCGTGCGAGCAGTCGCCAGTCAAAAAGAAGTGATAACCGTTTCAAACGGCGTAAATATGGACTTTTTTCAAGAAAACAAAAGCGCAACGCACATATCGGATTATCAAAAAAGCAACCGTAAGACCGTTGGATACGTCGGCTCTTTTTACGAATGGGTTGATATTGACTTAATCTACGACGCTGCTAAGAGCCTTCAAAGTGCGGACTTTGTGCTCGTCGGTCCAGCAGAAGACCTTGACACGAACTATGTCAGTTCCACGCCAAATAACGTATTTCTGCTAGGTACGAAGGACTACAAGCAAGTCCCTGCATATATCGAGCTCTTTGACGTCGCGCTGATTCCATTCAAGAAAGATGACACTGCGCGCTTTGCTGACCCTATTAAACTGTACGAGTACTTCTCTCTTGGAAAGGCGGTCGTTGCAACCCCACTGGAACAGTTGAAGCGATTTGATGACGGCAACAAGATGATTATCGCTCAAACGACGCAGGATTTCATTGAAGGCATCGAGTTCTTCTTAGTGAATGACAATGAAGCGTGGCAGGAAGCGAGAAAGAAAGTAGCTAAGACGAACTCGTGGTCGAGCAAAGCAAGCACTATGGTGAACTGCATCGAGTCTCGAATAGGCGAGCGATCTTGAGTACGAGAAGGCGATGGTGTTGTTAGCATCAAAAAAAGTCGTATTGACTCTTTGACTATGCTAAAAAGAAGCGTTGCAGTATTCGTCTATCTGGTTAAAACAAGAAAGCACATCAATGGAGGCAATCAACGCCTCAACCTCTACCTTTTCCGGGCGTAGCTGCGTACTCGCGTGAGATAAACAGTATCATTTATGAAGGATATAAGTTTTTTAGTCCGCTCCGCAGGTGAATAAATAATAGGGCCGATAGGAGGCTAAAATGATTTGGCTATGAAGATGTATAAAAAAGGCGCTTCAACTGGTGACAGCCTCGGGCAGTCCTGGTCGGGTGATGATTTCAAGCAAAACCTCGAATTGTGTGAGTATCAGACAGTACGTCATGTTTTCGCACACTCCCTCACTGGGGACATGAGGATACTCGAAGCCGGTTGCGGGTTAGGACGCTGGGTGTTCTATTTGCGGAAAAAGGGATACGCGGTATGGGGCGTTGAACTTAGCGACCAGGCGCTGGCAAAAATCCGGCCATTCGATACGGAAGGATATATAAAAAAAGGAGACGTCTGTGATCTGCCCTTCGCGAACAATTCCTTTGAAGCGGTCATTTCTCTGGGGGTTGTTGAGCATTTTGAACAAGGACCGGAAAAAGCGCTCTTGGAGGCGAGGAGGGTATTAACTGACCATGGTCTGTTGCTGATATCAATTCCCCCGGACAACCTGTTGCGGAAACTGACCAGCCATCGACTGTATTCCCTGTGGGCATGGAATACGATACGGAACGGGGGAACACTTTCCTTCGCCGAATACCGGTTCTCGGAAAAAGAATTCAAGGGATCTCTCGAAAAATGTGGATTCATAATTGATTCAATCGTTACCGATGAATTCGATCCTCCGAAAAACATCGGTCTGTATGCTGACTTCGCATTTCTTCAAAGCAAAAAGGGCAACTGGGAGCTCAATAAGGCCGGCCTTATTCTGGAAAGAATTCTGCACGGAATCTCGCCTGCCATCTGCCGGGGCGGCGTCCATTTTGTATGCAGGAAGACGTGAGAGGGGATAGTGCCGGAAAGAGTTACCTGCACTGCAACAATAAAGCATACGAAACATCGTTTTCGCGTTGAATGCTATTCCGGGCGTGCATACAAATAGCAGCTGCGAGAGGCACGACAAAACCACGCTGGTTTTTTAGGGTTTTTTTATGATAATGCCCACGCTCGGTACCGCCACTTCCCTAACTAGCGGGATCCGGGTCATAAAGTGAAGTCTGAAGTGGATATCTTTCGTGGTTATCACGTGAAAGCCACTGCGCGCTATCATGTGTGAGATCGCTCTGAAAGTGACAGGAAACAAACCTAATTCTGCGTACGATCGTGCAGCAACAACGTCTGGAGTGGGTCTCTTAAAATAGAATAATGTGAGTGTTCTTGCCATTTTAAACGGGAACACGTGAAAAGGCCTAAAAACGTGCCCAGCAAATGGATTGTACCAGGGGGGTATAGCAATGAAGCCCAGGCCGCCCTTTTTCGTAACACGAAACATCTCATTTAAAGAATTTTGTTGATTTTTCGTCGGAACATGTTCTAGTACTGACCTACATAATACGAGGTCAAATGCGTTGTCCGTGAAGGGCAGTTTATCAGCAGCCCCACGGATTGAATGAGGCCAACGGAGGTACTGATGTTCTATAGAGTAATCGAAGTTAATAGCTTCAGTCTCAGAGTTTTCAGCCAAGACCTTACAAAAGGTTCCATCTGCCCCCCCAACGTCAAGCACCAACTTGCCTTCAAAAGAGATAAATTCACGAAGGTCGCTTAGCAATAGCTGAGCGTAGTGCTCGCTCATTAGCTCCCAGTTCTGTCGCAAGACTTGGGGTTCTAGATCATATCTTTTTAACTCTGCGAGTGCAAATGCAATGAGTCTCTTATAGTGCTCGGCTAAGTTGATTTCGTCAGTCGTAAGCGCATCACCGGCTGCTATGCAGTTGTTAGAGAACGTAAAAAAGCTTCCGAATGATGAATTCTTGAACAACCATTTTTGTGTCAAACGGTCTTTCGATAGTCAGAACCGTAATTTGTTCTTACACAAAAAGATTAAACCCGGGCCATAGAGAAAATCAAAGGACGTTGAGAAGGTCCTAATCCGCTGAAGGCCGAAACTTCAAACGAACGTTATGCAAAAGCGCATAAAGACTCAGATAAGCAAGAGCTGAAGTCGATTGCAACCTACTGAGGACTCAGAGAAACATCACGCGGGAGAATCACACTGAAAATTACAGAAACGGATAATAAAGCTTGAAGCATTTAATCCAAACACTTACAAGTTTTGTCAAAGAGAAAAATGCTGTGCGCAACGGACGCCGTGATTTGTAGAGACCATTGTCGGTGCCAGACCGACTGTGACGCTGTTCGGGGACCTAGGTGAGCTCCAATAGCATAACGTAAAGATTGTCATAAAAACACTCTCTGTCGCAAGAATTTTACCGCGAGTGCACTCAACTTCTTTTTGTGGAATGCTTAAGCTTTTTAACCGCTGTAGATGACACTGCCGCTGTCGTACACCTTACTCAAATTCCTGGTAAAATCTGGACTACGGATCAGCTCCGCACCCAGAAACTGCTCGTTTTTCCCGCCCGATTCTATCAATGCAACGTCGCCTGCACGCACGAATATCACAGATTTTGTGGTGATTTTTGTCATGGGAGTCATACTCTGTATTTTTTCTATTGGGACGTTGCTATAGGCGAGCAATATCGACGAGCTCAAGTAATCCCCGTACACTGAGTCTTTCCCGCTCGCCGGTCCTAACCAGTTAGCGCCAGCGAGGTCCCCTCCGTGTACGAAGAGAGGTAAGTCTTCGTGAAACAATGAAGGGGACAACATTGGTTCGCGTACGATTGCAGAAATAAATCCAGTATTGAATAGCAGAAGGATTACCAAGAAAACTGAAGCAACCGCGTAAGCTTGGCGTTCATGTGGATAGCTTGTCTTGCCGGTCTTTGCTATCAAACCGGGTAAGCGAAAAAGCACCATAATGCCGAGAACGCAAAACGGGGCCAGAATAATCAAAGTGAAGTGATGCAATCTTGATACGTTCCATGCAGTGTCTAGCACTGGCAGAGCAAAAGCAAGCAGGGCAAGGAGACAGCTCGAAACGGTAAACGCAAGATACTCCCTGTCGACTCTCATTCTTCTTCGATACATGAAGGCAGCAACAACGCCCAAAAGAATAAAAAGACTTGCACAGGTGTTCAAGCGGCTGGTAATCGACGCAATGAGTGTAGGGGGCGGTTGCAACTTCGCAGACGCCTGTGCGGCTGTCGAGGAAACGACATTTGTGGTTACGCTATTGACAATTGTTTGTAAAAAGTAAGACACGGTCAGGGCTTGGGCCGTGTAGGCGTACCAAGCGAAAGCCATAGCCGCGAATATAAGCACTAATGTGGCCGTAATGGCGCTATTTTTGCGTATGTTCATGCTTGAAGACCTCGCCGAGGCCAAGGATTTAAACGCGGGGGGTCCGCCGACACGCTTCCGCCTGATAAAATCAAGGGAGCCGCGGTCTGCCACTGCCAACAGCATGAGGACTATTATCAACTGGATCATGAACAAGTACGCAATCGCGTAATGCGAAACAATCATCGTTCCGGCAAATAATATCAGCAAACAAGCTCGGGTCATCATGCTAAATTTCTTGCTGAAGAGCACGAGCAGAAAAAGGACCAAAAATAGTTCAGCAATTTCCTGCCGTGCGATAGCTACCATCTCGGTAAAGAAAGTGGGAACGACAACAAAATAGAAGCTTCCGAGAAATGCAACCTTCTCGCTCGTCTGTTTCCGAAAGAGTTGATACAGCGCCACTGGAACCAAAGAGAAGAGGGCAGGATACACGATCTTGAATAGCGATGCAATATCGATGTTACCGATTTGTGACAATGCCGGCGCTAGTATAGAAATGCTCAGTACCGCATTGTATCCTGCGACAATGCCGCTTTGGAACGTGTTGAACCCCGCGGCATAGTTTGGGTTCCAGATTGCGTTGTTAATGACAGAATTAACGACGTTAGCTTCACCAAAGACGTCCCATCCCCACAAATATCGTGATATCAATGCGTTAGAGAGCAGAAGAGAAAGCGAAATCGCAAAGATGGCAAGGGGGTACGTGGAACTGTCGACTTTCTTGCGCGAGCCCAAAATGAGCACGACAGCCCCCGCACAAACAATTAAGAGCAGAATAAGCGCGCTGATTTCATAGGTGTTGACTAAATAAGCGCCGTAAATGCTCAAAAAAGGCAGTAGGAGCAAGCCTAGCGTCAAGGGTGATACTGCCTTTACGTGCAGGTGAGACGGTGCAGCATAGTCCTTGTCTCTCCAGTAACTTGCCACGCACAACGCGAGGATTATC
>Ga0209585_10001158_pt1 | contig 10293 bp, 9 predicted proteins | sample NGEPerone_FD_185491 | JGI IMG/M metagenome (GOLD analysis project Ga0209585, IMG submission 185491) | Arctic peat soil microbial communities from the Barrow Environmental Observatory site, Barrow, Alaska, USA - NGEE Permafrost154B-one... | ecosystem: Environmental > Terrestrial > Soil > Wetlands... | reverse complement strand
GTCGGACACTGCTGCTGGTCTCTGTGGTCACCCGACCATCTTCCTCGTCGACCCGGGACGACGGGTAACCACCGGGCCGCACGGTGGCTGCGCCCTCGGAGGTCGCTGCGTCATGGCCGGAGGTCCACCCGCTCTCGTCGAGTCCACCCGGTTGTGGCGACAACCGAGACCTGATGATGGATCCGGCCCCCGGCCACAGCGAGCAGCCCGACGCCGAGCAGCAGCGCGAGGCGCTGGACGTCCGAAACGGCGAACGTCAGCTCGCCGTAGTGGTTGACCACGAAGCCGGTGTGCAGGCCCCAGGCGACGGCCGTCAGCAGCAGCGCGTGACCCGCGGTGGTGCGCGATGCGGCGGCCACGAGCACGACGGACTCGAGGACGAGCGTGGGCTCGGCTCGACCGTGCGTGACCACCGCGGCGGCGACGACTCCGACCAGGCCGACGCACCCGGCCAGCAGCCAGAACGCGCTCTTGAAGGGGTCGTCCTCGGCGACAGGGCCCGATGCGCCTCGACGCGCAGATTCAGTCATGAGGCCAGCGTCGGCCTCCGCCTGCCCCACGACCGAGCGATCTGACGGATCTCGGACGCCCGGGCCCGCGTCCCGGACGGAGTCCTGACGCCACGGCCGACGCCGTCCGGGTCCCGTCAGGATGCGGCGCCCGCCCGTCAGGGTCGCGTCAGGGCCGGCGCACGCCCCACCGTCCAGGGTGCTTGATGGTCCACGACGGCCAGCGTGGCCGTCCGGCTCCTGACTGTGGGGGCTGGTGACCCGAGGAGAGTCCCGGTGGCCGATCTGGCGTTCCTGGCCTTGACCGTCGTGTGCTTCGCCCTGCTCGTCGCCCTCGTTCGAGCGGCCGAGAAGCTGTGAACGCCGAGACCGTCATCGCACTCGCCATTGCCGTGCTGCTGGCCGGCTACCTGCTCTGGGCCCTGCTGAAGCCGGAGCGCTTCTGATGTCGTCGGCAACCGCGGCATTCCTCCAGGTGGGCACCCTGGTCGCCCTGTTGGCCCTGGTCCACGTGCCACTGGGTGACTACATGGCTCGCGTCTTCACCAGCCCGCACCACACCCGCGTGGAGCGAGCGGTCTATCGGCTCGGTGGCGTCGACCCGGACCATGACCAGCGCTGGCCGGTGTACGCGCGTGCTGTGCTCGCGTTCTCGTTCGTGAGCATCGTCGCCCTGTACGCCTTCCAGCGACTGCAGGACCACCTTCCGCTCGCCCTCGGCTTCCCCGGGGTCGCGCCGGACGGCGCGTGGAACACCGCCGTCTCCTTCGTCACCAACACCAACTGGCAGTGGTACTCCGGCGAGGCGGTGATGGGCCACCTCGTGCAGATGGCCGGCCTGGCGGTGCAGAACTTCGCCTCGGCGGCGGTGGGGCTGGCAGTCGCGATGGCCCTCGTCCGCGGCTTCGCCCGGTCACGCACCGACCGCATCGGCAACTTCTGGGTCGACCTGGTCCGCGCGACCCTGCGCATCCTGCTGCCGATCGCCTTCGTCGCGGCCGTCGTCCTCCTGATCGGCGGGGTGGTGCAGAACTTCGCCGGCGCGCAGGACGTCACGACGCTGTCCGGCGGCGCCCAGAGCATCGTCGGCGGCCCCATCGCCTCGCAGGAGGCGATCAAGGACCTCGGGACCAACGGCGGCGGCTTCTTCAACGCCAACAGCGCCCACCCGTTCGAGAACCCCACGGCGTTGACCAACCTGCTGGAGATCTTCCTGCTGCTCATGATCCCGTTCAGCCTTCCCCGCACCTTCGGGAGGATGGTCGGTGACAAGCGCCAGGGGCTTGCCATCGTCGGTGTGATGGCCACCCTGTGGGGCGCCGCCGTCGCGATCGTCTCGTGGGCCGAGATGCGCGGCTTCGGCTCGGTGCCCCAGGCCGCTGGGGCCGCCATGGAGGGCAAGGAGGTCCGCTTCGGGCCAGCCGCCTCAGCGTTGTTCGCCGCCTCCACCACGGGCACCTCGACCGGATCGGTGAACAGCTTCCACGACTCCTTCACCGGGCTCGGCGGCGGCGTCACGCTGGGCAACATGATGCTCGGCGAGGTCTCGCCGGGCGGTGTGGGCACCGGCCTGTACGGGATCCTCGTTCTCGCCGTGCTCGCGGTGTTCCTCGCCGGACTCATGGTCGGGCGGACCCCGGAGTACCTCGGCAAGAAGATCCGGCGACGCGAGGTGACCCTCGTCGCGCTGTCCGTCCTGACCATGCCGACGCTGCTGCTGACCGGCGCCGCCATCACTGCGGCGGTCCCGAGCCTCACCGAGGCGTCGGTCCAGGACCCCGGGGCACACGGCCTGTCCGAGATCCTCTACGCGTACGCCTCAGCCTCGAACAACAACGGGTCGGCGTTCGCCGGCTTCGCCGCGGGCACGCCGTACCAGAACACGGCTCTCGGACTGGCGATGCTCTTCGGTCGGTTCGTGCCCATCGTGCTGGCCCTGGCCCTCGCGGGCAGCCTCGCCCGCCAACAGCCCGTGCCGCCCAGCGCGGGGACGCTGCCCACCCACACACCGGTCTTCGCCGCACTTCTCGGTGTCGTGGTCGTCATCGTCGCCGGGCTCACGTTCTTCCCCGCCCTCGCTCTCGCACCCATCGCGGAGGCCCTGCTGTGACCACAACCGTGACCCCACGCCGACACCAGGACGCGGCCACGACTCGCGCCCGCGCCGGGACCTTCGAGCCCCGCCAGCTCTGGCTCTCGCTGCCGGGCGCCGTGCGCAAGCTCGACCCGCGGCACCAGGTCCGCTACCCCGTGATGTTCGTCGTCTGGGTCGGGTCGGTGCTCACCACCGTGCTCGCCGTGCTCCACCCCAGCATCTTCGCCTGGGCGATCGCTCTGTGGCTCTGGGCGACAGTGGTCTTTGCGAACCTCGCCGAGTCGGTGGCGGAGGGTCGGGGGCGGGCGCAGGCCGCCTCCCTGCGCCGTACCCGGACCGAGACCGTTGCCCGCCGGCTGACCGCCGACGGCACCGAGGAGCAGGTCGCGGGAACGGCGTTGCGCGTCGGCGACCGAGTCGTCGTGGAGGCCGGCCAGATCATCCCGAGCGACGGCGACGTGGTCGAGGGCGTCGCCAGCGTCGACGAGTCGGCGGTCACCGGCGAGTCTGCGCCGGTCATCCGCGAGTCCGGGGGCGATCGCAGCGCCGTCACCGGTGGGACCAAGGTGCTCTCCGACCGGATCGTCGTGCGCATCACCGCCAAGCCCGGGGAGACCTTCCTCGACCGGATGATCGGACTCGTCGAGGGGTCGTCCCGCCAGAAGACGCCGAACGAGATCGCGCTCAACCTGCTCCTCGCCGCCCTGACGCTGATCTTCCTGCTCGCCGTGGTCACCCTTCAGCCGTTCGCCGTGTACTCCGGCCGAGCCCAGTCCCTCGTGGTGCTCGTGGCGCTGCTGGTCTGCCTCATCCCGACGACGATCGGTGCCCTGCTCTCGGCGATCGGGATCGCCGGCATGGACAGGCTGATCCAGCGCAACGTCATGGCGATGTCGGGCCGCGCCGTCGAGGCGGCCGGCGACGTCGACGTCCTGCTGTTGGACAAGACCGGGACGATCACGCTCGGCAACCGCCAGGCGGTCGAGCTCGTGCCGGTATCCGATGTCGACGAGGAGGCGTTGGCCGAGGCGGCCCAGCTGTCGAGCCTCGCCGACGAGACCCCCGAGGGCCGCTCCATCGTCATCCTGGCCAAGGAACGGTATGGGATGCGCAACCGCTTCTCCGGCCTGCTCACCGGCGCCAGGTTCGTGCCGTTCAGCGCGCACACCCGGATGAGCGGCGTCGACCTGGACGGGAAGACCGGACCACGTCAGATCCGCAAGGGCGCGGCGAGTGCGGTGATGGCATGGGTCCGCGAGAACGGCGGGCACCCGACGGCCGACGTCGGCGAGACCGTCGACGCGATCAGCGCGTCAGGCGGGACACCGCTCGTCGTGGCCGAGCGCACCGGCGGCCTTCCAGCCCGCGCGCTCGGGGTGGTGCACCTCAAGGACGTGGTCAAGGTGGGCATGCCGGAGCGGTTCGCCGAGCTGCGCCGGATGGGTATCCGCACCGTGATGATCACCGGCGACAACCCCCTCACGGCGCGCGCGATCGCCGAGGAAGCCGGCGTCGACGACTTCCTCGCCGAGGCAACGCCTGAGGACAAGATGGCCCTCATCCGGCGCGAGCAGGACGCCGGACGGCTCGTCGCCATGACCGGGGACGGCACCAACGACGCCCCCGCCCTGGCCCAGGCCGACGTCGGGGTCGCGATGAACACCGGCACGTCCGCCGCAAAGGAAGCGGGCAACATGGTGGACCTCGACTCCAACCCCACCAAGCTGATCGAGATCGTCGCGATCGGCAAGCAGCTGCTGATCACCCGGGGCGCACTGACCACCTTCTCCATCGCCAACGACGTCGCGAAGTACTTCGCGATCATCCCGGCCATGTTCGCGGGGCTCTACCCCCAGCTCGACCAGATCAACCTCATGCGGTTGTCCTCACCGGAGTCGGCTGTCCTGTCGGCGGTGATCTTCAACGCCCTCGTCATCATCGCGCTGGTCCCCGTCGCGCTGCGCGGCGTGCGCTACACCCCGTCGAGCGCGGCGGTGATGCTGCGCCGCAACCTGCTCGTGTACGGCCTCGGCGGCGTGGTCGCGCCGTTCGTCGGCATCAAGCTCATCGACCTCGTCGTCTCCCTCATCCCCGGCCTGTAGTGGCCGCGGACCCTCCGAGGAGTGCCCAGATGATCCCCTTCCTCCGCCAGTCCGTTGCCGGGCTGCGCCTGCTGCTGGTCCTCACCGTCGTGCTGGGCCTGGCCTACCCCCTGGCCGTGTACGGCGTCGGGCGCCTGGTCCCCGACAAGGCCGATGGCTCGATGCTCACCGTCGACAGTCAGGTTGTCGGCTCCCGGCTCATCGGCCAGGCGTTCGACGGAGACGAGTGGTTCCTGCCCCGGCCGTCCGCCGCCGGCGACGGCTACGACCCGCTCGCCTCCGGGGCGTCCAACCTCGGCCCGGAGAACCCAGACCTGCTTGCCTCGGTCACCGAGCGCAAGCAGGCGGTCGCCGACCGGGAGGACGTCGATCCGTCCGAGGTACCGGCCGACGCCGTCACCGCCTCCGGTTCAGGCCTGGACCCGGACATCTCGCCGGAGTACGCCCGGCTGCAGGTCGACCGAGTCGCCCGGGTGCGGGTTCTCGAGCCGACAGTGGTCCGACAGCTGGTCGAGGACCACGTCCAGGGCCGTGACCTGGGCTTCCTCGGCGAACCGCACGTCAACGTCCTGGAGCTCAACGCTGCGCTCGCAGTGCTTGACTGAGCAGGGTCGGAAGGGTGGAGCGGGTGGACGCAGACGGGCGGAAGCGCGGGACCCTGCGCGTGTTCCTCGGCGCGGCACCCGGGGTCGGCAAGACCTACGCGATGCTCGACGAGGCGCACCGCCGACGCGAACGCGGCGTCGACGTCGTCGTGGGACTTGTCGAGACGCACGGACGCGCACAGACGGCCATGATGCTCGAGGGCCTCGACGTCGTGGCACGCCTGACTGTGCACTACCGGGACGCCAGCTTCACCGAGCTCGACGTCGATGCCGTCATCGCCCGCCGACCGACCGTCGCGCTCGTCGACGAGCTCGCCCACAGCAACGTTCCCGGGTCGCGCAACCCCAAGCGGTGGCAGGACGTCGAGGAGGTCCTCGCCGCGGGCATCGACGTGGTCACGACCGTCAACATCCAGCACCTGGAGAGCCTCAACGACGTCGTCGAGTCGATCACCGGGATCCGGCAGCAGGAGACCGTGCCCGACGACGTCGTGCGCCGGGCGGACCAGATCGAGCTCGTCGACATGAGCCCCGAGGCGCTCCGGCGCCGCCTGGCCCACGGCAACGTCTACGCCTCGGAGAAGGTCGATGCGGCGCTGAGCAACTACTTCCGGGTCGGCAACCTCACCGCACTGCGGGAGCTGGCCCTGCTCTGGACCGCCGACCGGGTCGAGGACGCGCTGGCCAAGTACCGGCGCGAGCACGGGATCTCCGAGCCATGGCCCGCCCGCGAGCGCGTGGTGGTCGCCGTCCCCGGGGGGGTGGAGGCCGAGACGCTGATCCGCCGGGGAGCGCGGATCGCCCAGCGGCCCAGCGGCGGCGAGCTCCTGGTGCTGCACGTCGCCCGGGGCGACGGCCTGACCGGCGCTCCCCCGGACTCCCTGGCACGTCACCGAGCCTTCGCCGAGTCACTCGGTGGCAGCTGGCACACCGTGATCGGTGACGACATCGCCACGGCCATCCTGGACTTCTCCCACGGCGTCAACGCCAACGAGATCGTGCTCGGCGCGACGCGGCGCTCCCGTCTGGCCGCTGCCCTGTCCCCCGGGATCGGTCCGAGCGTCGTTCGCGGTTCGGGGGACATCGACGTTCTCATCGTGACGCACGAACGTGCCGGGCGCGGCCGTCGGGCCGTGCCCCACCGCGGTGTCCTCGGGCTCCGCCGGCTCCTTGTCGCCTGGAGCCTCGCCGTCGGAGGGCCACCGCTGCTGTCCCTCCTCTTGCGACGAGCGATGGACCTCGGCTCCCTGCCAACGGTCCTGATGCTCTTCCTCACCTTGACGGTCGGCGTCGCACTCATCGGCGGTCTGCGGCCCGCCCTGGTGGCCGCGGTGGCGAGCGGACTGCTCGGCAACTTCCTGTTCACCCCACCCATCAACACCTGGACCATCACCGAGCCGCAAAATGCCCTCGCGATCGCGATCCTCGTCGCAGTGGCCATCGCCGTCTCCGCAGTGGTGGATCTGGCGGCACGACGCACGGCCGAGGCGACGCGAGCGCGCGCCGAGGCCGACACACTCACCACGCTCGCGGGGTCGGTGCTCCGCGGCGGGGACGCCGTGCCCGCCATGCTGGAACAGCTCCGTGAGACGTTCAGCCTCGGTGGGGTCGCGCTCCTGCAGCGGGACGAGACCACGCGGAGCTGGAACGTCCTTGGCCGCGCTGGGAGCGACGCACCGAGCGACCCCGAACGCGCCAGCGCAGCGGTACCGATCCAGGACGACCTCGTCTTCGCCCTGCAGGGTCGGCCGCTGTCGGCGGAGGACCTGCGTGTGGTCAGTGCGGTCGGGCTGCAGGCCGAGGCGGTGCTCGAGCGCGACCGCCTGCGCACCGAGGCGCGGGCGACCCGGGGCGAGCGCGAGCGCACCGCGATGCGCACCGCCCTGCTCGCCGCCGTGTCCCACGACCTGCGCACGCCCCTCGCCGGGATCAAGGCCGGCGTCACGGCACTGACCAGCAGCGGTGCCACCATCGGGCCCGACGACGAGCACGCGCTTCTCACCGATGTCGCGCTGTGCACCGATCGGCTCCAGGCCCTGATCGACAATCTCCTCGACATGAGCCGCCTCGACGCTGGCGCCGTCTCGCCGGTGCGGGAACCCGTCGCCCTGGATGAGGTGGTGCCACGCGCCGTCGAGGCTCTGGCTGTTGAGTCCGTGGTGATCGACGTGCCCGAGAACCTCCCGCTCGTGATGGCGGACGCCGGCCTGCTCGAACGCGCCGTGGCGAACGTTGTCGAGAACGCCCTGCGCTACACACCGCCCGGGAAGAAGGTGCAGATCGTGGCCGACGAGCTGCGCGACGCCGTCGTGGTCCGGGTCGTCGACTGCGGCCCGGGAGTGCCGGACAGCCGCAAGAAGGAGATGTTCACGGCGTTCCAGCGCCTCGGCGACGCCCCCAGCGGGCACGGCGTCGGCCTGGGCCTCGCGGTTGCGCGCGGATTCGTGGAGGCCAATGGCGGGACCCTCGAGGCTGAGGACACCCCTGGTGGCGGTCTGACCATGGTCTTGACGTTGCCCAGGGCAGGAGAGATGCCGTGACGCGGGTCCTGGTGGTCGAGGACGAGCCCGCACTCGCCCGCGCGCTCGCGATCACCCTGCGCGCCAACCGGTACGACGTCGCCGTCGCCCATTCCGGAGCGAGCGGCCTTGATGGGATGGCGAACTGGCACCCCGACCTGGTCGTGCTCGACCTCGGGTTGCCCGACCTCGACGGCATGGATGTGCTGCGTGCCCTGCGGGGCTGGTCGCAGGTCCCCGTCGTCGTGCTCTCTGCCCGGCAGACAAGCGACGACAAGGTCGAAGCACTCGACGCCGGAGCGGACGACTACGTGACCAAGCCGTTCGCGATGGACGAGCTGCTGGCGCGGATCAGGGCCGCCGCGCGGCGGCGGGCGACCGACGACGCGCCCCCCATCGTGCAGACCGCCGCGTTCACCGTCGACGTCGCGCGCCGGCGCGTGACGCGGGATGGTCACGACGTGCGCCTGACCCCGACCGAGTGGCACATGCTCGAGATCCTTGCGCGCAACGTCGGCAAGGTCGTCGGCCGCCGGGAGCTCTTGCAGGAGCTGCGCGGCCCGAACCTGGACCGCGAGACGCACTACCTCCGGGTCTACCTCGCCCAGCTGCGACGCAAGCTCGAACCCGACCCGGCTCACCCCGTTCACCTGATCACCGAGCCAGGGGTCGGCTACCGGCTCGAGCCGTGACTGCACGTGCAGGCGGTTGTGGACATCCCTGGAACTCGACCGCCGGTGGATCACCGGCGCGTGGTGTGATGAGGCCTTCCGCTTCACGACGGAGGCCCGCATGACGACGTCGCCACGCCCCGGCTCCCCCGACTGGTTGCGCCCGCTCGGCCGCACCGGTCTGCAGGTCTCGGCCGTCTGCGCCGGCGGCAGCCCGCTGGGGCGCCTCCCCCGGCTCCACGACCACGACGTCACCTCCGACCAGGGCGTCGCGACGGTCCGCGCCGTGCTGGACAGCCCGATCCGGGTGATCGACACGTCCAACGGGTACAGCGACGGCGAGAGCGAGCGGCGGATCGGCGAGGCGCTCGCCGTGTCGGGCGGCGTCCCGCGGGACTTCCTGGTGGTGACCAAGGTCGATGCCCGCGGGCGGGACTACTCGGCGGCCCGGGTACGGGCGTCCATCGCCGAGAGCCGGGACCGGCTCGGCATGGCGGCCCTGCCCCTCGTGCACCTGCACGACCCGGAGTACTTCGACTTCGACGAGATCACCGCGCCGGGCGGTGCGGTCGACGCACTCGTCGCGCTCAAGGAGTCCGGCCAGGTCGGGTCCATCGGCCTCGCCGGCGGCCACGTCAAGGAGATGGCGCGGTACGTCGCGCTCGGGGTGTTCGACGTCCTGCTGATCCACAACCGCTGGACGCTCCTCGACCGCAGTGCGGGTGCCCTCATCGACGAGGCCCTCGGTCGAGGCATGGGGATCTTCAACGCCGCGGTGTACGGCGGCGGGATCCTTGCCGGCGCGCCCGGACCGGACGGCCAGGGCGGCCCGACCACCTACGGCTACCGCCCGGCTCCCCCCGAGGTCCTCGACGCCGTGACCGCGATGCGCCGGGTCTGCACCGAGCACGGCACCGATCTGACGACGGCGGCCCTGCAGTTCTCGGTGCGCGACCGCCGGTTCGCCTCGACGGTGATCGGGATGAGCCGGCCCGAGCGGGTGGACCAGACGCTCGCAGCGGCCGCCTCGCCGGTGCCCGACGCCATCTGGGACGAGCTCGAGTCCCTGCTGCCGCCGGAGCGCGTCTGGCTCGACGCGCCGTTCGACACCTGATCCCGCGGAGTCGCGACGGCGCGCGGTCGCTCAGCAGCACCCGGCCCTGGTTGAGCACGAACCGCGTGCCGACGCCCGTCGCGCGACCTCAGGTCTCCGCGCGCTCCGCGACCGTCTTGAGCCCTTCGAGCATCGCCGCCCACATCACCGCCGAGTGCTCGGCTGCCTCCGCGGTCGGGTTGTTGTCCTGGGCGAGGGTGACCGCTGTGCCGCCGTCGTGCGCCGTGAGCACGTACTCGAGGGTGTGGTAGCTCGCCGGCTCGTCCGGAAGGCCGCTGATCGGGCTGTAGTGGGTCACCTTCAGGTGCCTTTGGGGGGCGACCTCCAGGACGACGCCGTTGTCCTCGAACGACCGGCCCTCCCACTCGCCCTGCCACCTGATCGGGCTGCCCGGCTGCCAGTCGGTCACCGTTCGCGCGCCGAACATGATCTCCGGTCGTGGCTCGGTCGCCGTCAGGACCGACCACACCCGCTCGGGGGTGGCGTCGATGTGCACCTCGGCACGCGCCGTGTGATCGGGCACGGGTCCCCCTCGCCTCACCCCCAGCGTGTGCCCGTTGCCGGTCAGGTGCCAGCCGAGTACCGGCTCAGAGCCGAGAACGCAGCTCCGCGAGCTGATCGGTCATCTGTGCCGGCAGGCGTTCGCCCATCCGGGCGAAGTACTCCTCGGCCAAGTCG
>Ga0209585_10001157_pt1 | contig 10299 bp, 7 predicted proteins | sample NGEPerone_FD_185491 | JGI IMG/M metagenome (GOLD analysis project Ga0209585, IMG submission 185491) | Arctic peat soil microbial communities from the Barrow Environmental Observatory site, Barrow, Alaska, USA - NGEE Permafrost154B-one... | ecosystem: Environmental > Terrestrial > Soil > Wetlands... | reverse complement strand
AGTTTCATAAAGAACTTCAACCTCTCTGTTTTTAGATTAACACCACGCATCCAATCATGACCGATGATCAGCCATGAAGGAAGGGTGTTTCAATTTTGTGTCATTCTCATCCAGAGTATGCCTTCATTGTAACAGAGAAGTAAAAAAGTTCAAGCCCTGAATGAAAAAATACGAATGTTTTTTTAAAATATACAAAATAAGTTCGGCATTTCAACTGATGAAGATCATGCTCGCAATCCGATCACACGAAAAATGCGCCCGTATGTATTTCGCTGCGACACGGGCGCAAGAGGAAGCCTCCGTTAAAACGTGGTATTGCCAGTAAATGTAAAGTGATGGGTTTTCACCGCCGGTATCAGCATCGTAAAGGTAAACCACCAGTCTTTGATCATCTCAGCCAGTGACCAATCGCCCGGTTCCAGATTAATATTGGTCATGCGAATCAGAGGAAAATTGGCCCAATTCATGGCTTTCATACTGCTGTTGAAGGTGCCGCCGTATTCGACAGCCGTTTCACGGGAAGTCAGGTAGTTTTTAAAAATCCCTTTCTCCACCAAAGGGGTCCGTTGGGCGGGAACACCTTCGTCATCATAGAAGAAGCTGCCCAAGGCACCGGCTATGGTTGCGTCAGCTGCTAAATTCACAGCATCGGAACCGAAGCGATAGCCCTTGCCATAGAGATCAGGCGTCAGGAAACTCTTGCCGGCATAGCTTGCTCCCCGGCGTTCCGCCAAAGCCAACAGATTTTTCATTTGCTCCTGCATACATTCGCCCCCTTATTCTGGAATTTATTTCGCTGCACGTAAGGCAGAACCCTTTTGCTTTCTCCGCAAGCATTTGATTAATTTCAGTGTGAAAGAGGAGATTTCATGGTCTTTGCGGAAATAAACAAACAAAATAGACTGATTTTGCAAGATAATTCCAGAGGAGGCGGAGCACACCGATGAGTGACATTCTCAAACATCTCAATGAACAGCAATTGGAAGCGGTCACCTCAACCGAAGGTTTTATCCGTGTGATTGCCGGCGCCGGATCCGGTAAAACGCGGGCGTTGTCGCACCGTTTCGCCTATTTAGTCAATGAAATCGGAATCTCGCCTTCCCATATCCTCTGCGTGACCTTTACCAACAAATCAGCCAACGAAATGAAACAGCGGATTCGCCTGCTGACTGAGGACAGCGATACCGGCTATATCAGCACCTTTCACAGTTTTTGTGTTTCCGTGCTGCAGGAAGACAGCAATGCGGTATCCTATCCAAAAAGCTTTCTGGTGCTGGATAACTCGGATATTGATGATATGCTGAAGATCGTTTATGAAGAACGCAATTTGACGCTGCGTCACATGACATTCTCCAAGGCACGTGAGTTGATTGAGATCCGCAAAATCAAGATAGAACCGCAATATTATGAAGTCATGATTGCAATGTCAATCGATCAACTGCATCAAAAATATTTGGCTGCCACAGAAACCTTCGATATCATCTTCTACGGCTATCTTTATCAGGAAAAGAAATGCTTCGGACTCGACTACAACGACCTGATTAAATATACGCTTTTTATCTTTGAAGCCAATGCAGAGATCTGCCTGAAATGGCAGCAGCGGCTGGAATATATCATGATCGATGAATATCAGGATATCGATGACCTGCAGTACCGTCTGATGAAGGTACTCTGCGCCTTTCACAAAAACCTTTTTATCGTGGGTGACCCGGATCAAACCATCTATACCTGGCGGGGGGCTAATGTGCAGCTGCTGCTCGATTTCGACCGTCAATTCCCCAAGGTCCGGACGATGATGATGATGCAAAATTATCGTTCCACACCGCAGATCATCGCGGTTGCCAACTCTCTGATCGACAATAATAAAACCCGAATCAAGAAGGAACTGGTGGCCACCCGACCTGACGGCGCTTCTGTGATTTACCATCATGCCAAAACCTCAGAATTAGAGGCACAATGGATTGTGGCTCAGATCAAGCAATTGACCGAAGCAGGCGTGCAGCTGCATGAAATAACCCTACTCTACCGCGCTCATTTTCTGACTCGTAAATTAGAGGAAGTATTTCTCAAACAGGAATTGCCCTATACCATCTTCAGCGGCGTGCAGTTTTTCGGGCGCAAGGAGATCAAGGATACCCTTTCTTATTTACGCTTGATCGTTTTTAAAGATGATCTCTCCTTTCGCCGTGTTGCCAATCTACCCAAGCGCAACATCGGGGAACGTCGCATGAAGTTTCTGCAGAACTACGCAGCAGAAAATCAGTGTTCTCTCTACACTGCGCTGGAACACACCAACGAGGATGAGGTCTTTAAGAACACCAAAGCCAAATATCTACTCTCTTTTGTCGAACGCTTTGCTGACCGTTATCAAACGACACCCATTTCGGTATTGCTGAGTGATGTGCTCGATCAAAGCGGTTATGAAACTATGCTGCGCACCGAAGGCAATCAGGAACGGTTGGACAATTTAGCGGAATTGAAGCAATCGGTCTATGACTACGAAATCTCCTGCGGTGAGGAAAGCACTTTGGAACACTATCTGTCCCATGTAGCCATGCTGACCAACACCGATGCGGTTACCGGCAAAAATACGGTCAAGATGATGACAGTTCATACGGCAAAAGGGCTCGAATTCCCTTATGTCTTTCTCTGCGGTTTGGAGGAAGGGGTCTTCCCATCCAAGAAAACCTCTACTCCGGAAGCCATGGAAGAAGAACGCCGTTTGGCTTTTGTTGCCATCACTCGTGCGGGAAAGGCACTTTTTCTAACCGATTCCGAAGGCAACAATCTGGACGGTTCCTATCGTTATCCATCCCGCTTCATTCTGAATATCGAAAAGTCACTACTCACCTATACCCATGAACTCGATGACAGTCTGATCAAGGATGCCACTTGGCAAATCAATAGCAGTGAAAACCGCCTGCAAGCCAAAATCGTCGAACTCCCCTTCCGAGCAGGCGACCGTATCGTGCACAGCATCATGGGTGCAGGCGAAGTGATCGACATCGACCATTCTCTTTCTGCCTATGTCATCCAGTTTGACTTGTTTGGGACTGTTCGAAAAATTAGCTTTAGAATAAAACTGATTGCAGAGACTTCTGCTAAAACAGAACCATCATCGAAATGACAATAACTTTCTTTGGCTTTTTTTAAACCGCTTTCTGATTTTGAATTGATTTTTATATAGAATTTACATTGGTTCTCAAAAAGTCATTGAATTTGTTAAATTCAATCGAATTCGGCAGAGGATTGCTTCCGCACTCTGCAGAAATCAATTTTACACGGAAAAAAGGAAGGAACAAAAAATATGCGTGAATTTGCCTTTGGTATGATCGGTGGAGTAGCATTGCTTCTGCTGGGTATTACCATGATGGGTCAAGGTTTGGAACGAGCTGCTGGAAATGCACTTCGTAAAATCGTCGATTTTCTGACAACCAATCTATTTTTAGGCGTTGCAGTCGGGACTGTGGTCACCTCCATTATACAATCTTCCTCTGCTGTGACTGTTCTGGCCGTAGGCTTCGTAAATGCAGGGCTCATGACACTCAAACAAGCCCTTGGTGTTATTTACGGAGCGAATATCGGAACCACAATGACTGCACAATTGATGCGTTTGAAGATTACTGACTATGCACTACCGATTATCGCAATCGGTGTAGTCGTCAACTTAGCGGCGCAAAAAGATCGCTACAAGAACATCGGCAGTGCAATTATCGGATTTGGTCTTCTTTTTCTAGGTTTAAAAACTTTAGGTTCCGGTACTGAATATGTCCGGACGAACCCTTGGATCAAGGATATTATTATAAAATACACCTCTAATCCATTATCAGCAGTTGCCATAGGCGCATTTGTTACAGCAATCATTCAATCATCTTCTGCATCAACCGGTATCGTCATTGCATTGGCTCAAGTCGGTCTGCTTGACTTTCGAAGTGCTGCCGGTATCGTATTAGGAAATAATATCGGGACTTGTGTCACTGCTTTATTGGCCTCCATTCATGCTGATCTTTCAGCGCGCAGAACAGCTTATGCCCATGTATTCTTTAATATATCCGGTGTTTTGATCACTCTTCCTTTCTTCAATTATCTAATCCTCTTCATCCAGAATTCCTCTACAAATATTACAGGTCAAATAGCAAACTTACATACGACCTTCAATCTGCTTACAACACTGCTCTTCATTCCTTTCACCGATTTATTTGTAAAATTTCTTTATAAGCTCGTACCCGAGGAAAAAGGAAAACTTAGTTATGGGCCACGTTATCTAAACAAAAGCTTGATCAGTACTCCCGAAGCCGCGCTCGCAGTTCTGTATAAGGAACTACAGCATTGTCATGAAGTTGCCACTCTCATGGTACAACAAATTTTCAAATCAGTCTTCGAAAATGAGGAAATCGTGTTGAATAACATCTTGAAAGAAGAAGAAATTCTCAATAATCTCCAGACTGAAGTGATTCAATATGTTGTTCTTTTATCCAAAGAGAATTTGGATTCCATTCAATCACAGCAGCTTCCTTCCATTCTGCATATCGTAGGCGATGCGGAACGCATCGGCGATCATACGAAAGATCTGACCGAACAAGCAAGGGAGAAATCAGAGGAAAAAATATTTTTTACAGAAGAGGCAACAAAAGAGTTAAAGCTAATTCAAACAGAAATGGCTGCTTTGGCTGCTTTGGCTTTAACATCACTTAAGAATCCAGAAACCAATTCTGAAACCTTTCAGCAAACCATCGTGCTGGAACGGGAAATTAAGAACTTAACAGAAAAGGGACGAAACGGGCATATTGAGCGCCTAGAAAATGGTAACTGTACGGTACGAGCCGGTATCCTTTACATGGATATCCTTTCTCATCTGGAGCGTATCAGCGAACATTATGCTAATATGGTTCGGCGAGGATCTTATGATAATCTGCAGATGCCTTAATTCATTTCGCCTTGGCAGCAAAATTTATCTGACATATCCTATTCAGTAAATACTTCAGGCATACCTTAGTATGGAGTGAATGCATTTGGATCAAACCGATGCCTGACCATACTTTCGGTATGCTTATTTTCTATTAGCATGACATGTATTGCCTTTTAGATTCACATTTCTCGCTTACTATACCGAATAGCTAAATCATTCCTTTTATTTTTGAGTAGATGGAAAATTGTAATGACCTAAAATAAAGGAATTTCTCTCTATTTTATCTAATCTATTTATAGGTTTCTGTTACTATTCAATCTGCTAAGAACGATAGAAGAGAAAAACGATTCTCCGAGAACGATCGTTCCCGCAAGGCATCTGCTTTATAAAAGCAATGAAGGTAACCATTGAGAACTATTTCTGTAACGGAATCTATCATAGATCCGATGTCGACTTGAAAATACTCATCAAATTAGATATTGAAACATGATGCTGTCTATCATTCGGCCATTTAGATGATTAGAGAAGCCTTTCTGCTCCAGCATCGAAGAAGGGCTTCTTCTTTTCATAACGAAATACAACAGCCGCCTTGCGGTATTTTTTAGTAAGAGATGAAACTACTTTTATTTTGAAGCGCTCATTCTAGAGACAATATATTTTGACTGCCCTGAAAGGAATATGATACAATGAGAGCACGGATATCTCACCTCAGCGCCAAACAGATTCTCGCTTTTGGCTTTGCACTGATTATTTTCGTTGGTGCCTTCTTGCTGATGATGCCGATTGCGAACCGAAATCATGGAAGCATTCCTTTCGTAAATGCTTTATTCACAGCTGCTTCAGCAACCTGTGTAACAGGTTTGGTAGTTTATGATACTTGGACACAATTCAGTTTGTTTGGCCAAGTCATCATCCTACTATTAATTCAAATCGGCGGACTTGGTTTTATGACCATTACCATCTTTTTCTCCATCGTACTTGGGAAACGAATCGGATTAAAGGAACGCGGTTATCTGATGGAATCTATTAGTGCTCTACAGTTGGGTGGTATTGTTCGGTTGGTTCGAAATATTTTGATTGGCACTGCTATTTTTGAAGGAATCGGTGCTCTCATCCTCTCTTTCCGTTTTTATCCTGTATTTGGTCTCGCAAAAGGAATTTGGTATGGCATCTTTCATTCTATTTCTGCCTTTTGCAATGCAGGATTCGATCTGATGGGTTCCATTAAACCATATGCCTCTCTCACACCCTTTGCCAACGACTTTATCGTAAATCTCACGGTTATCAGTTTGATCATTATCGGTGGCGTTGGCTTTATTGTATGGGAAGATATAAAAAATAACAAATGGCATTTTAAGCAGTATAATTTACATAGCAAAATTATGATTGTTTCAACCGTTGTTTTACTTTTCAGTTCTACTCTGCTGTTGTTTCTGTTGGAAAATAATGCCTCACTCGCTGGATTAAGCAGTGGAAGAAAAATATTGGCTGCATTTTTTCAAGCTGTAACTCCTAGGACGGCAGGCTTCAATACTGTTAATTTCGCTGCCTATAGCGAGGGAGGCACCTTGTTTACCATGTTTTTAATGGTTATCGGTGCAGGTCCAGGTTCAACAGGTGGTGGTATTAAAATCACAACTTTTATTGTCATGCTGCTCGCAGTTTATACTAGTATTCAGCAGCGCGAAGATGTGGATGTTTTTCACCGCCGTTTGGAACCGGAAGTCATAAAACATGCTTTTGTAAGCACTACGAGTTATCTATTACTGATGTTTTCAGGATGCCTGATTATCGCAGCTTTGCAGGACCTTCCTCTAAAAAATGTGATGTTCGAAACAGCATCCGCCATCGGTACTGTAGGACTATCTACCGGTATCACCCGTGAACTTCTGCCTTTATCACGGCTTGTCATTATTCTGTTAATGTATTCCGGACGTCTCGGCAGCCTTACGGTCTTTTTAGCAGCAACAGATCATCATAATATCAAACCATTGAGAAATCCTGAAGATAAAATTATTGTAGGATAGGAGGGATTAGAATGAGACCAATGTTAGTAATCGGCCTTGGCCATTTTGGTAAAAACTTGGCATTAAAACTGGTCGAAATGGGTAATGAGGTTATGGCCGTCGATAAAGATGAGGAACTGGTGAGTAAAATTGTTCCCTTTGTTACCCGGGCCCAAATTGGCGATTGTATGGAAATTGAGGTGCTCCGTTCTTTGGGGGTCAGTAATTTTGATGTCTGCTTTGTCTGCATCAGTGATAATTTTCAATCTTCTTTGGAAATCACTTCTCTTTTAAAAGAACTCGGGGCACGTTACGTCGTATCAAAAACCGATCGTGATATTCAGGCAAAATTTCTGCGCATTATTGGTGCAGATGATATCATCTATCCAGAGAGAGATATGGCGCAGCGTACCGCAATCAAATACAGTATCGCGAATGCTTTTGAATACTATGAGCTCACTCCGGAATATGCAATTCTAGAAATTCTGGTACCGGAAAATTGGGTCGGGAAGAGCATCCGCACTCTGAATGTGCGAACCAATCATAATATCAATATCATTGGTATTAAGCATAACGAACAATTGACGCCAATGACGGATCCCGATTATCCATTAATTAGAGGAGAACATCTGATCGTCGCCGGCAGTAAACATGATCTGCTCAGTATGGTGGATAAAGGTTAAAATCAGCGAATTGCTCAAAACCGAGGTTCTCTGTAAGGGAAACTCTCTCCAAAGCTTTGCCGAATTTTCGATGTCATAGCGAATCTTAACTGCAAGCAGTCCCCATCTAAATCAACAGACCTGCCTAGAGCCTTGCTAAACGAGCAAGATCAGCAGGATACTGCGCAGGTTTGTTCATTTTAACTATTACATTATTTGTAATAGTTAATAAAATTCACGGAATATAATCAATGCTTTCGATAGAATCCATAATATCCGAAAAGCTTGGCGCATCAAATTTACCTAATAGCTTGGTTTACAGCCTCCCCACTGTTGTGTTATACTTTGTATGTTATAGTCTGGCAACAGTGCCATGGCTTCTAGATTTTCTGGGGGGATATCAATGATCAAGAAACAAAATAAGCATACAGGTGAGCCAGCGAGTGAGCCCTATGTCGGCCTACGCTTTTATTCCGCACTGACCCATGGTTTCGGTGCTCTGCTTGCTTTATTAGGCAGCTTCTTGCTGCTGCAAAAGGCGCTGCGCTTGTCTGTGCCGCTGCAATCGCTGCTGGCCTTGATGATCTACGGTATTTCCGCTGTCTGTCTTTATACGGCAAGCACGTTATATCATAGTCTGCACACTGAGATTTCCGGACGTCTGGTTTTACGGAAGCTGGATCACAGTATGATTTATTGTTTGATTGCCGGATCTTATACACCAATCTGTTTAATTTCCTTAGCGAACAATGGAGGCAAGCTTCTTTTCACTATTGTCTGGATCATTGCTCTAGGTGGTACCTTTTTCAGTATTTTCTGGATTAAGATGCCTCGCTGGCTGACTTCTTCTGTCTATATCGCGATGGGCTGGCTGGCGATTTTTGTTATCGGTCCTTTAATCAAAGTCTTACCTGCGGAGGCCATCGTATGGCTGATGAGCGGCGGACTTTTTTATACTTTTGGCGGAGTGCTTTACGCTTTAAAATGGCCTGGACGCGCTTATCCTCGCTTTGGTTTTCATGAAGTATTTCATATTTTCATTATTTTAGGCAGCATCTGCCATTTTATCCTGATTTATAAATTCATGTTTTGAGTTGCCAAGCTACTCTAGTTTGCTAGATTTTCAAAAAAAATGCCTCCTCATGACGACTGCAATCATGAGGAGGCATTTTCTCTGTATTACTTCTGACCAGGCGCTTTTACTTCCGGTGGAATTGGGCACTGATAGGGCTTGCCGCCGGTCGATTCCAGGAATTCCGCTTTGGCTTTGGCAATGGTTTCCGGATTGCGCAGCAAGTTTCCTGCCGCATCCGCCATGATCTTGGCGGCATAGATCATACCTTTATGACCGATGCTCATACCGGAACAGGAAGTGATCTGCCAGCTATGACCGGGAGCACCTAGATTGTCGGTCGCAGTACCAAAGGAGGCACACGGCACAATATGTTCTACATCACCGACATCCGTAGAGCCGCCGCCGATCTTACCGGTAAAGCGCATAGGATTGACGGTAGCTGCAATCTCTGTACCTTCCGGCAGGTTCATTTGCTTCAGAGCAGCAGGATATTGCACCGGCTGCTGATCATTTAAGCGTTTGGCAAAGGCAAGTTCCTCCGCTGTCCAGGTTTCCTGTGGGATCGCTTTCATACTCTCATACAAGACATTTGCCAGTACCTTGTTCGGCATGGTATTGTGGCAGCCGCCTAAAAATTCAATTTCCATTTGGGTTTCGGTCATCATGGCAGCACCGTTGGCCACTTTAATCAAGCGTGCGTAGACTTCATCAATCACACTGCGTTTTGGACCACGAACATAATACCAAACCGAAGCTTTATCCGGCACGATATTGGGAGCCATACCGCCTTCTTTGATGACATAATGAATCCGCACATCCGTTGTGACATGTTCACGTAAATAATTAGCACCTACATTCATTAATTCCACGGCATCGAGTGCGCTGCGGCCATTTTGCGGATCCCCGCCGGCATGAGCAGTGCGGCCTCTGAAATGAAAGATGGCTGAGTTGAGACCATTAGAGCTATCCAAACCAACATTATTGGCGCGGCCGGGGTGATAAGCCAAAGCCAAGTCAAGACCATCAAAAACACCATCGCGTGCCATAAAGGTTTTTCCGGTGAGGACTTCTTCCGCAGGACAACCGTAGAAGATGATTGTGCCTGGCAGATGATTTTTGATCATCTCTTCTTTTAGTCCAATCACAGCACCCAAGGTGGCTACGCCCAACAAATTATGTCCACAGCCTTGACCCGGGGCATTCAAAACAACCGGATCGAGCTCTGTAGAGGCTTTTTGGCTGAGCCCAGGTAAAGCATCGTATTCGGCCAGAAAACCGATGACAGGCTTACCTGAACCCCATGAAGCCATAAATGCAGTGGGCATTCCGGCTACTTCATCTTCCAGACGAAAACCGTCGTCTACCAGAAATTTCTTGAGAGCAGCGACAGCTTTATATTCTACATAAGCTGGTTCGGGGTTTTCCCAGATATAGTCGCTGATTTGAATCAAATCGTTGCGTCTCGATTCAATCGTTTTCAGTGCGATTTCGTTCATCATAACAACTCCTTTTCTTTTTTAAACAGGAAATGAATCCATCGACCTCTTGTGTTTTGAAGATAAAATTAAAACGTTCCGGGTACTCTGACTTCGGCAGGGATGCAGCATTGAAAACACATTGACAAGAAAAGGCAGTCTACTCTTGCTC
>Ga0209585_10001155_pt1 | contig 10312 bp, 13 predicted proteins | sample NGEPerone_FD_185491 | JGI IMG/M metagenome (GOLD analysis project Ga0209585, IMG submission 185491) | Arctic peat soil microbial communities from the Barrow Environmental Observatory site, Barrow, Alaska, USA - NGEE Permafrost154B-one... | ecosystem: Environmental > Terrestrial > Soil >... | reverse complement strand
CTGGCGAAGTCGGTGGCCGATGCTGGCTGGTCGACACTGGTGCGGTTGTTGGAGGAGAAGGCGTTGCGTTGCCACCGGACGGTGGTGCGGGTCAGTCGCTGGTTCCCCTCGAGCCGGCTGTGCTCGGTGTGTGGGTTCAACTCAGGGAAGAAACCCCTGGCGGTCAGGTCCTGGACCTGCCCGCAGTGTGGCATCACCCACGATCGGGATCTGAACGCCGCCAGGAACATTCTGGTTGAAGGTCGCATGGTCGCCGCCGGGCTGGCGGAGACCTTAAACGCTCGTGGAGGCGGCGTCAGACCAGGACTTGTCCTGGCGGCTGCCTGTGAAGCGAGAACCCACCAAGGTGCCTCGTGAGTGGCACGGTAGGAATCCCGGTCATTCATGGCCGGGAGGATGTCAATGGAGCACGTCCCTGGACGAGACGGCATACCGGCTGGGAGTGACCCAGAAGCCGGGTTGGACGTGCTCAGCGCGTCACCCGAGGCCTTCCTGATCCGGCATGGCGGCCGGATCGAGTCGCGTCCGATCAAGGGGATGGCCACGACCATGTCGGCGATGCTGGCCAAGGACTACGCGGAGAACGTGATGATCGCCGACCTTGAGACCGAGCCGCGCGGACCCTACTGCGGAGCGATCGGATGGGTGGACGCGGACACCGGCGAAGCGGCGCTTGCCGTTGGCATCCGCACGTTCTGGGCGGATCGGGATGCAACGGGTCAGCGGTGGCCCAGTACGGCAGCAAGATGAGGTAGCGGTGGGTAGATACGACGCTCAGCAGCGCCGGTCCACTAAGCGCCGTCTAGGGGTGGGGGAACACAGCTTCGATGCGTGGCCCATCGGAGGACCAGAACACCTTGTATGGCGGGTGACCGGCAACAGGCAGACGGAAGCGGATGCCCACGGCCGTCGTGATGGCGGTGGACCGTGCCTGGGCCTGGGCGGGTAGGCGGAAGATCAGTTCACAGGCGTCCAGGACCGCGTTGTAGAGGTCGGCGTCGGATCCCGCTTCCAGGGAGTCGAGCTGTTTGTTGGCGACCTGCGAGTAGGCGTCGGTGGAGTTCACGCCTGGCGGCGCTGGCGGCTACGGTGCACCGTTGAAGACTGCGCTGCCCGTGCGAGCAGCGCCCGCAGTTCGGGGTCGCCGTCGTACTCCAGCTGCGCATCCGTCACAACACTGGCGGGCTGCAGCAGGAGGCTGCCATCCTCGTTCTCCTGGAGCAGGAAGCGCTGGTTCTTGTGGCCGGGGATCACGGCCCGGCTCCGACCGTCGGTCTCGATCAAGGTGCTCACGGCGACACACTCCATGTCTGAAGCTGGTGGGGGATCTACACACAGGGTACGCCCCCGTGCCCACGTTGGGCAAGTGGGAATAGACGGACTGTGCCGGCTGGCACCGGCGGCGCCATCACGTGGGGTTCGGACCCGGCCCAGGAATGGGCCGAGACAGAGCTCAAAGCCGCTCGCCTGATCGGCCTCGCATCTGGGAGGCTGGAGCCGTGAGCGAACTGGACATGAACGAACAAGGCACGCGCGAACAGGGCACCAGCGACCGGGACACCAGGCAGAACCGTCGAGTCGGCGACGTCCGGGCGTGGGTCAACGGCGTACGGGTGGATGCCACGGGTCCGTCGATCGCCGCAGTCGACCACGGCATCACGGTCGGTGACGGCGTCTTCGAGACGTGCAAGGTCATCGACGGCGTCCCCTTCGCCCTGGCGCGACACGCGAGGCGAGTGGACCGTTCGTTGGCCGGGCTCGGGCTACCTGCCGCTGACCACGCGGTGATCGATGCTGGCATCAAGGATGTGCTGTTGGGTGAGCCCATCGCCTACGGACGACTTCGCTACACCATCACCGGTGGTGCGGGGCCCCTCGGCTCCGACCGCGACACATCACCGTTGACCTACATCGTCACCGCCGGGTCGACGGCGCCGAACCCCGTCACAGCCAAGGTTGTCGTCGTGCCCTGGACCCGCAACGAACGCAGCGCCACAGCGGGACTGAAGACCACGTCATACGCGGAAAACGTTGTGGCACTTGCCTATGCCAAGGATCGCGGGGGAGCGGAGGCAGTCCTGGCCAACTCCGTCGGCAACCTCTGCGAGGGCACCGGGGCCAACGTCTTCGTCGTCGTGGACGGCGAGATCCTCACTCCGGACCTGGCCTCCGGACCGTTGGCCGGGGTGACCCGCGACCTGGTCATCGAGTGGTGTCGCGAGGAGGGGCTCACGGTCCGCGCCGAGTCGCTGCCGATGTCGATCCTGACCCGGGCCACGGAGGTGTTCATCACGTCGTCGATCAAGGACGTCATGGCCGTTCACGCGATCGACGACCGACCGCTCCCGGCGCCGGGACCCGTGACCGCGCAGGTCGCCGAGATCTTCAACCGGCTGTCCCGCGAGCGCCTGGACCCATGAGCGACGAACACGGTTGGGGTGGTGACGACCACAACATCACCCTCGATGCCGGCGACGACGACTGGGAGTGGCGGCGCAAGATCCGCTCCAACCCCCACTCGCACCTGATCTATCGGGTCATCGTCGGGGTCGTCGGCCTGGTCATCGTCGCCATCGGCCTGATCCTGGTTCCGTTCCCGGGTCCCGGCTGGCTGATCGTCTTCCTCGGGCTGGCGATCTGGGCCTCCGAGTTCGAGTGGGCCCAGCGTTTGCTGCGCCAGGCCAGGAGCACCCTGTACGCCTGGGCCGTCTGGCTCCGGCCGCAACCCTGGTGGGTCAAGGGGCTTGTGCTCCTGGTCACCGTCGTGGCCGTCGCGGTCATCTTCTGGCTGCTGTTCCTGATCAGCGGCGTCCCCGGCTTCTTCCCCGACAGCATCGAACAGTGGCTCAAGAGCGTCCCCGGTCTGGCCCGCTGACCCGATTGGCATGCCTATGCGGGGAGCGGCTATTCTCCACTCCGCTGCCTGTATGACGGGTGGCGCCGTCCGGACGTGTAGCTCAGCTGGTTAGAGCGCTCGCCTCACACGCGAGAGGTCGGGGGTTCGAGTCCCTCCACGTCCACCATCTACCATCATCAAGACCATGGGGGCTCCCTCGATCTCAGGACGCGTCCCCGATCCCGGGACTTGTCACGCGCGATCATTGCTGCTCGCCCGGAATACTCACATTAGACCGCGACGCACCACCGACAATCTCGATTCCAGAAATCAGCAATGCAACGTGGCTCACACCAAAAATGCCGCTCGCCGGAGTCCCCTCCGTCTTTCAGTTTGGCGAATACAACAATGGAACCAAGTGCAGGCCGCACTGTTCGGAGGCCGAACGGCATCGAGCGCCCCTACTTGGCGACACCGCCCTAGCGGACGTTGCTGCCCGGGTTAGTGGCGCCCGGACGCACCCCGAAGGTTGCAGCTGGCGCCGCGAGGCTGACAGTGCGTGAAGCCAGCGACCAGACCACAATAATGAACATCCTCTCTTACGAGGTGTCCACGGAACGGGGTCAAGGCCAGTCGTCGCCGCGCTCTCGAGCTAGACGTTGTTCGACGCCGCGCGGCATACAGGCAAGGCAGCAGAAGGCGCGGTCAGGGCTGGACCGCGGCGAGCAGCTCGCGGACCTGGGCGACGGTGGGGACGCGGCCGGAGAGGATGACGTGCTCGTCGACGACGAGTCCGGGGGTGGACATCACGCCGTAGCCGACGATGGTGGGGTAGTCCACGACCTTCTCGATCGTGGCGTCGAGGCCGAGCTCGGCGACGGCTTCGCGGGTGACGCGCTCGAGGTTCTTGCAGTTGGCGCAACCGGGGCCGAGGACCTTGATGATCATGGTGGTTCTCCTTAGTGGGCGAGGACGATGTTGAACAGATAGCCGACGGCGACGATGCCGGTGCCGACGACGCCGACGAACGTGGCGATCAGCTGGGGTTTGAGGACACGTCGGAGCAAAATCATCTCCGGCAGCGACAGCGCGACGACGCTCATCATGAAGGCGAGCAGGGTGCCCATCGGCAGCCCAGCGCCGTACAGCGACTGGACCAGCGGCATGACCCCAGCTGCGTTGGAGTACAAGGGGATTCCGATGAGCACGGCGACGAAGACACCGAGTGGGTTGGACGCGTTGGCGTACGTGGTGAAGAAGTCGGTGGGCACCCAGCCATGGATGGCCGCGCCCAGACTGATGCCAACCAGCAGGTATGGCCAGATCTTGCGCAGGATGGTGGCGACCTCCTCAACGCCCATCTGGATCCGGTCGTCCCAGCTCAGCCCGGCGGTGGTGTCGATGACCTGACCCCCGAGCCGGGTCTCGAAGACGAACGGCTCGACCCACTTCTCCACGCCGAGGCGGCCGAGGATCCAGCCGGCGACGATCGCCACGGTCAGCCCGGCCGCGGCATACAGCAGGGTGGGTCCCAGCCCGAACATGCCGAACAGCAGCCCGATGGCGATCTCGTTGACCAGCGGGGAGGCGATGAGGAAGCTCATCGTGACCCCGATCGGGATGCCGGCGGCGACGAAGCCGATGAAGGCGGGCACCGCGCTGCACGAGCAGAACGGGGTGACCACGCCCAGGCTGGCGGCCATGACGTTGCCGACACCTTCGCGCTTGCCGCCGAGCATCGCCCGGGTGCGCTCGAGCGACATGAACGAGCGCAGCACGGTGACGACGAAGATGATTCCGACGAGCAACAGAGCGATCTTGACCGTGTCGGCGCAGAAGAACAGCACGGCCGACCCGGCGCGACCGGTCAGGTCCATGCCGATGACGTCGCGGATCAGCCACGTCCAGAACGGCTCGTTGGCCTGGTAGAGAACCGCCCAGATCGCGGCGGCCGCGGACAGACCGACCGAGCGGCGGGTCGGGGTGCCTGGACGCAACCGTTCCGCCACCGAGGTCATGACGGTGCTCCGACAAGCGCGCCGGGCAGGGCGGCGTGCAGTCGTGCGAGGGCGTCGTCGGCCAACGCGTAGTCGATCCACCGACCGCGCCGGCTGGTGGTCACCAGTCCGGCCTCGCGCAGAACCTTGAGGTGGTAGCTGAGCAGGTTCGCTGCGACAGGGACGTGCTCCTGCAGGTCGCACACGCACCTCGGCGACTCGGCCAGACGGGTCAGCACGGTCCACCGAACCGGGTCGGCCGCCGCGGCCAGCACCGTGGTGGCGGCCGATGCCGCGGGGGAGACTTCAACCGAACTTGTACCAGCCATGATTGAAGTATAGGTCACCAGGCCGGGCTCCAGCCACATCCGAACACCGCTCAAGCCACATCGGTCGGGAGTTGCGGGTCGATACGGTGGCTTGGTGAATGACCAGACCAGCTTCGCCGTGATGGCACTGTGGATCTACCCCACCAAGGACGAGCCGGGCGTCTCGTTGCCCTCCGTGGAGGTCGAGGCCGACGGACTTGCTGGTGACCGCCGCAAGAAGTCGGCACTGCATCTTGTATGCGCGGCAGATGCCGCCGAGCTCGCGCCGCGGGCCAATCTGGTGCTCGACGCCACGGCTGATCAGCTGGCGGAGCTGGTCGGGCACCGAATGATGTTGGGCAACAGCCAGATCGAGATCACCGGCAAACCCTCGAACTGCCCCGGCGTCTACGCCTCGGTCGTCCGACCGGGGGCCGTCAATATTGGTGACCGGCTCGAACCGTCGGCCGATACCATCGAATCCAGCCACCTCGCGTAGGTGACCGACCCACGCCGCCCGGCCGGGCGGCATACCCGCATCAACGTGCAGGAGCCAGCCGTGTCTTTGCAGTCGTCCGACATCACCGTGGTCATTGCTGGGACGAAGCGATCGGTCGCGGGGGGGACGACGGCAGCTGACCTGTTCGCCGAGGACAAGAGCACCGTCGTCGCTCGCGTCAACGGAGAGCTGCGCGATCTTGCCCACGTTGTCGCCGAGGGCGATGTCGTCGAAGCCGTGGGGCTCGACAGCGACGAGGGGCTCGCGGTCCTGCGTCACTCCGCCGCCCACGTGCTCGCCCAAGCCGTGCAACAGATCAACCCCAAGGCCAAGCTGGGCATCGGCCCGCCGATCCGCGACGGTTTTTACTACGACTTCGACGTCGAGGAACCGTTCACTCCCGAAGACCTCAAGGCCCTCGAGAAGGCCATGCAGAAGATCATCAACGAGGGCCAGACCTTTGTCCGCAGGGTCGTGACGGACGAGGCCGCCCGCGTCGAGCTGGCCGACGAGCCCTACAAGGTTGAGCTGATCGGCCTGAAGGGCGGAGCTGCAGAGGCCGTGTCGGCGGTCGAGGGCGCGGGCGTCGAAGTCGGCGCCGGCGAGCTGACGATCTACGACAACATCCGCCGCGACGGCGAGCGTGCCTGGGGTGACCTTTGTCGCGGCCCGCACGTGCCGACGACCAAGATGCTGGGCAACGCCTTCAAGCTGATGCGCACGGCCGCTGCCTACTGGCGCGGGTCGGAGAAGAACCCGCAGCTGCAGCGCGTCTACGGCACCGCATGGCCGACGAAGGACGAGATGAAGGCGTATCTCGACCGGTTGGCCGAGGCGGAGAAGCGTGACCACCGCAAGCTCGGGGCGGAGCTGGACCTGTTCTCGTTCCCGGAGGAGATCGGCTCAGGGCTGGCCGTCTTCCACCCCAAGGGCGGTGTCATCCGCAAGACGATGGAGGACTACTCGCGGCAGCGACATGAGGAGTCAGGTTACGAGTTCGTCTACTCCCCGCACATCACCAAGGGCAACCTGTTCCAGACGTCGGGTCACCTCGACTGGTTCGGCGAGAGCATGTACCCGCCCATGCACCTGGACGAGGAGCGCAGTGCGGACGGCGTGGTTCGCAAGCAGGGGCAGGACTACTACCTCAAGCCGATGAACTGCCCGTTCCACTGCCTGATCTTCCGGGCGCGTGGCCGGTCCTACCGCGAGCTGCCACTGAGGCTTTTTGAGTTCGGCTCGGTCTACCGCTACGAGAAGTCCGGCGTCGTGCACGGCCTGACCAGGGTCCGGGGGATGACCCAGGACGACGCCCACATCTACGTCACGCCCGCGCAGCTGCAGTCCGAGCTGAAGACCCTGATGACCTTTGTCATCGACCTGCTCAAGGACTATGGCCTCGACGACTTCTACCTCGAGCTGTCGACCCGCAACGAGGACAAGTACGTCGGCACGGACGAGAACTGGGCCAAGGCCACCGAGGCGCTGCGGGAGGCGGCGAGCGACTCAGGCCTGGACCTGGTGGACGACCCCGGCGGTGCCGCCTTCTACGGCCCGAAGGTCTCTGTCCAGGCTCGGGACGCCATTGGCCGCACCTGGCAGATGTCGACGATCCAGGTCGACTTCAACCTGCCCGAGCGTTTCGAGCTGGAGTACCAGTCGGACGACGGCTCCCGTCAGCGCCCGATCATGATCCACCGCGCGCTGTTCGGCTCGGTCGAACGGTTCTTCGGCGTGCTGACCGAGCACTATGCCGGTGCGTTCCCACCCTGGTTGGCTCCGGTCCAGGTGATCGGGATCCCCGTGGCAGAGGAGTTCAACGACTACCTCTTCGAGATCGCGGAACGACTGAAGGCCAACCGGATTCGCGTCGAGATCGACACCTCCGACGACCGGTTCCCCAAGAAGATCCGCACCGCGCAGAAGTCCAAGGTGCCGTTCATGCTCATCGCCGGCGAGGACGACCGTTCCGCCCGAGCGGTCTCGTTCCGCTACCGCGACGGCTCACAGAAGAATGGTGTCCCCGTCGCTGAGGCGATCGAGGAGATCGTGCTGGCTGTCGAGAGCCGCAGGCAGGTCTGAGCGCCGATCGTGGACGTGCGGATCGTGGACATCCTGCGTGAGGTGTGGCATCGCGCCCTGACGACCCAGCCGGCGCCGTCCGGTCGGGTCGTCGCAGGGACCGCCGTCCTCGCCGTGCTCTTGGTCTGGGCTCCGGGCGCTTGGTCGGTCACCCGGCACGTCGTGACCATCGCCCACGAGGCGGCCCACGGCTTCGCGGCCTTCCTGGCGGGGCGCAAGCTGCACGGCATACGCCTGCATTCGGACACCTCCGGTCTAACGGTATCCGCAGGCAAGACCACAGGACTGGGCATGATTGTGACGGCTGCCGCCGGCTACGTCGGCCCAGGACTGCTCGGCCTGGGCGCGGCCGCGATGTTGACCAATCACCGAGCCGTCGGCCTGCTGTGGGCGCTGTTGATCCTGTTGGCACTGCTGCTGATTCAGGTGCGCAACTGGTTCGGCCTCTGGTCGATCCTGATCAGCTCAGCAGTGATGTTGGGCGTGTCCTGGTGGCTCGAACCGCAGGCGCAGTCCGCCTTCGCCTATGTGCTGACCTGGTTCCTGCTGTTGGCTGCGCCACGTCCGGTCCTGGAGCTGCAGGCGCACCGACGTGGCTCCGGCACAAGAAGCTCCGACGCCGACCAGCTCGCGCGACTCACGTTCCTGCCGGCCATCGTGTGGGTCGGTTTCTTTCTCGTGGTGACGGTCGGTGCCCTGGTCGTCGGCGGGCGCTGGATGGTGGCCGCAGCGATCTGACGGCTGGATGCATAGGATCGGCACCATGACGCAGGACGAGAGCCACGCGCAGGAGGAGAGCCACCAGCGGCCGGAGCTCGAGTCGGCGCACGATTTCGCTTTGGTAGACGACGGGTTCGAGCGCCTGTGGACCCCCCATCGCATGGCCTACATCAACGGAGACCGTCCGACCGACCACGCGGGCGAGGGCTGTCCTTTCTGCTCGGTGATCGGCAAGGACGACGCGGAGGGTCTGATCGTCCATCGCGGCGAGAGCTGCTACGTCGTGATGAACCTCTTCCCCTACAACCCTGGTCACGTCTTGGTGTGCCCGTACCGTCACGTCTCGCTCTACGTCGACCTGACCGACGAGGAGACGCTTGAGTTCGGGTCGCTCACCAAGGCCAGCATCATTGCGCTGGAAGGCTCTTCGTCGCCCATGGGCTACAACATCGGGATCAACCAGGGTGCGGTCGCCGGGGCCGGCATACGTGCCCACCTGCACCAGCACATCGTCCCGAGGTGGAGCGGCGACTCAAACTTCCTGCCCATCATCGCGCAGACCAAGGCGCTGCCGATGCTGCTGGAGGACGTCCGCAGGCTCCTCGTCGACGCGTGGCCGCGCGGCTGAGCCGCATGCCTGATCGGCCGGTCCTTCTCTTCGACGGCGACTGCGCGTTCTGCACGTCGTCAGCCCGCTTCCTGCACCGTTGGGTGGTCAGGGTTGGCTCCACGTCCGTCGCCCCCTGGCAGTTCCTGGACCTCGAGGCGCTCGGTCTCACCGCGGACCAGTGTCGAGCGGCCGTTCAATGGGTCGGCGAGGACGGCCAGGTTGCCAGCGGTCACGTCGCCATCGCGGCCGCGTTGCGCGCCGGCCACGCCATATGGCGCCCCGTCGGTGCGCTGCTCGTGGCGCCGGGTTTCTCGTGGCTGGCCGCCCGTCTCTACGCCTGGGTTGCCGCCCACCGTGACGCGTTACCCGGCGGAACCCCTGCCTGTCGCATGGACGACCCGACCCAGCCGACCTGACACACGCGCGCCCAACAGCGGCGCCAGGCACCCGTGAAGTCGCAAAGACTGTTGCTCCTGGACTCCCGTTGGGACAATCTGTGCGACTTCACGGGTCATCTGTGCGACTTCACGGGTCATCGGGGTGACGTCGTCCGTCACTCGAGGTCGTCCGTCACTCGAGGTCGTCCGTCACTCGAGGTCGTCCGTCACTCGAGGTCGTCGGGTCACTCAGGCAGGAGGGTCTTGACCAGGTTGGGCGGCATGGGCTCGTAACCGTGTGGAGTCCGGGTGAACATGCCGGTTCCATGAGAGACCGAGCGCAGGTCGATGGCATAACGGGTGATCTCGGTCTGCGGCACCTCGGCCTTGATCGTGCTGCGGCCAGAGGTGTCCGGCTCGGTCCCGAGGACCCGGCCCCGGCGCGTCTGCAGATCGGTCATGACCGCCCCGACATACTCGTCCGCCACGACAACCAGAACGGAGTCGATCGGCTCGAGCAAGGTCACGGTCTGCGGCGAGGCGGCGTCTTTCAGGGCCAGCGCTCCGGCGGTCTGGAAGGCCATGTCACTGGAGTCCACCGAGTGGGACTTCCCGTCCGTGAGAGTGACGCGCAGGTCAACCATCGGATAGCCCGCGATACAGCCCTTCACAAGCTGCGCGCGAACCCCTTTCTCCACACTGGGGATGTACTGACGCGGGACCGTCCCGCCGACCACGTGGTCGACGAACTCGAAGCCAGCCCCCCGGTCGAGGGGTTCGACGGTGATGTTGCACACGGCGTACTGACCGTGGCCCCCGCTCTGTTTGATATGCCGCCCATGACCGATCGCGTTGGTGACAAAGGTCTCCCGCAGGGCCACCT
>Ga0209585_10001153_pt1 | contig 10326 bp, 6 predicted proteins | sample NGEPerone_FD_185491 | JGI IMG/M metagenome (GOLD analysis project Ga0209585, IMG submission 185491) | Arctic peat soil microbial communities from the Barrow Environmental Observatory site, Barrow, Alaska, USA - NGEE Permafrost154B-one... | ecosystem: Environmental > Terrestrial > Soil > Wetlands... | reverse complement strand
GCACGCACACCTGATGCCGGCCGTACCGATGCCGGCGCCTTCGACGCCGCCCTTGCCCAACTCGGCCACCTTGCTTCAAGCGTCCTCGCGTGCGAGGAGCCTCTTGCTCTGCGCGCGCTCCAGGCCAGTGTGAGCACGAGCGTCATTACCAAGCACCTCCCCGGGCTTGGGCACCTGGCCGATCTCGCCCGCGACCTCGGCCGCCTTGACCCCGCCGAATCGGACCAGGCCCACCTCGAGCGCCTCGGTCAGACATGGACCCACATCCGCACCGACGACCCTGTCACCGAGCTCGGCGATCGCATGCATCGGCTGCGGCAGACTTCCTGGCGCCTGGGCCCTGCCCGAGAGGAGACGCTCGCCCTGTTGCGCGACGTCGCCACAATCGGCATCGCTGTCCACGCCCATGCTGCTGCCTTCCACGGTGCCCACCCGATCACGGCGGGGGAACCCGCCGCCGGCGCGCAGGGCGCCAGCGCACTCATCGTCCGCGGGCGGGCTTGGCAGGACCTGCACCGACGCCTATCGACCTTCATCACCCTCACCCCACCCCACGCCACGGTTCGCGACGACCTGGTCGCGCTCCGCCGCCTCCTGCCCCAGCTGTCGCCCCTCGACAACCACGAGAACACCGCGACCCTCGCCGACCCCGTCGTCCGTCGCGTTGGCGCCTGCCTCACTGGCGCCGTCGAGACCATGACGGACATCGCCGACGACGGCGCGCGAGCGTTCGCCAGGCTCGCCAACACGGGCGCCCTTCGCCTCAACGCGCGCGACCTGCCTCGCGACGTCGTGACGACCGATTCTGAGCTCGTCGAGGCACGGCTGCGCGGCGCCACCGTCCGCCCGCCCGCAGCTGTCACGGACGCCGTCAAGGCCGCGTTCGACGTCGCCCGCACCCACCCGATCCCGCTGCTCGCCCCACCAGCGATCGCCAGCCGAACGCCCTCCCACGTCGAACGTGACGTTGCCACCATCGCCCTGGCGCCGTTTGGGCAATGAACCGGGCGTTCGAGCGGCATGGCCAACCTGGGCGAGGCCTCCGGCGGCCAGACCTGTGGCACGCCTCCGGAAGACTCCCCACGGCGTCTTGGCTCTGATGCCTCCAAGAACCGCGCAACTCGGATGCACCGCAATGTCACCGGTACGTGGCACCTTGATGACACGTACTGAAGACATGAGGAGCTTGCATGCTGGCCGACGAGCCCGTCGACGCCCCAGTCGACCCCTGGGCGCTGGCCGGACTTCCCGGCGGGCTCATACTGGCGAGTTACCTCACCGCTAGCCCGGAGACCGTCTCCCAGTACCGGCTCATCGTCGACACGCTCCTCGACCAGCAGGACCAGTCCCTGACTGGCATCGCGCATGACGACCTCGCCCACCAGCTCCATATCCGCCTCGCGCACGCCGCCACGCCCGCCACCGCGACCCGCCTGCTGGCCGATCTGAACCTCAAGTCCCGCATGACCCAGTTGCTCCTGTGGGGAGTCATCGACACGTGGGACGAGCGTCCCGTGCGCGACGAGGACTTCCTGCGCAACTCCAACCGCTACCAGCTCACGCCGCTCGCAGCGCAGCTCCACCGGGCGGTACGACGACTCGGCGACGACGACACCGACCGGTCGGTCGCGGCAACGTTCGCACCCCAGGTCCTACGGGCCCAGCTTGACCTGATGGTCGCCTCCCTCGACACGAACCCCGAGACGGTCGCCGCCGCGTGGTCCGTCATCACGTCCACCCTCGAAGCGATGGCCCAAGCTGCCGCCGGCTGGCAAGCACGCCTAGCCGGGGCACTCGCCGGAGCTCCCGACGCCACCAAGGTCACCACACTTCAAGAGACCCTGCGCCGCTACGTCGACATGTGGGGCGCGGGCGTCGACACACACTCCGCCACCATTGCGACCAACGCCGCCGCGCTGCGAACCGCAGACCGCGAATCCTGGCGCATCGTCGCCCTGTACATCGCAGGCGCCGACGCCCGCGACGACGACATCGATACCCACCTGAACCGGTACGACCAGACCCTGGCAACGGTCGAAGGCTGGTTCTCCGGACCGACCAGCCAAGCGCGCCGCCTACGCACCCAGATGCGCGACGCGATCGCCCCCATGGTCCGCGGGCAACGCACCCTCGCCGCCGTCGGCGGGCACGTCTCCCGCCGCGCCGAGCTGCTCTCCCTGGCTGGCGCGCTCCAAGCCGCGCCCGACGACACGGCCGCGTGGGACCTATGGTGCACCGCGACCGGCCTGTTCTCCACCAGGCACCTGGGCACCGCCAGCCCTCAACCGGCACCCGGCGCCACCGTGTCCTTCTGGGACGCAGCACCCGCACCCGTCGAAGCGCGCCTACGCCGCCATGGCGCCCGCGCACTGACCGGTCGCCCCGCACGCATCGCCGACCGATCCGCCGGCAAGGCCGCAGCTCGCGCCGCAGCGGCCGCAGCGAACCGGCGCACCTTGGTCACCCACGCCGCCATCCAAGCGCGATCCGGGCAGCTCCTCTCGCAGTGGAGCGACATTACCGACGACGAGACCGACACCCTTCTCCTCCTCCTGGCCACGCTCGCATCTGCCGGCCCCGTCAGCCAGCCCCGCAGCACCCGAACCGGTGACGGCCACTGGCACCTGCGCGCCGAACCCGTCCCACCGGGCACGCCACCCGCCGTCATCCACACACCCCGCGGCCGCCTCGTCCACCCCGACCTGCGCCTGACGATCACCACCTCGAGACAGCCGTGAACGCCCCCGACGACGGCGAAGCGCAACGCGCATTCGTCGCCCTCCTCACCCGGCCCCTGCTCACCCCGGACTCCGACCCGGATCAGCACCGCCTCGTCACCCGGCACGCAAAGTCCGTGCAGAGCGCCGCCACCCGCCTCGGCTACCGCGTCACCACCGTCGGCCGCGCCGTCCGCCTCATCCGCACACCCCTGGCCGCCACCGTCGCCCACCCGACCCAGCCACAGCCCGCACCAACCCGGCGAATCTTGGCCATGACGTGCGTCGTCGCAGCCGCATGCGAAGAGCACGGCGGCCCCGTCACCCTTGCCCGCCTGTCCGACAGCGTCGCCCAGCTCACCGCCACGCCAACTAGTCCCGTCCCCGCCTACGACCCGGCCCTCCTGTCCCACCGGCGCGACCTACTGCGCGCCGTCGCCGAGCTTGAGCACTGGGGTGCCCTGACGCGACGCACCGCGAACGACGCCCTCATCGAAGCGTGGGCAACCGCCGGCGAAGGGATCGGCGCCGGCTACCACGTCGACCGTGACGCCCTCCTCCTGCTGACCGACCCGCAGACCGTCGCTGCCACGCTGAACCCCGACCCGGCCGACACCGAGCAGCTCTCCGCAACGCGCACCATCCGCGCCCTGCGAACCCTCATCGAGACACCGTCCGTCGTGTACACCGACATGGACCCCACCGACGCCGACACGCTGCGCACCACGCGCGGCCTACGCGCCAGCGAAGTCATCGCCCTCGTCGGCGGGCACGTCGAAGCGCGCACCGAAGGTCTGGTCCTCCTGCTGCCCGACGAGCCCCCGACACCCGCGACGGTCAACTGGCCCCGAGCGGCGACCGTGTCCTGGGTCGGCCTGCTCCTGGCAGACACCGCCGGCCGGTATGGGACACGGTCCCCCGGCGGGACCGTCCACCTGGACGCCGCCACGGTCGACGACCTCGCCGAGGATTTGCGCACCTGGAAGGGCACGTACCTGTCCAAGGACCTGCGCGATGACGCGGCCAAGGTCCGCGCCGCCGCCGAAAGCGAGCTCCGGCACCTCGGCCTTCTCCGCACGACCGACACCGGAACCTGGATCCTGTCCCCGGTTGCCGGCCGCTACCGAGATCCCGACATTCAGCACACCGACACCACCAGGCCGCCGCCCGAGCAGGAGAACCCGTGACCACCACCCGCCCCACCGCGGTGGCCATGCCAGGCCCCAGCTCGACCGACACCGACCTGGTCACCTGGCAGGCCCACACAAACGACGGCGCCCTGCCCGCCCCGGACACGCCCCGCTGGCAGGTCCTGCGTGCCGGCGTCGTCAACCTGTGGGAGTTCGACGTCGCGGAGTACTGGTTCGCCGGCGGCCGCGCACAGCTCGTCGGCAAGAACCAGTCGGGCAAGTCCACCCTGATGGCACTGACCACCCTGATCCTGCTCGCCGGCAACCTCGACCGGGACCTCATCGACACGTTCGGACAGCACCACAAGGCGTTCCGGTACTACATCGAACCGACCGACGACCCCACCGACCGCCGCCCGACCGACACCGGCACCAACCGCGGCTGGGCCTGGATGGAGTACGGGCGTCTGGACGAGACCGGCGCGGCGCACTACTACACGCTGCTCCTGTACGCCCAGTCACGCCGCGGCACGAACGACTTCGCTCGCAAGTGGGCCACGTGCAACAGCGGCGCCCGCGTCGGCGCCGAGCTACCCCTCCACATCGGTGCCGCCACCGCAACCCCCGCCGACCTGACGGACGTGCCCGGCTACGCCGACGCCCCCAACGGCACCGACTACAAGGACCGCATCGCGCGCGATCTGTTCGGCTTCGCCGACACGTCCCAGCTCGACACTGCCGTGCGGATGCTCAAGCTACTCCGCACTCCGCAACTCGGGCAGAAGCTCGACCCGGGATTCTTCACTGCGCAAATGCGCCAAGCGCTCCCCGCCGTGTCCCGCACCGAGATCGACCAACTCGCCGACGGCTGGGACCAGCTCGAGCAGCTCGCCGTGGACACCGCCGACGCCTGCGCAGCCCGCGACGGCGTCAAGTCGTACGTCCAACGCGCCTGGAACCCGTGGGCGGACGCCGTCCTGCGCCGCTCCGCCGACGAGCTCGTTGCGTCGAACACCGCGTTCGACGCTGTCACCAGGAAGGTCCGCGAAGCCACAACCGCACTGCAAGACGCGCAAGCGCAGGCCGACCAGCTCGGGGCAGAGGCCGCCGAGGCCTCCCGTTCCAAGGACACTGCCGACACCCGCTACGACCAGCTCCTCCACTCCCAGGCGTACCGGTCTGCGACCGACGCCCGCAACAACGTCACACGCCTCAAGCAGGACGCCGCGACCAAGGCCGCCGCCAAGGTCGGTGCAGACACCGACCGGAGCTCCGCAACCGAAAGGGTCCGCGGACGCGAGCAGCGCGCCGCGACAGCCGAGCAGATCCTCGAAGACCGCGAGGTCGACCTCAACCGTGCCATGACCGCAACCGCGACCGCGGCGACCGCGACCGGCCTGCCCGACGCCGCGACCGCATGGGCCCGCACCCCCGAAATATCCCGCCTCCACGCAGCGCTGACCACACGCCGCGGCCATGTGCGTGCCGCTCAGGACCTCGTGACCGCCGCCGCGACCGCCACACAGCACGCCGAGAACGACGCCCGGCAAGCTGACCGCACCGCCGCCCAACGCAACGCGCGAAGCACCACCAAGGACAACGCCACCAGCGAGCTCGCCCACGCCCTCCAGACCCTGTCCGACGCGCTGGAGACCTGGGCGACCGGAGCTGGCAGCGACGCACCCGCCACCGCAATGCGAGACGCCTGGGTCGCGGCTGTCACCGAGGAGTCCAGCTCACGCAAGCCCCGCGCTGTCCTTTCCCACCTCGTCACCTCCCAGTGGCTCGAGCCGCTCCTTGAGCCGCTACGCGAACAGGTCGCGGCGGCCAAAGCTCACGGCCGCGCCCACGCCGCACGAGCGCGCGACCTGGACGCACAAGCCGACGAACGCGCCGGCCAGACCGACCCGACACCCGCAACCCCGACCCTGTGGACGCAGAGGCCCCGTCCCGCGCACAGCCCCTGCGGCGCGCCCCTGTGGCGGCTGGTCGACCCGACCGACACCTTGCCCGGGCCCGACCTGGACCACATCGAGGCAGCCTTGGCCGCCGCGGGACTCCTGGACGCATGGGTCACCCCCGACGGCGCCTACCTGCCCGACCGTGACACGATCGACACCGTCGTCACCCTCACCGGACCCGAACCGCAGGGCCTCACCCTGAGCGACGTCCTTCGCCCAGCCGCGGACGCCGGCAACCTGACCGGAACCACCGCGGCAATCCTGAGCCACATCGGCCTCGGGACTACACCCGAGGCCGCGACCTTCATCTCCACCGATGGCACCTGGCGCCACGGCGACCTCACCGGTCAGGTGACCCCCGCACCTGCCGGCGCAGCCCTCATCGGAACGGCCGCCCGAGCGGCCGCCAGAGCCCGCCACGTAGCCCAGCTGCGCGCCCAAGCTGAAACGGCCCGGGAAGAAGCGGCGACCGCGACCACCGAAGCGAACCAGGTCCAGGCACTCATCGCTGACCTGAACGGGCACACACCACCCGCAGACGACGCCGTCGTCCACGACGCGATCGCGCTGCGCAACGCTGAACGAGAGCTCACCGCAGCGATCAGCCTCGACGAACCCGCCCAGGCCAAGGCGGTCACCTCACGGGTCGCCGCAGACGACGCCACCTCCGCCCTGCTGTCATACGCCACGGGACAAAGCGTCCCCCACACCACCGCCCAGCTGCGCGACGTCACCGCCGCGATCGACGCGGCCATCACCGCGACGTCCGACCTGTCCGTCGCCTTCGAACGCCACCGCGCCACCGCGGAACAGCTCACAACCGCCACGACCCTCCTGGACGAGGCACGCCGAGACCTCCGCGAAGCCGAAGCGAAGGCCACCGCTGCGACCGCCGCCGCCGCCCGCGCACACGAGCAGGCAACCAGCGCGGAAGGAGCTCTCGGGGCCAGCGACCAAGAGCTCCTCACGCAGGAGCTCGCGCTGCGTAGCGAACAGACCCAGCTCGCCACGCTCATCCAGACCCTCAACAAGGCCATGACCGAGCACGCTACCCGGGTCGCCATCGCCACCGCCGCCCTCGACATGGCCGACGAGAGCCGCACCGCCGCGTCCGCCGACCGCGAGGACACGCTCACCCGGTACTGGCACCTGATCGACCAGGGCCTGGCCGCACTGCGCGGCCTCGCAGCGCCAACCGAACGCCTAATCACGCACGCCCTCGCGCACGCCCAGACAGTGCGCAGGAACCTCAACCCGCCGAACTGGCCCACCGACACCGCCGACGCCCGCACCAAGGCGGCCCGCGTTGAAGCTGCCACGTCGAAGATGTCCGGAACAGCCCTGACCGAGCTCCGCCAGACCCTCGAAGCTCGCGGCGGACGGACCGCCACCCTGGTCGACGGCGACGAGACCACCCTGGCCCAGGTTCGGATCCTCGTCGACGGCACCGGCAACCAGGTCAACCCGATCGAAGCGGTCCGCTCCCTCGACAAGCAGGCCGCCGACTTGGCCCGCCTTCACGACGAGAAGATGCAGGAAGTTCTCGTCGAGCTGCTCTCGTCCACGTTTGTCGAACACCTCCGCGAACGCCTCGGACAGGTCGTCAAGCTCATCCACCAGGTCAACGACGTCCTGTCCGCGTACCCGCACGGGGCGGACCACACCACGATGCGCCTCACCCGCGTCGCGCCCGAAGGCCGCCAAGCGGCGTACGACGTCCTCGACGCGCTCGAGGGCCAGTTCGTCGACTCGCCCGACGTCCAGACTCAGGTGCGCTCGTTCCTCGAAGCGCAGATCCGCACCGCCCAAGACCTCGGCCGGACCGGGCCGCAATCTTGGAAGGACCACCTCGCCGACCAGCTCGACTACCGCAGCTGGTTCGACGTCATCGCCCAGACGCGCGTCCCCGAGTCCCGCTGGCGGCCCCTGACCCGCGAGATGCACGCAAAGGACTCCGGCGGCGGCAAGGTCCTCACCTTCCTCCAGCCGCTCCTGGCCACCCTCGTCGCCCTGTACAACGAATGCCCGACCGCACCGCGACCGCTGTGGCTTGACGAAGCATTCATGGGCGTTGACGACGCCAACCGATCCGCGATGTTCGCCATGCTCGTCCGCTTCGACCTGGACTTTCTCCTCGCCGGGCCCGACATCGTGGTCGCGGACTCCCGCGTGCCCGCCGCCGCCATCTGGTTCGTCACCCGGGCACCCGCACCCATCCCCGGCGTCGACCTAGCCATGATGCTGTGGGCCGGCAACGAGCTACGGATCGCGACCATCCCAACCGGCACCCTGACCGAACCGCGCGCCAAGGACGGCACCACCGACCCGAGCGACGACCTGTTCGCCACCGTGACCGCATGACACCCGCCCAGCATCCGGCATTGCCTCCTGGCATCCACACCTGGGTCACCCTGCCCGGGGCCGCGAAGCTCCTCGCCGCTGCCCGCGGGCCACTTGAGGCCGGACATACAGGCGACCGCACCCGCATACCCGTCACCCTGACCGAATCCGACCGGCGCGACGCTGGCCGACTCCTCGGACTGGCCTGGCAAGCGTCCGACCGGCCCGTCACCCTCGGCATGCTGCGCAGCGCCCTGACTGGCGCGGGAGCAACCCTGCCCGGCGTCCTGACCGCAACTGGCGGCCCGCTGCGCGACCTCCTCGGCGAGAAAGCCGCCCGGAACGAGCAGGCGGCCGCACACCGGGCCCGCACCACAGCCGAACTCGCTTCCGCGCACGTACCCGACACGGTCATCCACCTCGCGCTTCAACGACGCTGGCTCGGCGACCCAAACACCGCCCACGCAAACACGATCGCAACCCGCATCGCCGCCGTCCTCGAACGTGTCCACACGCCCGGGGCAAGCGTCCCGCTCCTAGCCACGCTGGCCGGCGAAACCCTCAGCGACCCGCACGCGCTCGACGCGAGCCAGCCCCTGGGCCGGGCCACAGCCCGCATCCTCGCCGCGACCCAAGCACTCCACGACAACACCGACCCGGCACAAGCAGCCGAGCTTGCCTGCTCGAGCAGCTCCGGCTGGCGCACCACCTGGGCAAATGCCGGCGTCGCCTGCGACGAGGTGTCCTCCATGGTCCTCGTACTCAATGTGCCCCTGCCGCGCGGGTCTACAGCAGCCCGTGTGGCCACACCCGGCGAACCCGTCTGGCTGACCGCGCGAACGCTGCGAGACTTGCCTGCTCATGCGACTACGCCCGGCTGGGCACCGCCGGCAGTGCGGGTGTGCGAGAACCCGTCCGTCATCGAGTCAGCCGCCGACACCTACGGCGCTGACTGCCTGCCGCTCGTGTGCACGTTCGGACGGCCGCACGCGGCCGCCTGGCAGCTGCTACGCGCCCTGGCGGCTGCCGGCACCCACCTATTCATCTCCGCCGACCAGGACGCTGCTGGCCGCAGCATCACCGCCGCGCTGCTCGATGCACTTCCCAACTCGACACCATGGCTCAAGGAGGTACCAGGGACGTACGAGGAAGAACGCCTGCGCGAACTCCTGCGTGATCTCGACCCAACCGGTTGACCCACCGCAGTCGGCGCTCCCCCAGGTCCCATGGCCGTTCGGAGGACCTCCTGAGCAGCCTCAGTCGTCCGCCGTTGGCAGAGCGCCCGAACACCTCCCGCCCGTGACAGGAATCGAGCGCAATCGAGGAACTCGCACCCCGCCGCCCCTACTTCGAAGACTTGCCCTTCGCCTGTGCCAGGGCACTTGCCGCGATGCTCTTGGTGCGGCCCGAGGAACGTCCGTCCTGCAGCGCCTTCGACGCCTTCGTAGCCACCTTGGCGCTGGTGACCTTGCCCTTGCCTGACTTAGCCATTTTGGCGATCCCCCAACTCAGCCCACACGGATGGGCCGGCGGGGCTCGACTCCGCGGCTTCCGTCCGGCCGGCGGTCTGTGGGCTTGGCGCCGCCGGGTGGCGGAACACCGCCACCATCCGATGATGTCAGGGACCTCCGACAAGGCGGGCCGGTCTTGCACCCTCTTCTTCTTCGTCGCCGGGCCGGCAGTGAACGCCTACGGGCGCACTCACCAGGACTTGAACCTGCGACCCCTTGACCCCCATTCAGTCGCCGCCGATGCACGGCTTCTGCAGCAACAGCCCAGTGTCCGAGGTCGCGCGGCTGCTCGTCGGGCGAACGGCACACGACCAAAGACTGCCCCGATCCGCCCCCATCCGCCGCCGTCCGGCGACGACCACTGCGTACATTCTGCGTACATCAACGCCAGAGGCCCTCCCTCCCCGAAGGGAGAAAGGGCCTCTGACCTGCACCTTCACTTGTAGCGGGGGCAGGATTTGAACCTGCGACCTCTGGGTTATGAGCCGCATTCCAGACCTCCTGTGCAGGTATCGACCTCAGAGGTCAGACCCTGTATCCTGGAACATCTCCGCAGGTCAGACGGTATTTCGACCGTCCGCCGATGTTCGTCGGTGTTCGCCGGTGGACGGCAAGCAATGTTGACCATCCGTTGACCAGCGTGGACCGCTGGGTTGTGTGATGGGTT
>Ga0209585_10001150_pt1 | contig 10331 bp, 6 predicted proteins | sample NGEPerone_FD_185491 | JGI IMG/M metagenome (GOLD analysis project Ga0209585, IMG submission 185491) | Arctic peat soil microbial communities from the Barrow Environmental Observatory site, Barrow, Alaska, USA - NGEE Permafrost154B-one... | ecosystem: Environmental > Terrestrial > Soil > Wetlands... | reverse complement strand
GGCGACCTCGAAGCGCCGGCACACGGCGAACGCCCGAGCCACCCGCGGGATGGCGCTGCCGCGGCGGCCATCGGGGTACCCCGAGCCGTCCCAGCACTCGTGACCGTAAATGAGCGCCTGCACGGCGTTCTGGCGCACCTCGTTGGGCTTGGCGTCCCCGTTCTGACCGCTGCCGAGGATGACCTGAACCTCGTCGCGAAGCTCGGCACCGGTCTCCTCCACGGCCAGCGCCGTGATCAGGCCGGCCGTCTCGGCCGCGCTGAAACCGATGAAGGCGGCGAAGCGCCGTCCCAGGGCGACCAAGTCGCCCTCGAGCTCGGCGGCGGCTCCGGCGCGGAGATCGGTGTACAGGCACACGCGGTCGCGGCCGCGATTCTTGGCGCGGAGCAGCGCTGCATCCGCCGCGCCCAGCACGCCGTCGCTGTCGGCCCCCGATGCGGGGAACGTCGAAACGCCGATCGACACCGTCACGCGGAGATCCGGGTGGCCGCTGTCGATGCCTCCCACGGAGATCCGCACGCGCTCGGCCAGCGTCGTCGCTTCGTCGAGGCCTGTGCGCGGCAGGATCATGACGAACTCCTCGCCACCGTAGCGCGCCAGATAGTCCGACTCGCGCGAGCAGCTGCGCAGCACGTCGCTCACCGCGCGCAGCACCTCGTCCCCCTTCTGGTGGCCGACGGTGTCGTTGACGGCCTTGAAGTGGTCGAGGTCCATCATCAGCAGGCAGAAGGTCTCGCCGTACCGCCCGGCGCGGCTGACTTCCGCCTTGAGGGTCTCATGGAAGTGGCGATAGTTGTGGATGCCGGTGAGGCCGTCGCTGATGGCCTGGCGCTCCATCGCCTCGTAGCTACGCGCGTTCTGGATGGCGATCGCCGCCAGGTTGGCGAACAGCATGGCCGGCTCCAGCTCGTGCTCCTCGAAGGTGCGCCCGTCGAGGCGGTCCAGACAGAGCGCTCCGGTGACCTTGCCGCGCACGTGCAGCGGCACCACGATGCTCGCCTGCGTCTCCTCATCCTCGGTGCCCGGGACCTGGACGGTGCGCGGATCGTGCGCCATGTCGTTGACGAGCTGGGCCTGGTCGTTGCGTACGACCCAGCCGCCGACGCCCTCATCCACCGACATGCGGAACTCCTCGTAAAGCTCGGCGTTGGTGTCGCGCGCGTAGATGCACACCAGCTCGCGCGTCTCCTCGTCGAGCAGCCGGATGTCCACGGCGTCGTAGTCGACCATGGTCTTGAGCCTCGTGGTGATCTCGCGGAACACATCGGTCTGGTCCAGCGTGCCCAGCAGCGTGCTGCTCAAGTCGAGGAGCTGGTGGCGCAGGAGGAGTTGGCCTTCGAGCTGCGCCGACGTGTGCTCGAGCTCTTCGTAGTGCCGCGCGTTTTGGATGGCTATCGCCGCCAGGTTGGCGAAGAGCTCGGCCGACTCCAGCTCGTGCGCGGCGAACGTCCGCTCGCCCATGCGGTTGAGGGCCAGCACGCCGATCGCCGTGCCGCCGACGTCGAGCGGCGCGATGATGCTCGCCTGCGCCTCACGCTCGCTGCCGGGCACCAGCGCGCCCCGGGGGTCAGACAGCATGTCGTTCACCAGTTGCGCTTCGTTGTGACGGACGACCCAGCCACTGACGCCCGCGTCGAGCGGACCTCGCCAGCCCTTCATCTCCTCCACGTACTCATCGCTGGCGTAGCCGCAGTAGAGCTCGTGCTTCTCTTCGTCCACGAGGCGGATATCCATGGCGTCGTAGTCGACGATCTCTTTGAGCAGCGCCGCGATCTGGGCGAAGAGCTCCCCCTCGTCGAGGGTGGAGAGCAGCGCCGCGCTCACATCGAACACGGCGTGGCGTAGGTCGAGCTGAGCCTTGAGCGCCGCCGTCGCGAGCTCCAACTGCTCGTACTGGCGGGCGTTCTCGACGGCCACCGCGGCGTGCGTGGCGAACACCTCGAGCGATTTGACCAGCTCGAGCGTGGGGAGCTGGCGGTCGGAGGGGTCGTACAGGTCCAACACGCCCATGAGCTCCCGCTTCTTGTCGTAGAGCGGCACCAACAGATCGTCCGACTGCGTCCATTCGCCGTCGGCGCGCGCACCGAGGTCGAGCTCGGGCAGGTAGTAGAGCTGCTCCTCGGTCCACTCGTGCCGCCGGTGGTCCACGAAGTAGGACGAGCCGATCTGATGCTTTTCGAGGAAGAGCTCGTCCCAGATGCGACCCGGGATCGGCCGGTTGAACAGCTCGTGATCGTACTCCGGGTTCTCGCCGACCGTCGCGTGCACGCGGAAGATGTCGCCGTCCGGCTCGAGCAAATACACGGAGGCTTCGCGGAAGCCGAAGGTCTCGGAAAGGGCGATCGCGATGACATGGATGATGGCGTCCAGCTCGAGGCTGGACTGCAGCTGGTTCGCCAGACGCACGAGACCGCGCAGCAGCTCGAGCTCGCCGCGTTCGGCCTTGCTATTCTTCACACGAAACGCCATCCGGTTCCCTCGCCCACCACGACCGTGTGAAAGCGCGCCCATCAGTCTACTCCCGGGGGCGCGCTGGCGACATGGCCTTGCCTGGTCAAACCTGTCGTCAACACTGTCGACATCAGTAAGTGGAATCTTGAGCGGGATGAACTCGCGAGGGGCGAGCCGGCCGGCGTCAGGTCACTCCGCGTACTTCCCCAGCCTGAGGATCTGCCGCGCCTCGTCGGGCGTCGCCGTCTCGCGGCCCCACTCGCGTGAGATGCGCGCGACGCGGCCGACCAGCTCGGCGTTCTCCTTCGCCAGCACGCCCTTGTGATACAACACGTTGTCCTCGAAGCCCAGACGCACGTTGCCGCCCAGCGCCAGGGCGGTCATGGTGACCGGCATGTGCCAGCGGCCGATGCCGGTGCAGGTCCAGGTCGAGCTCTCCTTGGGGATCTGGTCGACCAGGAAGACGAGGTTGCGCGGCTCGCCGCTCATGCTGCCGGGCACGCCGAGCACAAAATCCCACTGCAGCAGCGGGCCGGCCGGGCCGAGCTTCTTCACGAGCTTGAGGGCGTTGTCGATCTGCCCGGCCTCGAAGATCTCGAACTCGGGCCGCACGCCCTTCTTCTGCATGCGCGTGTAGAACTCGGTCATCAGCGCCGTGTCGTTGAAAAAGACGTCGTCGCCGAAGTTGGCCGTCCCGGTGGTGAGCGACGCCATCTCGGGGTCCAGCTCGAGCGGCTGCAGCCGCTCGTCGGCGGTCATGCCCATGGCGCCGCCGGTGCTGGTCTGGATGATGATGTCGGTGCGCTCGCGGATCGCCGCGATGGCGGCCGCGAACACGTCCTGAGCCTGCGTGGGGCTGCCGGCGGCGTCGCGCACGTGCAGGTGGTACATCGAGGCGCCGGCCTGCGCGCAGCGCGCGGCATCGGCGCCAATCTCGACGGCCGTCACCGGCAGGCCCGGCTGCGCCGCCTTGGTGGTCTCGGCGCCGACGCCGGCGACCGTGATGATGAGCTTGTCCATCTCTCCCCCTGATGAGAGTGGGGCGAGCGCCGGCGGGCGCTCGCCCCGACCGGTCACGGCTTGTGCGGATAGTGCTCCGCCACGAAGGCCAGGCTCTCCTCGACCACCTCGAGCGCCCGGTCGAGGTCGCGCTCGGTGTGGCGATAGCAGATGTACCAATGATGATACGGCTGCACGAACAGCCCGCGGCGGATGCACTGCGTGTAGAACTCCGTGCGCCGCTCCTTGTAGCGCTCGTCGACGTGGTCGAAAGTGACGAAGGGCATCGGCGGGATGCCGCTCTTGGTCACCGGCACGCCCGAGGCGTCGACGATCTTGCCCAGCCGGTCGAGGAACCGCGTGCCGCGCTCCCAGATCACGTCCTGCACCTTCTCGCGCTCGAGGATCTCGAGGCACTTCATGCTGGCCGCCATCTCGAGGCTGTTGGGGAAGAAGGTCGAGCTGAGGAAGGCGTCCTTGAGGTAGACGCTCATGACCTCACGCTTGCCGACCAGCGCCGCGATGGAGTAGCCGTTGGCCATCGCCTTGCCGACCGCCGTGAGGTCGGGGACCACGCCGTAGCGCTCGCTGGCGCCGCCCATGCTGACGCGGAACCCGGTGCGGATCTCGTCGAAGGTGAGCACGGCGCCATGCTTGTGGGTGAGCTCCTTGACCGCTTCCAGGTAGCCGGGCGGCGGCGCGATGATCGGCTTGGCCATCGGGTGACCCACCGGGGTGATGATGACGCCGGCGATCTCGCCGGGGTTCTCGGCGAACACACGCTCGAGGTCGGCGATGTCGCCGTACTCGAACTCCTTGGTGAGATCCCACACGGCCTGTGGAACGCCGCCGTGATGCTCGACGCACCAGTCGCCCCAGCCGTGGTAGCCGCAACGGGCGATCTTGTCGCGGCCGGTGAAGGCGCGCATCGCGCGCACGGCCGCGTTGGTCGCATCCGAACCCGTCTTGACGAGGATGGTCTGCTCGCCGCACGGCATGATGTCGGCGAGCCGCTGCTCGAGCTCGTTCTGCAGCGGCTGCACGAGGCTGAAGCAGAAGCCCTTGTCCATCTGCGCCTTCGCGGCGTCGTTGATCTCGTCCTCGACGTAGCCGAGGATGATCGGCCCGTAGGCGCAGAGCATATCGATGTACTCGTTGCCGTCCACGTCAAAGATGTGGCCGCCCTGGCCGTGCGTGATGAACACGGGGTACTCGCCGACCACGAAGTTGTAGGGCCGGCGAATGCCGCCGACACCGCCCGGCGTGAGCCGCTGGGCGTCTTCGAGCATGGCCATGGACTTGGTGAGGTTGAGCTTGGGCGCGCTTTCCACGGGTTTCGTCATGGAGGCTCCTTTCGCAACGCTAGCGCGTCAGCATACGGGGGGTGAGGTCCCGGCGCGCCGTTGCACCGACAAGGGTCGGCGGGCGGGGCCGGGTTGGCGGAAGCGGGACCCGGTCTCACCCTTGTCCGGCCAGAGTCGCTCGTAGATGCAGAGGATCGTCATTGTGGGGCTGCCTCCTCAGCCTGCCGCGGGCCGTTCCCGGCGCGCCGGGAGCGAAGGGAGATGGCGGCTGGCCTGCAGCTCTCTGCAAAGCGCGGCGTGCGCGGCGCCGCTGCAAGCGCCGCGTCCCGATGAAGCGTATCGGAAACGGCGGCCTTTGGCATCCCGCGCGAGCGCGTGCGAGCGGCGCATCGCGCCCTGAGCCACGGTCGGCGCCGAAGCCGCAGGCCCCTACGGCGCCGGCTCCGTCTCGGCGGTGCCCCAGACGGCGATGATCGCGCCGGCCCCCAGGATGAGGGCGCCGCCGGCGAGCGTCCACGCGGTGGGCCGCTCGCCGAGCAGCACCAGGGCGTAGACCGGCGCCGAGACCGGCTCCAGGTAGCCGAGGATCGAGGCGTGCTGCACGCGTATCCGCCCGAGCCCTTCGACGAACATCAGGTAGGTGACGGCTGTGCAGACGACGCCGAGCAGCACGCCCGACAGCAAGTCATGCGCGGTGATCGTGTGGCCGGTGCCCAGCGTCTGCCACAGGGCGAGCGGCAGGAGAAAGGCCGTGTCGAGGATGCACTCGGCAAGCACGATGGGGCCGCTCTCGAGGTGGCGCGTCAGCGACTTCATGACCAGCATGAACAGGGCCCACAGGACGGCCGACGCAACGCCGGCGGCCACGCCCAGAGGCGAGAGGTGGGCGCCTTCCCCGATCAGGCCGGGAGCGAGGATCGTCGCCAGGCCGACCAGCGCCAGGGTCAGCGATGGCCACACCGCGCGGTCGGTCGTCTGCCGAGAGAAACGAGGCGCCAGGAGCGCGACGAACATCGGACCGCTGTAGAAGAGGAACATGCCGACCGCCACGCCCGTCTCGCGCAGGGCGATGAAGAAGCAAAGCTGGGACGCGGCGTCGAGAGCCCCCATCAGCAGCAGGCGGCCCGGGACGCCGGGTTGCCGCCAGGCCGCCACGGTCCGCGGCCGCGCGTAGACCGCGGAGAGTGCGAGCGCGGCGATGCCGAAGCGCAGCCCCAGCAGCACGCTCTCAGGCGCCGTCGCGTAGTTCACCAGCGCCCCGATGGCCCCGAAGACCACGAAGGCGCCGGCGACGAGGAGGTAGCCCGAAAGGCGTGCCGGCGACGCCGTCCCCGGGCCGGGTGGGCTCGCCTGCGGCCGCCGGTCGCTCACGGCGCCGGCTCAAGCGAGGTGGCGCTCTCCTCCTCGTGTTCGCCGAACAGCACCACGAGCAGGCCGGCCACCACGATCAGGCCGCCACCGACCACCGTCCACAGCGAGATGCCCTGGCCGAGCAGCAGCAGCGCGTACAGCGGCGCCGAGACCGGCTCGAGGTACCCGAGGATCGAGCTGTGCTGCACCTTGATCAGCCCCATCCCGGCGGTCCACATCGTGTAGGCGAGCGCCGTGCAGATCACCCCGAGGGCGATGCCGGCGATGAGGTCGCGGGTCGTAAGGTGATAGCCCACGCCTATCGTCTGCCGCAGCGCCAGCGGCAACAGGATCAGCGCGTCGAGCCACGCCTCGGCGAAGACGATGGTCACCGCCGAGACGCGCTTGGTGAGGTCCTTGACGACCAGCTGAAAGGCGGCGTAGCCGAGGCCCGCGGTGAGGCCGGCGGCGACGCCGCCGGCCGACAGCTCGATGCCCTCGCCGAGCAGCGACGGCGTGAGGATCACCGCCAGGCCGGCGAGGGCGAGCGCCAGCGCCGGGTAGACGATGCCCTCGGTGCGGGTGCGAAACACACGCGGCGCGATGAGCGCCACCCACACCGGCGCGAGGAACTGCAGGAACATGCCGATCGCGACGCTGGTGCCGCGGATGGCGACGAAGAACAGGAGCAGGGTGAGCGCGTCGATGAAGCCCATGAGCAGGAGGCGCGGCCAGACGGAGCGCGCGGCGGCCCCGGCCAGCGGCCGCCGCCGCGCGAACAGCGCTCCCAGCACGATGCCCGCGGTCGCGAAGCGGATCACGAGCAGCGCGCTCTCCGGCGCCGTGGCCCACTCCACGAGCGCGCCGATGAGCCCCATGATGAGGAACGACCCGGCGACCAGCAGGTAGCCCCGGGCGGCGCGGCTCTTCATCGCCGGCAGCCCATCAGAACGGCTCCGGCTCGGCGGTCGCGGCGACGGACGCTTCTCCCTCGCCGCGGCCGAACACGATCACGAGCAGCCCGGCGGCGATGATCAGGGCGCCGCCGACCAGCGTCGTCCACGCCGGCTTCTCGCTGATGAGCAGGAGGGCCCAGAGCGGCGAGGTGACCGGCTCGAGATAGCCGAGGACGCCGGCGTGCTCGACGCGCACGTAGCGGATGCCGTCGGTGTAGAGGCTGAAGCACAGGGCCGTGTACACGAGGCCGCTGACGATCACGATCCAGGTGTCGGTCAACGTTAGCTTGTAGTGGCTGCTCAGCGTTTGCCACACCGCCAGCGGCGTGATCAGCACGACGCTGCCGAAGCAGAAGAACATCGCCAGGGTGGAGCCGCGCACGTCCGGCCCGAGACTCTTGACGATCATCATCGCGGTCGCGAAGCAGAGCCCGGCGAGCAGCCCGCAGACGATGCCGAGCACGCTGCCGCTCTCCCCCGCCAGCGACAGGCTCGGGACGAGGATCAGCGCCATGCCGCCGGCGGCGACCGCGACGGCGACCATGTCGACAGCCTGGCGACGCGTGTGCAGCACCCAGGGCGCCGCCACGGCGACGAAGATCGGCGCCGTGTACTCGAGCGACACGCCGACGGTCACGTTGGCGAGGCGGATCGAGGCGAAGTAGAAGAGCAGCTCGAGCGCGACCACGAAGCCCAGGACGAACATGCGCCGGACGCGCCCAGAGCGTCGCACCTCATCGACGCCGCCAGTCAGGAAGAAGAGAGTACCGAGGACGATGCCGGCCAGCGCCATGCGCAGAACGACCAGCAAGCTGGCCGGCATGGTCGACACCTGGATGAGCGTCGCGGACGTGCCCAGGATGAGCGACGCCGCGGCGATCTCGCCGTAGCCGCGCAGGCGGCGGTCAGTCGCCGGCGAAGCCGAGACGACCGGCGAAGACATCCAGGAACCGCTTGTCGGTGGCGAGGTCGAGGAACTCGATGCTCTCGCGAAGGCGCGCCATGCGGCGCCGGGCGCGCACGTCGATGAGCGCCATCTGCGCGCCGACCCCGGCGGCGTTGCCGACGAACGCGACGCGGCGCTTGGGGACGGGCGGGAACAGCCCGAGGTACTGCGCCGCGTCGAGGTCGAGATAGTTGCCGAACGCCCCGGCTATGTACACGCGGTCGAGCTGATCGACGGTCACGCCGAGGCTGCCCAGGAGGAGCTCCCAGCCGCTGTGGATCGCGCCCTTGGCGAGCTGCAGGCTGCGCACGTCGTGCTGCGTGAACACGATGTCGCCGTGCGGGCCCTCAGCGACGAGATACTCCGCGCCCTCCTCCCCCTGACGCACGCGTGGGTGCTCGCGCATGCGTCCGCCCTTGTCGACGACGCCGCTGTGTGCCAGGCCGGCGAGCAGGTCGACCACACCGGAGCCACAGATGCCGATGGGTGGCGCTCCGGCGATGGTCTGCACGTCGGCGACGTTGCCGTGACGCGTGATGGTGAGGCGCTCGATGGCGCCGGCGCTGGCCTTCATGCCGTTGCGGATCTGGTAGCCCTCGAAAGCCGGCCCGGAAGCGCAGCTGGTGACCGTGACGCGGCCGTCGCGAGCCAGCGCGATCTCGGTGTTGGTGCCGATGTCGATGGCCAATGACGGCCGCTTCTTGGTCGCCAGGCGCGTGGCGGCGATCACCGCCAGGGCGTCGGAGCCGACGAACCCGGCGATCGGCGGCGGGAAGTGCACGCCGCCCTCCGGGTTCATGTCGAGGCCGAGCTCACTCGCGCGCAGCGTGAGCGGCTCGGCCGCCGCCGGGGCGAACGGCGCCTGCCCGAGGCCGGTCGGCGACAGACCGAGCGCCAGATGGTGCATCGCGGTGTTGCCGACCACCGTCATGTCGCAGACGTGCCACGGGTCGATGCCCTGGCGCTCATACAGCACCGCCAGGTCGGCGTTGACGCCTTCGCGCACGGCGCGCGCCAGATCGGCGCGAACGGTGCCGTCCGCGGCCTGCGCGATGCGGCTGATCACGTCCTCGCCGTACCGCATCTGCGGGTTCTCCAGCGCCTCCTGGTCGATGAGCACCCCGCGCACCAGATCGAACAGGTAGGCGATGACCTTGGAGGTGCCGATGTCGACGGCGACGCCGTACAGCGGCACCGGCGCCTCGCCGGGGCTCACGTCCACGATGCGCTTACCGTAGCGGATGACGACCACGCGCCACTTGCCCTCACGCAGAACGTCGGGCAGGCGGTCCAGGACGGCAAGCGACACGGAGACGCCGCCGAGGGCCTCGTCGAAGCGCTCCAGGTCGGAGCGCGCGTCGGCAAGCGTCGGCGGCTCCAGCCGGAGCGCCTGCGTCGTCACCGCCGGGTGCGCCGCGCCGTGGTGCAGCCGCGACGTAGTGAGGATGCGCCGCTGACCGGCTGTGCCGCGCACCTCGATGCCGACGCGCGCCGAGAGGGGATGCGCCTGGCAAGCCAGGCGCCAGCCCTCGGCGCGTAGTCCCTCCGGTATTCGCTTGAGCTCGCGCTCCGTGGGCGCCGTGAGCTCGCCGGCGCCGAGCCGCACCAGGCACTTGCCGCACGTGCCGCGCCCCGCGCAGTCGGTGGGGATGTCGATTGCTGCGCGCACGAGGCCGTCGAGCAGCGTCTCCTGCTCGTCGACCTGCAGGGTCAGCCCGATCGGCTCGACGAAGACTTTTGACACAGTGCTCTCCTCTGCGAAGTCGGCCGGGTGCCAGGTCCTACCCGGCCTCACCCGGCCTCAGACCTTGGCCGGCCCGGACACGTCGGCCATCCGGTTCTTGCGGTCTACCACCTTCTGCATGCGCGCGTCCCACACCTCGCTCAGCGTGGGGCCGTGCTCGTCGAACATGCCGGCGACACCGAGGCGCTGCTGTTCCGCCTCGCAGTCCTCGCAGTGACATTCGCCCTCAACGTACTCCTTGGGCTCGGTGTACTTGCTGATCACGCCCTCATAGTTGCGCAGCACGATCTGGTGCGGGGCCTGGCTGATCACGTAGTTGGGATAGACCGGCGTCTTCCCGCCGCCGCCGATGGCGTCGATGATGTAGGTGGGCACGGCGAAGCCCGTGGTGTGGCCGCGCAGGCTCTCGTAGATCTCGATGCCCTTGGCCACGGAGGTACGGAAGTGCGCGGTCCCCTCGGCGAGGTCGCACTGGTAGTAGTAGTAGGGCTTGACGCGGTACTCGACCAGCTTGTGCACGAGCTTCTTCATGACGTTGGCGCAGTCGTTGATGCCGGCCAGGAGCACCGTCTGGTTGCCCA
>Ga0209585_10001149_pt1 | contig 10334 bp, 13 predicted proteins | sample NGEPerone_FD_185491 | JGI IMG/M metagenome (GOLD analysis project Ga0209585, IMG submission 185491) | Arctic peat soil microbial communities from the Barrow Environmental Observatory site, Barrow, Alaska, USA - NGEE Permafrost154B-one... | ecosystem: Environmental > Terrestrial > Soil >... | reverse complement strand
TAATTCAATATGTTAATTCAATATGTTAATTCAATATGTTAATTCAATATGTTAATTCAATATGTTAATTCAATATGTTAATTCAATATGTTAATTTAATATGTTAATTTAATATGTTAATTTAATTCATTAACTTAATTCTTGATTAGCTTAAATCTGGCACATGCTTCAAGATTAATTTGTTCAGAGTTCTTTTATTCAGAAGTAATTCAGATCTCACTATTACTTCACTATTAATGCTTACTCCATAAATTATCTATATTTATTAAGTTAGAGGAAGGCCGATAATTATAAAAATATATTAATGATACCATTAGCCTTTACTTGAGATAAAAACTTCCGGAAAGAAATATCTGCCATTATCTGCCATTAAAGCGAATACCACACTGGAGATAGAGTATTATTTTCTTAATTCAAGAAGTTAAGTTCGCTTAGCACAGTAAGTATTAATTGTATTAGGATATTGCCATTTTAAACGAGTGATAAGATGAGTTTTTTAATAGATAAGATTTCACAATTTATTAATACCTATTATCTCGACCCCATACGAACTGATGAAGGATATAACCCTGTAAATACCTTCACGTGGGCAATAGTACTGGGGATTTGCATATTCGGAGTCTTCAGGCTTCTCGAAAAGCTGGAGGTAAAGATCACACCTCGCTTTATAATTTCTGTCCTGCCTTTCGTGCTTGCAGGCTCTTCACTGCGCGTGATTGAAGATTCCCCTGCAGATATTATACACCCACCACTCAGCTATTTGTTAATAACCCCTAACATCTACTTTCTAGTGTTTGCAGTAACCATAGGTTGCCTCTGGCTTTCCATAAGGCTACAGAAGGCAGGGCTGGTAAAGGATTTTCATCTCATCTTTGCAGGTTTCGGACTCGTATGGTTTTTTGCAAACCTCATCATCCTGCTGCATTTCCAGGAAGTGGTAGCTGGTTACGTCCCCTTATTCGTAATTGGAGCAGGAACAGGACTTACCTTTGCTTTTTACCTGATAGCCCGTCATTTCAAATCCTCGATATTTACTGATCCCCTGAACCTTTCCATCCTCCTGGCCCATCTGATGGACGCTTCTTCAACGTACATAGGGGTAGACAAACTAGGATACTATGAAAAACATGTAGTACCCGATTATCTTATCCAGCTTACTGGTACCGCATTGGTTATGTATCCATTGAAACTTATTATCTTCATAGGAGTTCTTTACTTGCTTGACACTCAGTTTGAAGATGATAAACAGTCCTCAAATATGAAAATGCTAATTAAAATGGTTATTTTGATTCTTGGGCTTTCCCCTGCAACCCGGAACACAATCCGAATGATGTTGGGAATCTGAGATAAAACTGGGTGTACAGGTACCTTCATTTTGAATCAATATTAAGCGATAAGAAAATTTGGTGGGGATAAGTATGGAAATAGAGGGGAATTATGATTTACAGGAGAAAAGAGAAGGAGTACCAATAGGAACTCCGGAGGGGGAGATGGAAAATAAAGGATATGCTGCAACAGAGAAGGACTTTTCTACCTCGAACACGGAAGCAAAAACCTGGCCGGAGAGCAGAAAAAAATCAAGAAAAGCCGAGTTTACCGGATATATTCAGATTCTCTGGCCTTACCTAATTATCATAGTCTTTGTATTTTTCGGATCTTTACTTACAGGCTATGCCTCAGCAGCAAGTTTCCCTGATATGGCTAATACCATGATGAAAAATTTTAGTTCCCGCTTCGGGCCACTCCTGACAATGAGCCCTCTTTACATAATGCTTGCGATCTTTCTCAATAATGCCTTCGTAAGCCTGGTTTCCCTGGTACTCGGGCTAGCTTTAGGAGTTTTTCCAATACTATTTATCGCCTCCAACGGATATCTTGTGGGAGTGATCTCGTATATAATAGGCCAGCAAAGAGGCTTTCTCTTTATTCTTCTCGCTCTTCTCCCTCACGGGGTAGTAGAGCTGCCTATGGTCTTCCTATCTGCAAGCATAGGGCTCCGGCTCGGACACCATGTATTTCTCTTCCTTATAGGCAGGCCGACCGAGGTAAAAAGAGAATTCAAGAAGGGGCTCAAGTTTTATTTCATCTGGATCGTGCCTCTTCTTTTCGTTGCAGCAATAATTGAGACTTTTGTTACGCCTCTTATTCTGAGTTTAATTTGAGGAGCTGAAAAATTAGGAGGTAACTGGATAAGAAGCAGATCACCTTTTCTGGTCTATCCTAGCCTACCCTCCATTATATAAACGATTACTTCTATTAGAAAGGGTTTTAATAGGTAAAGCCGTTAATGGAAAAAAATTAGATTCTGGCTTCTATTTCATAAAATATGGCATTCGTCTACATGCCTGTACTGTGAGAAATTTTTACTCAAAATCAGGTTTTATTTACTCGAAATTAGGTTTGAAAATCACACATATTCTATCTCATAGAAAAAACATTTCCAACCAAGGAACATCAGATATGATTGACAGGAAAGAAATTAAGGAAATAGTTGAAGGTTATTATACACAAGCTGATAAGATCAAAGTAGGGACTATAGCCTCCCACTCAGGGCTTGACATTTGCGACGGGGCAGTTGAAGAAGAATTCCGAACTCTCGCAATTTGCCAGGCTGGCAGGGAAAAGACCTACAGCGAATACTTAAGGGCTCAGAGAAGCCCTTCTGGAAGAGTAAAACGAGGAGTCGTTGACGAAGCAATTGTTTTTAATAAGTATAGCGACATCCTCCTGCCTGAAAACCAGAAGAAGCTGGTTGATGAGAAAGTGCTCTTTGTTCCTAACCGTTCTTTCACCTCTTACTGCAGTATAGATGAGATAGAAGAAAACTTCAGGGTGCCTCTTATAGGAAGCAGAAATCTCCTTCGGAGCGAAGAACGAAGTGAGCAACAGAGCTATTACTGGATTCTTGAAAAGGCAGGGCTTCCTTTTCCCGAAAAAATAGAATCCCCGGAGGATATTACCGAGCTGGTAATGGTCAAGCTTCCACATGCAGTAAAGAAACTGGAAAGGGGATTTTTTACCGCTTCAAGCTACAGGGAATACCTGGAAAAATCCGAAGCCCTCATAAAACAGGGGGTTATTACACGGGAAGCACTTGAAAACGCCAGGATAGAGCGTTATGTCATAGGCCCTGTGTTCAACCTTGATATGTTTTACTCTCCAATTGAGCCTGAAATGAGCAAGCTGGAACTTCTGGGAGTTGACTGGCGATTTGAGACCAGCCTTGACGGGCACGTAAGACTACCTGCTCCACAGCAGATGGCCCTGGCCGAACACCAGTTAACCCCTGAATATACGGTCTGTGGACATAACTCTGCAACACTTCGTGAGTCCCTTCTCGAAAAAGTGTTTGAAATGGGGGAAAAGTATGTAAAAGCTACCCAGGAACATTACGCTCCAGGGATTATAGGACCTTTCTGCCTGCAGACCTGTGTGGATAAGGACCTGAACTTTTATATATACGATGTTGCCCCAAGAGTGGGAGGCGGAACCAATGTACACATGTCAATTGGACACTCCTACGGCAATTCACTCTGGAGAAGGCCAATGAGTACAGGCAGAAGGCTAGCCTTTGAGATAAGGCGCGCTCTGGAGCTCGAGAAACTCGATATGATCGTCACATAAATTTATTAAGGCTTTCCGGCATTAGTAGATATGAATTATGCAGGATACCGTAAACTTTAATAGTATCGCCGGAATCTGCAAGATTCATGCTGCGATAAAAAATTTAATGAAGAATTTGCCCAGGTTTCTGATTACGGAAATCCAGAATCTACTATGGGGACCGGGGGAGAATTTCGGGCTCATTTTAAGCCCTAATCCAGCAAAAATCCCGCTTTAACTTCTAAGTTGCAGTTTAAATTGCGGATCAGATGAGTTTAGGGTTGGAATCTGCGGACTCACTGAAAAAAAGCAATATAAATTCTTATACTACATATTTAGGATAAATATCTGCCTTCTATCAGATTAGCTTCACTTTACTGGAGGAAATTACAACTTGAGTCAGCCTTGTGTTAATATTGGCATGGTAGGCCATGTCGACCATGGAAAAACCACACTTGTTAAAGCCTTATCAGGCGTGTGGACAGATACGCATAGTGAAGAAGTAAAAAGAGGAATTTCTATCAGGTTGGGGTATGCGGACTCCCCATTTATGAAATGTCCTAAGTGCCCTTCGCCTCAGTGTTACACTGTAGAAAAGGTCTGCCCTAACTGCGGAGAAAAGACGGAAGAACACAGGACTGTGTCTTTTGTAGATGCCCCAGGGCACGAAACCCTGATGGCAACCATGCTATCAGGAGCTGCAATTATGGACGGGGCAGTGCTGGTAATTGCCGCAAACGAAGACTGCCCGCAGCCCCAGACAAAGGAGCACCTGATGGCTCTGGATATAATAGGGATTGAAAATATTGTTATAGTGCAGAATAAGATCGACCTTGTATCCAGAGAACGCCTTATTGAGCACTACCACCAGATAAAGGAATTTGTCAAAGGCACTGTCGCTGAGAACGCACCTATAATCCCGATCTCCGCCCAGCAGAATATTAACATCGATATATTGATCGATGCTATGGAAACCCAGATTCCTGCTCCTATCCACAAAGTGGATAAGCCTGCCAGTATGTTGATTGCACGGTCTTTTGATATTAACAGGCCAGGTGCTTCAATCGACGAAATCCGTGGAGGAGTTATAGGAGGTACCCTGACAGAGGGCGTACTTCATCCTGGAGACGAGCTCGAGATAAGACCCGGAATTAAGATCACAACCGAAGGCAGCACAAAATGGGTTCCCATTCTGACAGTTGTTTCATCTATCTTTGCAGGCGCGACAATGGTAGAAGAAGCAACCCCAGGAGGACTTCTGGCTGTCGGAACTTATCTTGACCCCACCCTCACAAAAGGTGACTCTTTAACTGGACAGATTGCAGGCGCACCAGGTACTCTTCCTGATACCAGACACCAATTTGTCATGGAGTTACACCTTCTAGATAGAGTTGTGGGAGTTACAAGGGAAGAAAAGATTAACGAAATAAAGACCAGTGAACCCCTTATGCTTAACATAGGAACCGCAACGACTGTAGGAGTGGTCACAAGTGCCCGGAAAAATGAAGCACAGGTGGCACTCAAACGCCCAATCAGTGCAGCCATCGGGTCAAGGGTTGCTATCAGCAGGAGAATTGACTCTCGCTGGCGTCTCATCGGAGTAGGGGTAATTAAGAGTTGAAAATCATAATTGATACTAACGGATTCATGATTCCTGTCCAGTTCGGAGTGGATATTTTCGAAGAACTGAAAAGGCTAGGATTTAACGAATTTTTAGTGCCTGAAGCTGTAGTATTCGAGATAGAAAGACTCATAAAGCGGGAAAAAGGTTCGGACAGAACAGCCGCAAAGGTCGCCAGGTCCATGATGAACATGTGCGAACGCATAGCTGTTACAGGGCCTGCGGATGATGTGATTCTCAGGCTGGCAACAGATATGGAAACCGCTGTTCTAACGAACGATATAGTGTTGAAGCGCAGGCTTGCCGAAAAAGGGATCCAGATTGTATCCCTGCGTCAGAAAAACAAACTGGACCTTGTATGAAGGCCACCGGATTTTCCGGATAGTATTGCAATTAAGTGTGTTTACGGGTGATTAGCAGATGTATAAAATGATGAAACTCGTTGATACTGTTCGTATCCCTCCTACCCTACTAGGGGAACAGGTGATGCCAACTGTTAAAAATGCGTTAAGAGAAAAACTCGAGGGACAGGTGGACAAAAAACTGGGTTCCCTCGTCGCTGTTTGCAAGATCGACGAGATTGGGGAAGGGCACATCCTCGTAGGAGACGGGGCAGTATATTACGATGTGACATTCGAAGCAGTCATGTTTGTGCCTGAGCTCCAGGAAATCATTGAAGGTGAAGTCGTGGAAGCCGTTGGTTTCGGAGTTTTCGTAGGGATGGGGCCGATGGACGGTTTACTTCACGTCAGCCAGATTACTGATGATTTTATGTCATATGATGCCAAGAACGCAAGGCTTATAGCAAAAACCGGAGGCAAGTCCATTGCTGAAGGGGACCATGTAAGAGCCAGGGTTGTTGCAGTAAGCATCAACGAAAGAGAGCCAAAAGAAAGCAAAATTGGACTTACCATGCGCCAGACTGCCCTTGGAAAGCTTCAGTGGATCGAAGAAGCTCGCAAAAAGAAGCAGCCTCACGACGTCGTTAACGAAGGAACTGCCTGAAAAAAATAAAGACGAGGATTTACAATGGCAGAAAAAGCGTGTAGACACTGCATGAGGGTCCTGGAAGGACAAAACTGCCCTATCTGCGGGACTTCGGATCTTGCAGAAGGATGGAGTGGGCTTGTAATTATTCTGGACGCAGAGCGCTCAGAAATCGCAAAAAAGCTCGGGGTTGACATCCCGGATAGATTTGCCCTGAAGGTGCGCTGAGTTGAGTATTCATATCGAGCTTCCTAGAGAACTTCGCCCACTTATGAAAAAACCCCTGGGTACACTATATGTGGGGAAAGGTAGCGATACCATAGAAAAGTTTGTAGGAGAGCTTGCAAGCTCCACAAAACTTATATCCGTAGGGGATGTTACTACCTTCCACCTGCTCGAGGCCGGGATTATTCCAGACATCTGTATTGTAGACAACCGCACCAAAAGGAAGCCCGTTGCCATACATGTGTCGACTCGGAACATGGACAAGGTCTATGAAGAAGTTTCTGTGGACAACCCTGCAGGGATTATTACTGATGAGTTAATTAAAGCCCTTTGCGAAGCGTTTGCCTCTGAAAAACCTCTCAGGATATTTGTAAGGGGAGAAGAAGATCTGGCAACCCTTCCGGTAATCCTGCTGGCTCCCCTTGGAGCTGTGGTCCTGTACGGACAACCCGATGAAGGTGTTGTTTTTGTGAAGGTCACTGAGGAAAAAAGAAGAGAGATAAGAACCTTATTTGAAAAGCTCATCAGCAAAAATCAGAATTATGAATTGGATAAGATACGGAGAATTTTAGATGGACATAAAGATCCTTAAAGACAAGAAAAATTCACTTTTAAACAGAAGGGAACTGGATTTCGTTGTGAAATATGAAGGTCCTACTCCTTCCAGAAATGACATCAGGAATAAAATTGCTGCAATGTTGAATGCCCCTCTTGAACTGCTGGTAATCCAGAGAATCAAAACAGAATACGGAATGCAGGAATCTAAAGGCTATGCCAAACTCTACGAAGATGCGAACCGCATGAAAGAAGTGGAACTGGAATACGTCCTGAAGAGAAACGCAGCCCCTGGAACAGAAACTGAGGGAGAAGAGGCTTAAGCCTTAACAGAGGTGCATACAAATGACAGTAAAAGATTACTACAAAGTCCAGGGCGACTCTATAACCAGACTCAAACAGTTCTGTCCCAGATGCGGACCCGGGATATTCCTTGCCGATCACAAAAACCGCCTTGCATGCGGAAAGTGCGGCTATACCGAATTCAAGAAATAATCCTTTTTACGAACTAGTCTAACTTATTTTTCAATCCTGACCACAGGAGTTTTCCTGTGGTTCTTTTCGTTCAGGTTCTCCTCAAGAGGAGAATTTCTCAAGACTTTTCTTTACATAATTCAGTACATTCTGTCCTCTTTTATTCAAGCCTTCCGTAAATCTCTTTAAATCCTTTGACCCTGAAACCGACATTCTGCAGATGTTCTCAAAAAAACAACATTTTTCTTGCTATCGTTTTTTGAAAATTATTCAAAAATATCCAGTTATTATCTCAACTGAAGCTTCGAGAAATGGAGATTGGAAGTTTTCAATGAAGGCAAAAGGTTGAAAATTGTAGGACATTTCGAAAACATGTGTTTGAATAACAAGGCGGTTTTCAGAAAAAACAATAGCAGAAAAAAATTGTGAAAATTGAATGGACATCTACGGAAAGTCAGCTGAAACTCCGGATTTGGACATTCCTGCGTCTAATCTTGATGAATTTACGGAAAAGATTGAAAAAACTGTTCCCCCAGACCCATGAAAGAAAGAGTACAAAAGCTTGGAAAGTTTTGAAGCCGTGAAAAAACATCAAAAAGTTCTCATCTGGATGTCAGAAAAGCAAATGTATATAAGTTCTATCCTGTATTATCGAAGGCAGTGACAGCAAGCAGAGGAGAAGGACTGAAAGGAGACTGTAAGCCTTGAAAAACACGTTTATTCTTGGAATCGAAGGCACTGCCTGGAACCTTAGTGCCGCAATCGTAAACGAGACCGAGATTATTGCCGAGGTCACAGAGACCTATAAACCCGAAACTGGAGGAATCCACCCCAGGGAAGCTGCCCAGCACCATGCAAAATATGCAGCTAGCGTTATCAAAAAACTCCTTGCAGAAGCAAAAGAAAAAGGAGTTGAAGCTTCAGATATTGACGGGATAGCTTTTTCCCAGGGACCTGGACTAGGGCCATGCTTGAGAACGGTTGCAACAGCAGCCAGAATGCTTTCCCTTTCCCTGGGAGTTCCCCTTATAGGGGTCAACCACTGCATAGCCCATATTGAAATAGGAATCTGGAGAACGCCGGCAAAAGATCCTGTTGTTCTTTACGTAAGCGGAGCCAATTCCCAGGTTATCTCCTATATGGGAGGAAGGTACAGGGTTTTTGGGGAGACTCTGGATATAGGACTTGGGAATGCGCTTGATAAATTTGCGCGGGGAGCTGGCTTGCCGCATCCAGGAGGGCCCAAGATTGAGGCATATGCAAAGAATGCAAAAAAGTATATTCCTCTCCCTTACGTGGTGAAAGGAATGGACCTTTCCTTCTCCGGGCTTTCAACGGCTTCCAGCGAAGCTCTGAAAAAAGCTTCTCTTGAAGATGTCTGCTATTCTTATCAGGAAACGGCTTTTGCAATGGTTGTAGAAGTTGCAGAGCGAGCCCTTGCCCACACAGGGAAAAAAGAAGTGCTGCTAGCAGGAGGGGTCGGGGCAAACACAAGACTTCGGGAAATGTTAAACGACATGTGCGAAGCCAGGGACGCAAAATTCTACGTGCCCGAAAAACGCTTTATGGGAGACAATGGGACCATGATTGCATATACCGGGCTTCTGATGTATAATTCAGGAAACACTCTCTCCCTTGAAGACTCCCGTGTAAACCCGAGTTTCAGGACTGACGATGTAAACGTGACCTGGATCAAGGAAGAAGAAATGAAAAAAGTCCCTGAAATTTCCCCTGAAACCTTCCTCAGCATGCCTCCAGGAGAAATGCTGGACAACGGGGCTGAAGCTGTTGTATATCTGGAAGAAGGACATGAAGGAAAGAAATTGCTTGTTAAGGAAAGGGTCCCGAAGGTTTACAGGCATAAAGAGATCGACGAAGTTATCAGGAAAGATAGAAATCGGACAGAAGCCAGACTGATGTCTGAAGCCCGGCGCAGTGGGGTTTCGACGCCTATTATCTATGATGTAGAAGATTTCAAGCTCAAAATGCAGTATATTGAAGGGGTTCCCATAAAATACCTTATCACCCCTGAGATTTCTGAAAAAGTGGGAGAACTTGTCGGAAAACTCCACAGTTCGGGTATAATTCACGGAGACCTGACCACATCAAATATTCTGCTTGCAGGTGAGAGACTTTATCTCCTGGACTTCGGACTAGCTTATTTCGATAAAGGCCTGGAAGACAGAGGCGTAGATGTCCATGTGCTTTTCCAGACTTTTGAGAGTACTCACAGCGCCCATGAAGCCCTCATCGAGGCTTTCAAAAAAGGGTATCACAGTACTTTTATAGATTCAGAGGATGTACTCAAGCGCGTTGAAGAGATAAAAAAGAGGGGTCGCTATGCATAAAATAGTCTTTGTTACGGGAAATAAGGGCAAGTTTGCCGAGGTAAGGGATATCCTCAAAACTTTCGGAATCGAAGTAATCCAGGATAAAAATGGCTATCCTGAACTTCAAGAGGATGAGCTTGAGCCTATTGCAGCCTATGGGGCGCAGCATGTTGCAAACAAACTTAACATGCCTGTGATGGTAGACGATTCCGGAATATTCATAAAAGCCTTAAACGGCTTTCCTGGCCCCTACTCCCGTTTTGTTGAAGATAGACTCGGAAACCTGAAAGTACTCAAACTGATGGAAGAAGAAAAAGACAGAACAGCCTACTTTAAGACAGTAATCGGATACTGCGAGCCCGGAAAAGATCCTCTGGTTTTTCCAGGCGTTGTGGGAGGGAAGATGGCATATAAAGAGCGAGGCACAGGCGGTTTTGGGTACGACCCTATCTTCGAGTATGAGGGCATGACCTTCGGGGAACTAGGGGATGCCGAGAAGAACAAGGTTTCCCATCGACGCAGGGCCATTGATAAGTTTC
>Ga0209585_10001148_pt1 | contig 10341 bp, 12 predicted proteins | sample NGEPerone_FD_185491 | JGI IMG/M metagenome (GOLD analysis project Ga0209585, IMG submission 185491) | Arctic peat soil microbial communities from the Barrow Environmental Observatory site, Barrow, Alaska, USA - NGEE Permafrost154B-one... | ecosystem: Environmental > Terrestrial > Soil >... | reverse complement strand
GTTCTGACCAGCGGTTATGACCCGTCCGGTGGAAGTTGAACCGTCATGATCACCGTCGTCCACCGTCTCACTGTTGGACTTCACCATCCCATCAATTTTGACGCATCCAAGGCGAGAAGCAGGGTGCGCACAGTTACAAACAGCCAGGTCAAACGGTCAAGGCTGCTGGCTTGGCGTGCATCATGTCCGGAGTCCTGATGTCTGGAGCCCTGGGGATGGAACGAAGACCCCAAACCATTCATCTGGACCAAACCCGCCTAACAGATCCTCGAGTCAATCGGTCGACTTCTTACACGGATCTCCGGTGCAGGACACTAGTGCAGCGACGCATTAGTCCTTCGGGGGTCATGCGGCCCGCAGGAGCTTCGCGTCGTAGCTCCAGCGGAAGGGCTTCGCTGTCAGGTTGTAAGCCTCGATGAAGGCGAGGAGTTTGTCGATCAGGTCCTGACGGGAGGTGAAGTCGCCGCGGCGTAGCATCCGCCGGGCCAGTATCGAGAAGAAGATCTCCACGATGTTCAACCAGCTCGCGTGGACAGGGGTGTAAGTCACCCTGAAACGGGGATGCTCGGCCAGCCAGGTCTTGGTCGCCTTGGAGGTGTGGCTGGACCCGTTGTCCAGGATGAGGTGGATCTTCTTGGCTGGGTCGACGGTGGCGCCCAGTTCGGTGAGGAACTCGATGAATGTCGCCGAGTTGTTGGCGACGATGATCTTGGGATGGACGCTGCCGTCGGTGACGTTCATCGCGGCCATCAACGAGACCGTGCCATGGCGAACGTATTCGAACTCGCGTAGCTCAGGACGGCCGCGGCGCAACGCCACAGTGGCCCGCTTGCGGCTCCTTGCCTGCATCGCGGTCTTCTCGTCGACACTGAACAACACCGCATCGGCGAGCGGGTTCAAGTACAAGGCACAGACTGCTTGAGCCTTCGTGACGAACGCGGGGTCTTCCGGGCGGTTCAGCCACCCACGGACCCGGTGTGATTTCAGGTCCAGCGACGCCAGGATCCGCCCGATCTGGGAGGCCGAGATACCCAACGGCTCGGCGAGATGGTGGGCAAGCAAACGGTGCGTCCAGTGCGAGTCGACCTGCGGTGCCTCCTGGGTGACGGTCGCGACGATGAGCAGGTGCGCGTCCAGGTCGTAGAGGGCCGGCCGGCCCGAGCGGGGCCGGTCATGCAGGCCCGCCATCCCATCGCGTACGAACCGGTGCCGCCATTTGCGAACCGTGTCCACGCTGATGCCCAGCTCACGGGCGATCGCCGCATTCGACCCGCCACGCCAGGCAGCCAGCACAATCTTCGCCCGCAACACCACCCGCTGAGCGGTAGTGGGCCGGGCCACCATCGCCTCCAGCCGCGACCTGCGCCGCTCACCCAGTACGACATTGTCGGCGCTACCAGTGCCTGCCACCTTGTCTCCTCCAGCTCGGGGAGCAAGATCCTTTCCATGAAGTGCCCGCCGAAGACGCCCGACACGCCGACGCAGAACAGGTGTTCATCGGCCACCATGGACCCATGCCGGTTCCCTCTGCCCGACTGAAGACCCTCACGGCCGAAAAGCTGGACTTCTACGCATCCAAACGATGGCCCCAGCTGGAGGAAGTCACCATCCGCTGGCACGGCGGCTACGGCTACGTCACCGGCTTCCTGCCCGGCGACGAGGAACTCCCGCTCTGCCGGCTGCACTACCTCGGCTCGGACACCGACTGGGACTTCGCCCTCTACCAGGCCAGCAGCGAAACCTACGAAGACGCACTACTACCCAACGGTCACCCCACCGGCACCCCCCAGGAAGCACTCGACTGCGCCGCCGGCCTCTACCTCGCCGACCCAACCACCTGGATCAATCCCCCGACGAACTAACGCGTCGCTGCACTAGAGACCACCCCTGCGAGTCACGTAGAAGGTGTCAGTCCTTACCTCTGCCGAAGCCCCCTGGAGACGGTCGGGAAACGAGCTCGAATGAGCGCCCTGCCCCGCCGAGCCCGAAACCCTTCCCCAACAACCAGAAACCCCTACTCATTCCGGCGGGGTCACCCACATTCATGCCGGAAGACCCAAAAAAGCGGTGACTGGATCGAATCATCCTAGACTATCTACCGAGCCATCCCCCGTCCACTACGAGTACATGTCCGTTCACGTAGTCCGATGCACTGGATGCAAGGAACACTACAGGACCTGCAACTTCTTCGGGTGCAGCCCAGCGGCCGGCAGGTATCCGGGCCCTGATCGCCGGCTCTCGAACGGAATCTCTAAGAAGCAGCTCGGTGTTGTTCGTGGTGATATAGCCGGGCGCGACGGCGTTGACATTTACCCCCTTCACAGCCCACTCGTTCGCAAGCGCCTTCGTTAGTCCAGCAACACCGTGCTTACTTGCTGCGTAGGCCAAAGCATTGAACCCTCCTTGGAATGACAGTATAGAAGCAATATTCACAATCTTTCCTGCCCCCCTTTCAACCATTGACGCGCCAATAATGCTGCTGAGTAAAAACACCGCGTCCAGATTCACAGTCATAACATTTCGCCAGTCTTCCAACGTCGTCTCAATGGCTGGCCCTCGGTGAATCGTGCCACCGTTATTAACAAGAACATCGATTTGGGTATCTTCCAGCAGCGAACGCGTGGTCCTCCCTACAGCATGTAGGTCGCTTAGATCCGCCCCTACACACTTCACTGAGCGGCCACACTCAGCGACATCAGCACGAATTTCACCAAGATCACCAGCATCGCGGCCCCATAGCACCAAATCGGCGCCAGCCTGGGCCAGCGCCAAGGCACACGCCCGTCCGATGCCGGTACGTGCCCCTGTAACAAGAGCTGTACGTCCGCGTAGTCCAAACGTTTGCTCACACCAGTTCGCATGATTCATGGCATGCCCTACTTCCTTCAGAAGACAGAAGTCTCAATTAACAATCAACTGTGTGTTACGACGCGATCAACCTCAATAGTAATGATGGCTCGCATCTGATCCGGAGTGCCTAAGAACTCTGTACCATTATACTTCCAAGCTAGCAAATTCGCGTGTTTACGATCAAAATCCTCCTCGATATCTACGACTCTCCCAAAGATCGTAGCCCCGGTTTCGGGATCTTCTTGATCCACTATGCTTATGCTTACGCGGGGATCCCTTTCGACAGCCCTCAGTTTCTTACGGCCGTATGCGGTATTGATACGCAGACGATCTCCTTCGCGGTCGATCCAAACAGCCGTAACGTGAGGACCCTCTCTCGTACACACGCCGAAGTGGGCAAAGTTCTGGTCATCAACAAGCTGTTTCAACTTCTCTGGTAAGATCATTTCGACACCTTCGAAATTATAGTGTTTAGATATGTATACTCTGTTTCCCATAAAGGCCTCCATGCCCGTTCTTCCTGGCTCCTTCGCAAGGTCGGAATCTCTATATCTGCCCCAAGGAGCTCCTATAGAAGCCAGCTGAGAATTCTCAGAACGTGCGTTCACGCGGACAACAAAGTGCCGCATAAGTCCAAACATGCTTATCCGGTTGCCTCCGCTGTCCGCCCGCGTGGTCTGCGCAGGCAGCGGCCCGGGCGCTCTGGCCGCACAAGAGGCCCGATCCGTGGAGCGCTAGGCCGGCCTGCCGCTCCACGGATCGACCCCGGTGGAGCTAACCGGATGAGCATGAGCCCAAAATAAGGATATACAATGGATGGATTTCGGTCATGTGGTGCGCACTCAACATTCGAAGCCGTGTCTATGAGCACCGAATCTATAAGGCTCCGAAAAAAAGCACATGTGAACGTCGTCAATTAATTACTTTCGATAGGAAATCTTGTGTTCGTTTCTCCCGGGGCTGAATCAATACCTGTTCAGGGGGGCCCTGTTCAATAATCTGACCCTCATCCATAAAAACCACACGATCAGCGCAGTTGCGCGCAAAGGCCATCTCATGCGTCACCGCCACCATCGTCATTCCATTCAAAGCTAAGTCCTTCATCACGCTAAGCACTTCATTAACAAGTTCTGGGTCTAGGGCCGAAGTAACCTCATCGAAGAACAACATCTTCCGTTTCATCGCCAATTCACGAGCAATGGCTGCACGCTGTCTTTGTCCGCCTGACAGTTGACTGGGAAATACGTTCTCCTTATCCCGTAGCCCAACGCGGATAAGTAACTCACGTGCTTGCGCAAGAGCCTCTATCTTAGACTGGCCGAGCACCTTGCGGGGGCCAAGCGTCAGATTATCTATAATAGTCATATGCGGAAACAGCGTAAAGTGCTGAAAGACTATTCCCATAAGCCGTCGCCGGTTACAATAATTTTCGCCAGTGACTATCTGTTTCGTCCCCGGCTTGCGGATTATGAAGGGAGCTCCATCCACCAAGATCTCTCCGGAATCCAGGGTCTCAAGCGCCATTGCCGTCCGGCAAAGCGTACTCTTACCCGATCCGCTAGGACCAATAACTGCTAAAACTTCACCAGTTTTCACAGTTAGGTCAACATTTTTGAGGACCACAACGGACTTGAATGATTTACACAAACCTCGAATTTCAAGCATAGGAGTTATGCGGGCAGGCGTCATGTCGTCATTACCGGTCTGCCAAGGTTTCGCAGTCTCATTCGATTTCATGTTCACAGACCCTCTTTCTTTCAAGTGAGATGATGGGAGAGCCTTATTTCAAGACGACGCATCACAAGTGTAAACGGGAAAGCGATAAGGAAGTAAATAACGGCCACCGTGGTAAGAATTTCCAGTGGCCTATATGTTGAAGTCGCCACGATACGACCGTTATACATCAAATCAGCAACACCAACCGTGGACACGAGTGACGTATCCTTAAAAAGGCTGATGCTCAAAGAAATTAGGACTGGAAGCACATTACGAAATGCCTGCGGTACAATTACATATCGCATTCGGTTCAGATAACCGAGCCCCAATACGTCGGCAGACTCAAACTGCTCCTTCGGAATAGATTGAATGCCTGATCGGAACGCTTCTGCAAAGAAAGCGGCTACATTCAATGTTAGCGCGATGCCCACAGCTATAAGTCCCGAGAGCTCGATACCTAGTAAGATGGACAGGCCATAATACGCCCAGACCAGTTGTACCAGAGTCGGGGTGCCACGCATTAACTCGATATAGCCCGTAACGAGATATCGAACCGGCCAAAATTTCGTCATTCTGCCCGCAGCTATAAATATTCCGAGGAACATCCCGACGCTAACCACAACCAGCGTCAAGATTAGGGTTAGACGCAGTCCTTCGAAAAGTAGGGGCAAATAGCTGGAAACCACATTGAAATGCCATACGTAGGTCGGGCTACCTGAGGAAGAACATCCCGCGAGTCCCGCCGCTGGAAGGAGGAGCAATAGGTATCGCAGGTTATGTAATGTTAGTCTCGACGTTCGTGTAACCATCCTCACACCTCACTCAGTATGCACAATTGGGTTGACAGTTTTCGGCCATAACCTCACACGAAAGGAGCCATAACCTCACACGAAAGGAATTGTCATATAATCGCGCCCATTTTAGGAGGCGCCCACTGGCGGTTTGCGTGAGCGCCTCCTATTGAGCGCCTCCTACTTGGCGTTCTGTACGTACGCAGGCACCGGCTGCATCGCAAACTGCACTGGATCTACCGCATTGTTCTCTGCCATAGATTTGTCGAGCATGCCTGTAGCCTTCCATTCGGAAATTGCTGTATTTATGGCTTGTACATCTGTCCAAGAGCTCGTTATTGGCAATCCGAATGCAATTCCTTCCCGATTGAGTTCAGTCTCGGGGAACAAGATCTTGAGACTAGGATTTGCTTTGACGAAGGGGCCATGCCCCCACCAGTCGTCGAGGAATGCGTTTATTCGTCCGGAGGTAAGAGCAAGGCGACACGAATCTTGGTCTGGAAGTCGCTGGACCTTTGCTCGTACTCCGGGCAGGTTCGTAATCGCCTTGTCTTGCGCGGTCCCAGACATCACACAAATCGTGTAGTTCGCGTTGTTCAGTTCGGACCAGTTTTTAACAGGGGTCTTGGACGGGTTCAAGGCGTAGGCACTGATCTGGCTAACAAGCGGATCGGAAAAGGCGACGGCCAGTGACCGAGTAGGCGTGGCGTTCAGCGCAGCGGCAACGTCGTATTTACCTGCCTGGAGACCTGCGACGATATTGTCCCAGCTGGTGTCGACGAACGTGATCTTCACCCCTAGCGTCTTTGCCCAGTACTTCGTGAATTCCACATATGTGCCCCGCCATTCATTAGTAGATGGATCCTTGTATACATGAGGGGCTGCTGGGGCGACGCCAACGCGCAGTTCCCCACGATTTTGGATGTCTTGGACAACCGTTTTCTCATTCTGTTTCGCCTGCGCGCCGCTACAACCAGACAACGTCGCAGCGATGGACGTCAGTGCCACCGCAATGATCCAGAAACGTCCTTTGGTTTGGATTATCTTCATGTTGGTCTCCTTTTCCAGTTACCTTTTGATGTGCTACTGTGTTGAACTTGCTGAGAACAAAGTGAGTACAGCAACTTCTCCAAACGTTGTTTTTACGAACGACCCTGTAGCTCCGGCCGCTGACGTTGCCCGGCGAGCATAGGTTCGATCGTGGCCGTCGAGATCGCGTTTAGTTTCGCCGACGCCCCGTCGTCGATGTCGAGCTCATCACATGCACGCAGCCGTCCCGCGATTTCGCCAACAAACGGAGCGAACCGCTTACCCACCGGGGCGTCTATCACCGCCCACACCTTCCGCAACGACGCGAGCACGTCCTCGCTATACGCTGGTGGGCAAGGCCTGCGCGGGTTGACCATCCGCCTCGGGCCGAGCGCCTGACGCAGCGATTTACGGGCATAGTCACGAGGCCAGCCCGAAGTGGCACGCAGCTCGTCGAGAATCACCGCCTTGGCGCTCTTCGACGCCGGCCGATACCGAGGGCGCCGTGGCCTCGGTCACCGCCTTGCGCCGACTTATCGTCAGTCCCATGCTGAAGGCGGTTCCCAACCGCCGCCCGAGGCCCCCAGCCATGCCGATAGGGGGGCATTTGGCAACGAAATGGTTTCGCGCACATCTGTTATGAGTCAACGCGCCGCCTTGACTAGATTGGCCGGAAGCAGCCTATGCTGAACTGTAGACAGTTGACTGTAGGGGGGCTTACCCTGGGTGTCAACGGTCTCGTAGAAGGGAGGCGGTCATGGGAGTGGGCCCAGGCAGTCCGGAAGCACATCGAACTGGCGGTCGGCGCGGTACCCATGAGGGCGTAGTGCTGGGGCTAGACGAAATCAGGATGCCTTGCGAGCTCCTCCCGACGCGCCATTGGCGTCCTCAGGGGTATGGCTCGAAGGCGAGACGATCGGGAGCGCGACCTTGCCCCGGCGAGGTTCGCCGAGGCCGAGCCCAAGTAAACGACTTCCGAGATCCGTCAATCGGGATAAACGAAGACTACGGTCAGGAATTCGAGTGACCTAGGAACGCTAGATCGTCTAACGGTGCTGGATGATCCTTAAATTTCCCCACAAGAGAGGTTTCTAATACTATGCCTTCAGATAGCCCATCCCTATCAAGTGAATCCCATTTCCGCGGGGGAGGATTCGATGCGTTCCTGCGTCGGGGTTCCATCCTCGCGCAGGGTTTTGAAACCGAAGAATTCGTTGGACGTCCGTTCATAGGTATCGTGAGCAACTGGAGCGAGTTATCGCGCTGCCATGGCCACTTTCGTGAACTCGCTGACTCGGTAAAAAGGGGGGTATGGCAGGCCGGCGGCTTTCCACGAGAGATACCTACTATGCCAGTAGCAGCAGATCTAGCCATTCCAACAGGCATCTCCTTCATGCACCGTAATCTTCTGGCAATGGAGATCGAGGAGATATGCAGAACATATCCAATTGATGGTCTCGTACTCATAGGGTCCTGTGATGAGACTATCCCGGCAATGCTCATGGCGGCAGCGAGCGTGAATCTGCCGTCCATTGTGTTACCAGGCGGCCCTGGTATTAACGGTCGATGGAGGGGATGCACTGTCGGATCTTCAACCGATTGTCACCGAATATTTGCGGATATCCGCGCGGGTCAAGTTTCTCAAGAGGAAGAATTAGAGCTATCAGCATCGATCGATCGCAGTTACGGTCACTGCACGACAATGGGAACTGCATCCACAATGGCTTGCCTTGCCGAGTCACTCGGTCTGGCGTTTCCGGGGAGTGCAGCGATTCCGGCGGTAGATTCTCGCCGCAGAGCGCTCGCTCAGAGGGTAGGTCGTCAGATAGTCTCGATGACTGAGGCGGGTGGACCGCTCCCACGAGACATGCTGTCCGACAAGGCATTTTATAATGCCGTGACGGTATTAGGCAGCATCGCTGGTTCAACTAACGCAATCATGCATCTCCTCGCCCTGGCTCGGCGCTGTAATGTCAGCCTGACGCTCAAAGACATAGACTTGGTCCTACGCGAAGTGCCGACGCTCGTAGATGTTAAACCTACAGGTTCGGCGCTCATGGAAGACTTCTTCTTCGCTGGCGGTATTCCAGCATTGCTTGGTCGATTGAAAGACAGCCTGCATGGCGACGCCCTCACGGTCTCAGGGCAGACGATTCAACAAATAGCGGATAACAGTGGAGTAAGTGATGATCGGGTTATCCGCCCGCTAGACGACCCCGTGTACCCTGGCGGGGCATTGGTAGCCCTCTTCGGCAATCTGGCACCTGACGGTGCGGTTCTCAAGACAAGTTCTGCTTCACCTGGTCTCCTGACACACACGGGGCGAGCGCATGTGTTCGAGAGTCGTCAAGACCTCGATTCGAGGATTGACGACCCGGTGAATGATATCCAACCCGAAGACGTCCTTATCCTACGGAATGCAGGGCCCAAGGGGGCCCCTGGAATGCCCGAGTGGGGGACTATTCCGATCCCCGCCCGCCTGCTCCGTAAGGGGATCCGAGACATGGTCAGAATCAGTGATTCACGAATGAGTGGGACAGCCTTCGGGACGGTTATTCTGCATGTGTCACCGGAAGCAGTTGTAGGAGGGCCCCTCGCCCTTGTGGAGAACGGTGACCACGTCGCCCTCGATGTCCCGCGCCGACGTCTTGACCTACAAGTATCGGCGGAGGAACTCGCGGTTCGAAAGAGCAGATACGTGCCACCGAGAACAAGGGAGTTGACGGGGTACCCATTGCTCTTCAGCAGGTATGTAACTCAGGCTAATGAAGGATGTGACTTCGATTTTTCGCGTCATGAAGGATGCTGAGTTACTGGATCCAGGTCGAAGTGGTTTGGTCGGGTGGCCGGGGGCATCTCAGCCCCCGGCTCCCACGGATCCGTACGTGACAGTCTCCCGTCATACGGCTCTTGTTGCCCTGATCATCTGATAGCCGGTTTCGCCCAGGCCCAGTGCGCGAAGTACCTCGGCTGGGATGCAGCCGCTTGTCTCATAGACTGGATCGCTTTCTTCCAGGTTCTGAGCTTCTTGTACTTGTTCATGATCCACCGCAACAGGTAGGTGTTGATGCGGTGGAGCACGGGATACAGCGCCGCGCGGTAGAAGGCCCCGTAATAGGTCATCCACCCCCGCACCACCGGATTGATCATCCGGGCGATGTCGGCCACGGTGCTACCGGTGAACCTGTGCAGTCGCCAGGACCGCAGCCGTCCACCGATCTTCTTCAGGGCTTCCTTGCTGATCGCCGGCATGAACGAGGTGAAATTGATCCCGTGTAGGGCGACGCTCTGGATGACCACGTGGACACCCAAAGGTGTCACTGTTGGTGACGATGGCCGACTCGGTCTCGATCTGTGGCAGGAGTCCGTCGCGTCACCTGCGTGATGAGCACAGTTTCGGTGCGTTCAGGCGCTTTCGAACTTGACCGCCTGAGGGCTTGCATTCGGCCGGTCTCAGGGCTCCGGACATGGTGTTTATACAGTCGCCGCTCTCAGCCGGTTGGCCTGCATGTTTGTCGCTGAAGGGGCCTGGTGACTCATGTCAAGATGCGCGCGTAGCCGGCTTCGTTGACTCATGAGCGGATGCGCGCGTAACGGTGGTCGCGATCTTGGGCTTGCGCCTGGCCGAGGCCTTGCTTGTGGTCAGGGTCAGCAGCTCGGCGGTGAGGGCTTGGATCTGGCGTTGGATCGCTGCCGGATTCAGGCCTGTGAGGGTGTCTTTCATGATCGTCTTGTCCTGGGTGCTGACCTCTTTGTGTCTCTCGGCGCGACGATGTGGCGTCGTGGGGACGTCGTACTTCTTGGTGACCTTCGCGCCGTCGCGGACCTTGGAGATCAGTTTCTGCTGGGCCAAGAAGCAGTTCGTCATCTGCGACTGCAGCACCCAGATCTTGTTCAGCAGCACCAGTTCGGCGGGTGTGTCGTAGCGGTGGTAGCCGACCACGGTGCGCACCAC
>Ga0209585_10001147_pt1 | contig 10343 bp, 8 predicted proteins | sample NGEPerone_FD_185491 | JGI IMG/M metagenome (GOLD analysis project Ga0209585, IMG submission 185491) | Arctic peat soil microbial communities from the Barrow Environmental Observatory site, Barrow, Alaska, USA - NGEE Permafrost154B-one... | ecosystem: Environmental > Terrestrial > Soil > Wetlands... | reverse complement strand
GGCGCCCGTGTCGGCGTTGGCCACGGCGACCTTGGTCGCCGAGATCGAGAAGCTCTGGCCGCCGCCGAAGGCGAAGCCGAGCAGGGCGGCCAGAGCCAGCGGCGCCAGCAGCATCATGGCCAGCGCCGGCACGTTGCGCATGGTGCTGCGCAGGTCCTTCCAGGCGATGGCGAGGATGCGGCTCAACGCCGTCCTACTCCCTCAGGGCCCTGCCGGTGAGGTGCAGGAACACCATCTCGAGGTTGGGCTCGGTGACGTTCACCTCGGTGATGCGCGAGCCTGCCGCGGCGGCCGTCTCGAAGAGCCGCGGCAGGACCTCGTTGGCATCCTGCACCAGCAGCACGGCATGGTCTTCGTCGATCATCGCCTTGCTGACACCGTGGACCTCCGCCCAGCGTTCCACCATCCCCTCGAGGTAGTGGTCGACGCTGAGCTCCACGTGAGCTTCCTCACCGACGATCTTCACGAGCTCGTCGTTGGTCCCGACGGCGATCATCTTGCCGTGGTCGACGATGCCGATGCGATCGCTGAGCTCCTGCGCCTCGGCCATGTAGTGGGTCGTGTACAGGATCGTCATGCCCTGGTCGCGGAGCGCGAGGATGCCGTCGAGGATCGAGCGCCGGCTCTGCGGGTCGATGCCCACTGTCGGCTCGTCCAGGTACAGGACGCGGGGTTTGTGCAGCAGGGCCACGCCGATGTTGACGCGCCGCTTCATGCCGCCGCTGAACTTCTCCACGCGGTCCTTCTGACGGTCGACCAGCGTGATGAGCGCGAGCACCTCGTCCACCCGCGCGTGCAGCTCGGCTCCCGCGAGACCGTACATCTTGCCCCAGAACAGCAGGTTCTCGCGGGCGCTCATGTCGGGATACAGGGCGATGTCCTGGGGGACCACGCCGATCGCCTCCTTGACCGCCTGGGGGTCAGTGACGACGCAGTGGCCGTCCACGAGCGCGTCGCCGCCGCTGGGGTGCAGAAGGCACGAGAGCATGGAGATGGTGGTGCTCTTGCCGGCGCCGTTGGGGCCGAGAAGGCTGAAGATCTCGCCCCGGGCGATGTCGAAGCTGACGCCGTCGACGGCCAGCACGCCTTTGGGTGGGTCGTACTGCTTGCGCAGCTCCTGGACCTCGACGATGCTCACGAACTCACCCTCCCCGTGCGGGACTGCTGCTGACGCCTTCTTATACACCGCGAGGCGGCCGGCGGTCACGTACAACGTGACCGCCGGCAAGCGGGCAATCCCTCGCAATTCCGCCGGGATGTGGTGGAAATGCAAGGTAGGGAAGACCAGATAGAGCTGTTGACAAGAAAACTGTGTGCAAGAAAACTTGTTCTGTGCACAGTTGTCTTGTAGGCTCCGCCCATGGACTTCCTCGACCGTCACGACGAGCTCGACCTGCTCGAGACCCGATGGGCCCGGGGCTCGGCGGAGCTGCTGGTCGTATGGGGGCGCCGGCGGGTCGGCAAGACAGAGCTCCTGGCGCGCTTCCTCAGCGGCCGGCGCGGCCTGCTCTTCGAGGCGACTGCCGGCACGACCGCCGATCAGCTTGGCGACCTCACGCGCGTCTTGGCCGAGACCACCGGCGACGCGCTGCTGCGCGAGCAGCCGCTCACCTCCTGGCCCGCCGCCCTGGTCGCCATCGAGCGTTTCGCGACGGAGCGCTGCGCAGTGGTCCTGGACGAGTTCCAGTACCTCGCCCAGGCCGACCCCGGGCTGCCGTCGCTGCTCGCGCGCTGGTGGCGCGAGACGGGGCGCCACCTGCCGCTCATGCTCTTCCTCTCGGGCAGCGAGATCTCGTTCTTCGCACGCGACGTTCTGGGCCATGGCTCGACGCTGTTCGGCCGGCGCACGGGGCAACTGCAGGTCGCGCCGTTCGGCTACCGCGAGGCTGCCCTTTTCGTCCCCGGCTGGTCGGACGAGGACAAAGTACGGGCGTTCGCCGTGTGGGGCGGGATGCCGTACTACCTCTCACAGCTCGATGCCGGCGCATCCCTGGCCGAGAACATCCTCCGCACCACCCTCTCGCGCGACGGCGTGCTGCGCGAAGAGGCGCGGCTGCTGCTCTTTCAGGAGCTCGCCGAGCCGCGCCTGCACTTCTCGGTGCTCCGCGCGCTGGCGGGCGGCGATACGCGCGTGAGCCAGATAGCAAACCGCATCGGCAGCGACGCCTCGACGGTCAGCCGCGTGCTCGACTCGCTGGCGTCGCTGCTGCTCGTGCGACGCGTCGTCCCGGTCACCGCGACGCTGCGCGGGCGCACCCGCCAGACCTCCTGGGAGATCCTCGACCCGTACCTGCGCTTCTGGTTCCGTTTCGTGCTCTCGTACGAGGAGCGCCTGCTGCGGCCTGAGGGTCAGCGCGGGCATCTGGAGCAGACTGTGTCGCCGGCGCTCGACGCCTTCGTGTCGCGGCCCGTCTTCGAGCACATCGCGCAGGACTATCTGCGCGCCCAGGGCGTCGGCGCCACGGTCGGCTCTTGGTGGGGCAAGGTGCCGACCGGGGAAGGGCGCCTCACCGAGACGCGCGAGGTGGATGCCGTTGCGCTGCGCGACGATGGCAGCGTCGCCGCCCTCGGCTCGTGCAAGTGGACGGCCGAACCCATGGGCCTGGGGGAGGAGAACCTGCTTACTCGACTCGAGCCGTTTGTGAAGCCCGGCGCCCCAGAGTCTCCGCCGGCTCACTACTTCTTCTCGCGATCGGGGTTCGACGAAGGCCTGCGAAGCCTGGCCGCCACACAACCCGAGCGGTACGTCCTCGTCGGGCTCGACGAGTTGTACACATGATTCTGCGCTTCCCCATTGCTTCACAGTAGACCTTGTAAAGTGCACGCCGCGCGTGCACATTGCGAGCGCTCTTCCTCCATCTGGACAAGACACCCAGGCGGCATCATGAAGTGGAGTGTGTCCACGCATCGCGATCGGCGCTGAAGACGGTGTCGGCGACAGCGCCGATCGTGCTGCCGGCCGAGTCTCCGACGGCGCCGAGCGCAGTCTCGGGCTGGTCGCTCAGGCTGAGCAACCCCAGGCGCAGCGTACCAGAGCGGCCGGAGCGAAGGAGCGCGGGAAGGTGGACAATGCACCGTCTCGCGGCCTTCCCGCGACACAGCCCGAGCGCCACATCCTCGGCGGACTCGACGAATTGCACCGCGACTGACGCAAACGCTGGGTTGACATACCTTGCAATTTCACCAGCGTGTGGTGAAAATGCTAGGTATGTACACCATTCCTCGCCACGCCACACAAGCCGTCTTGTGGCGCCTGGGGTTCTTCCGCGTCGTGGTCGTGACCGGCGCGCGGCAGGTGGGCAAGTCGACGCTCGCTCGCCAGGTGCTGGATCAGGTCGGTGGCACCTACCTCACTCTCGACGAGCCGGCCACCCTCGCCATGGCGTCCTCAGACCCCGACGGAATGGTCGCCGAGACACACGGTCTCACGGTCATCGACGAGGTACAGCGAGCTCCCGACCTGCTGCGCGCCGTCAAGCTCTCGGTGGACCGCGACCAGCGGCCGGGCCGCTTCCTGCTCACCGGCTCGGCCAACCTGCTCACCATGCGCACGGTCACAGAGTCGCTGGCCGGGCGCGCCGGCTACCTGGAGCTCCTGCCGCTTGCCTGGTCTGAGATGGCGCGGGCGCCGCTGCCGACCACTATCGACGCCGCGTTCGCCGCCGGCAGCGCCGGCGAGTTCCTGTCGGCTCTGTCGGCCCCGCCCGCGGGCGCAGCCGCGGCAGCGCGCGAGAGGGCCTTGGCCGGAGGCATGCCCGCGACGGTCGGCTTTGACTGGCAACGTCGGCGTGCCTGGTACGACGGCTACCGCACGACGTTCCTCGAGCGCGACCTGCGCCAGCTCTCTGAGATCACGGCTGTGCCTGAGTTTGCCCGCCTCATGAGCCTGGCGCTGCTGCGCAGCGGCGGTCTCCTAAACAAGAGCGACCTTGCCGCCGACGCCAGCCTCTCGTTCTCGACGGTCGACCGCTACCTCAACCTGCTGCAGGTCGCCTATCAGGTGCGACTTCTTCAGCCCTATTTCGTTAACGTGGGCAAGCGGCTGGTCAAGTCACCCAGGTTGTTTGCCGTCGACAGTGGCGCCGTCTCTTGGGCGGCGGGCTTCGCCGACTGGGCCTCGGCGGCCTCAGCAGGACACGACGGCGCTCTGCTCGAGACGTTCGCGTTGTCGGACATCATGGCGTGGGACGGCCTTTCGGGCGAGAGCCGCTACCACTTCTGGCGCACCGGCGCCGGCGCCGAAGTCGATCTGGTGATCGAGCGCGGCAATGCCGTCGTCGGGATAGAGATCAAGAGTAGCGCGTCGGTCGGGGCTCGGGATCTGCGTGGCCTGCGCGCCTTGCGCGCGGATCTTGGCCCCCGCTTCAAGCTGGGGATCCTCGCGTACCTCGGGGAAGAGGCGCACGTCCTCGACCCCACGCTCGTCGTTGTGCCCCTGGCCTCGCTGCTCGGCGTCGGCGCCCTCCCTCCATCCGACCCTGATGGTAGCCTCGGGTCGTGAACACGGGGTCCGACAGCGCGCCGAACCTCCTGTATTACGGCGACAACCTCGACATCCTGCGGCGCTACGTCGCCGGCGAGTCGGTCGACCTCGTGTACCTCGACCCGCCGTTCAACAGCAACGCCACCTACAACGTGCTCTTTGCCGAGCACCACGGCGAGCAGGCGGCCAGCCAGATCAAGGCCTTCGAAGACACCTGGACTTGGGACCTGGCCGCCGAATGGAGCTACAAGAACGCGGTCGAGGCCGGCGGCCCAGTGAGCAAGGCCCTGCAGGCCTTTCACACGCTGCTCGGCCCCAGCAACATGCTCGCCTACCTCGCGATGATGGCCCCGCGCCTCGTGGAGCTGCGCCGCGTGCTCAAGCCCACCGGCAGCATCTACCTGCACTGCGACCCGACGGCGAGCCACTACCTCAAGCTGCTGATGGATGCGGTGTTCGACCCGGGGAACTTCCGCAATGAGATCATCTGGAAGCGCAAGGCCGGGCGCGGGGAGACCAACAAAGCTGCCGTCCGGTTCGGCGTGGCTGCTGACGTTGTGCTCTTCTACGCCCGCTCTCCCCAGTCTCCATTCAACCGTCAGCACCGTCCGAGCAACCCCGACTACATACTCTCCAAGTTCACTCACGCAGAGTCGGACGGACGCGTGTATCGGCTCGACAACCTCACGAGCCCATCGCCTCGGCCCAATCTCGTCTATGAGTACAAAGGGCACTTCCCCCCACCCAATGGTTGGGCGGTGTCAAGAGAGCGCATGGAGGAGATGGACGCCCAGGGTCGCCTTCACATCCCTGATGACCCAGGGAAACGCATTCAACGCAAGCGGTATCTCGATGAGCTTGCCGGCGAGACCGTTGACAGCCTCTGGGACGACATCCCGCCCCTCAACTCCCAAGCCGCTGAGCGCCTCGGCTACCCCACTCAGAAGCCCGAGGCGCTGCTCGAGCGCATCATCAGCGCCTCGTCCAACGAAGGCGACATCGTCCTCGACCCCTTCTGCGGCTGCGGCACGGCGGCGGTCGCGGCGCAGAAGCTCGGCCGCCGCTGGATCGGCATCGATATCACGCATCTGGCCATCACGCTCATCAAGACGCGGCTCAAAGATTCGTTCGGCCTGGTCGCCGGCAAGGACTACGAGGTCAAGGGCGAGCCGGTCTCGGTGCCCGACGCGCAGACCCTGGCGGCCACCGACCCCTGGCAGTTCCAGTGGTGGGCGCTGGGCTTGGTGGGCGCCCGCCCGACGCAGCAGAAGAAGGGCGCCGACAAGGGCATCGACGGTCGCCTCTACTTCCACGACGAAGCCGGGGCGCAGACCAAGCAGGTCATCCTGAGCGTCAAGGCCGGACACCCGAGCGCGCCGCACGTGCGCGACCTGCGCGGCGTGGTCGAGCGCGAAGGCGCCGCCATCGGCGTGCTCATCACCATGCAGGAGCCCCCCTCGCAGATGCGCGCCGCGGCCGCCGCGGCCGGCTTCTACGACTCACCCTGGGGCGGCAGCTACGCGCGCCTGCAGATCCTCCCCGTCGGCCGGCTCCTGGCCGGCGAGCGCATCGACTGCCCCAACGTCGAGGGCATGGACCGCACCTTCAAGAAGGCGCCCAAGGCGAAGCCCAAGGGCGCCGAGCACCCCGCGTTGCCACTCGGGGAGTGACGCAGGCTCGGCCCTCAGGCTCGTCCGCTCGCTGCCTACAGACTGAGATCGACCAGCTCGAGATCGGTCTTCGCGAAATCGTCACCAACGGCGAGCAGGGGTGCTCCGGCCTGGGTCGCCAGCGCATACGAGCAGCAGTCGATGATACTCAGCCCGGCGGGACGGCGGCCCTTGCCGTAGCGCTGCCACGCGTCGATCGCCAGTGCCGCCTGATCGGACGTGAACGAGGCCACTTCGACGGAAAAGACGCGCAGCAGGTGCTCCAGCTCGGCCTGCCCCTCGGGACCGAGGCGCGAGGCGGCTACGATCGACGCCTCGAGATGGCAACAGGACGAGAGCAGCACCGTATCGGCTTCGGCCAGCGAGACGAGTACAGCGTCGCGCTCTGACTCGGCGAACAGCGTCGCGAGCAGTGCCGAGGTGTCGACGACGAGGCCGCCGCTCACGGCAGGCCGTGCTCGTCGTAGCCCAGGATCTCGTCGGCGGGGCGGTCGTCGAGTATCGGAAGAGCATCGACGCGCCGCATGACGGCGCGCGCCAGAGCCAGCTTGTCGGCGGGGCTGCGACGGCCCTCCAGGCGCTCCAGGCGCTCCTCTAGGGCGCGCCTGATGGCGGTGGTCAGCGACTCGCCGGTCTCGCGCGCGAGCTCACGGGCGAGGCGCTCGGTCTGCTCGTTCTTGATGGAGATGCCCATGCCCCAATTCTACCATTTCTGCGCCATTCTAGAACCGGTGAAGTGCCCGCATGGCCGCAACGACCGAGGCTGAGCGCCGGTCGGACGCTTCCTCACTGCGTGACGGTGAGAAGCGGCTCGGCCCTAAGCCTCGTCCGCCGGCTCGTCCTGGAGCACGCGCCTCAGCGGCTCCACGAGCGGCGGCAGGTTGTTATGCACCGTGTCCCACACGATGCGCAGGTCCACGCCGAAGTACTCGTGCACCACGACGTTGCGCATGTCTCGCATATCGGCCCACGGTACTTCGGGATACTTCGCGACCAACCACCCCGGCATAACGGCTGCCGCTTCGCCGATGACCGTGAGGTCACGCACGACCGCCTTGACTGTACGGGAATCTTGGGCAAACGCAGGGAAGTCGAGGCCCCGCACGTACTCTCCGCTCGACGTCACGCACTCCAGGATGTCCGTGACGCGCAAGCGCCAGTGTCTAGGCGGCACGGATGGCCTCGCTCAGGATGCCGTCTCTCAGCGCCTTGTGCAAAGCATCCGGTGTGACGAGATCGACGCGCCGGTCGAGAAGCTCGCTGAGGTACCGCCGCAGGCGCACGAACTCGAACATCCCGACGACTGCCTCTGGTTCGAACTCGACCAGCACGTCGACGTCGCTGTCGTCCGCAGCCTCATCGCGTGCGACTGAGCCGAAGACGGACAGGCTCTCGACATGGAACCGGTCGAGTTCCGGCCGGCTCGCCGCCAGCTTCTCGAGGATGTCGTCGCGCGTCACCGGATCACCTCCGCATTGGCTCGTCGGATGGGTGGCGTCCCCTGCGTAGTGTGGCACGTATCCGCCACGTTGACCATGTGCCCAGCTCGGCGAGCGACTAGCTCTGCGAGGGCAGCGGCCCGAGCGGGCGCAGCACGCAGACGGGCGTCTGCTCGTGCCCCTGCCCGAGGGGGTTGTCGCGCATCAGCGTGGCGGCGAGAACGCGGTCGGCGCGTGACGAGGCACCGAGCACCGTGGCCGTCAGGTCGTTGGCGTCGATGACGACGAAGTCGACGGGCCCGCCGGCCGCCTCGGTGAGCAGCGTCGACAGGTGGGCGGCGACGCCGTCGGGGTCGGCCGGGCCGAGCTTGGCGTGGGTGTTGTGCGGCGGCAGCGTGTTCCAGGTGGGGCCGTCGATGGCCTCGACGTTAGACCCCGCGATCTTGTAGAAGAGGCCCCGCTTGCCGACCAGCTTGCCGGCCGCGGAGGCGGCCGCAGCGGCGACGATGCGCGGCGCGCCGGCCTCGTCGATGGCGAGCTGCATCGTCTCGGGGATGCCGAGGCCGATGCCGTGCGGCGTTTTGGTCACGGCTTTGCTCAGCACCTTGGCGAGCTTCGTGGGGTGGATCTCGTCGAGCGCATAGCTGCGGCCCTGACTGGCGGCGATGGGCTTCTCGGCCATGACGACGATGTCGCCGGGCCTCACGTGCGCGACGACCTGGCGGCGGAAGAGCTCGTCGAGGTCGTCGCCGCGGCCCACCAGGTCGGTCTTCAGCGGGATACGGGCCCACACGGCGCCGCCGATGGCAGCGAAGAGGTGCTTCATGTCGTTCGGCCGGTACTCGGCGAGGAGGCGCTCGGCCTCGGCGGCCGCGGTGGGGCCCTGCGGGCCCGCGGCCGCCGCCAGCAGCGCCGGCACGCGCGCGTCGCCGGCCTCGGCCAGACTCCCACGCCGCTTCGGGCCGATCTCGGCCGGCGCCGTGAGCGCCGCCTCGACGTCGGCGTCGGCAAGCACCGCGCCGCGGTCGACGAACTCGCGCAGCCACAGCTCGACGTTGGCGGCGCGCCAGAAGAACATCGACTCCTCGACCTCGCCGCGGCAACAGCCGCGGAACGCGCTCACCACCGCGGCGCCGTCCCAGTACTGCCGCGCCTGGAACGAGGGCGACTGATACAGGCTCGTGAAGGCCGCGCGGCGCGCCTTGATCCAGCGCATCTCCGGCGTCGTGAACCCGACCTTCCAGCGGCGCAGGCGGATCTTCTCGGGCAGGGTGCCCTTGAGCGCGGCGCGCAGGATCCAGCGGCTCCAGCCGTCGCGGATGATGGCGTCGTCGGGCAGGCTGAGGATGTGGTCGACGAACTCCTGGTCGAGGTAGGGCACGCGGCTCTCGATGCTGAACGCCATGGAGTTGCGATCCTCGTAGCGCAGCAGGCAGGGCAGGCTGTAGGTGAGCAGGTCCTGCAGCAGACGCTCTTTGAGATCGTCCTGCGAGCGGCTGTAGCCTGGGTCGGTGGTGCGGGCCAGGAACCCGGGCCGCAGCAGGCGCCGCGTGGAGAGCCGCTTGCGCCGCTGGCTCAGCCTGCGGCGGGCCAGCGGCCAGAGCACGTCGCGTGACTTCGCCGCCTCGCGGCGCAGCTCCGCGTACTTGCCCTGCCTGCGCAGCTGGCGCAGGTAGACGAGCTGGTACGGCACGTAGCCGGCGATCAGCTCGTCGCCGCCCTGGCCGTCGAGCAGCACGGTCACCTGCTCGCGGGCGCTGCGCATCACGCACCACTGCGCGTAGGGGCCGGTGCTGACGATGGGCTCTTCCTGGTGCCAGATGAAGTCGCGCAGCTCGTCGACGAACTCGTACGACGTCGGGTTGGTGTAGGTCGTGTCGGCGCCGGTGCTCTCGACGGCGATCTCGATGTACTCGCGCTCGTCGATGGGGTCGCCGTCGAAGACGGCGCTGAAGGTCTTGAGCTGGCCGCGCAGCGACGTTGCGTCGGGCACGTCCTCCTTGAGCAGCTCGCTCATGAAGCTGACGATGGTGGTCGAGTCGAGGCCGCCGGAGAGGCACGAGCCGACGGGCACCTCAGAGACGAGGCGCCGCTCGACGCTCTCGCGGAAGCGGCGCCGGAAGTCGGCCGGGTCGGAGGCGCCGTCGGTGCTGAGCCGCGGAGTCCAGTACGGCGTGCTCTCGAGCGGCGCCGTGAGTGCGCCGGCCGCGTCGCCGGCGCGGGTCGGGGCGCCGCCCGGCCCCAGCGGCAGCTCGATCCAGGTCGCCGCCGGCACGTGGTAGACGCCGCGGAAGAACGTCTCGGCGCGGTGGTCGTGAAAGCCGTGCTGCAGGTACTCGAAGACCATCTGCTCGTCGGGCTCGGCGACGACGTCCGGGTCCTGGAGGAGCGCCTTGATCTCGCTGGCGAACAGCAGCCGGCCGGTCCGCGGCGAGCGCGCGTAGTAGAGCGGCTTGATGCCGAAGTGGTCACGGTTCAGGACGAGCTTGCCATCGCCCTTGCGAAGGTCGGCCACGGCGAAGGCCCACATGCCGTTGAAACGCGCGGCGCACCCCGGGCCCCACTCCTCGTAGGCGTGGACGATGACTTCGCTGTCGCAGCTGGTGCGGAACGCGTGGCCGGCGGCGATGAGCTCGTCGCGCAGCTCGCGGTAGTTGTAGACCTCGCCGTTGTAGACGAGCCAGACGGTGTCGTCCTCGTTGGCGATGGGCTGGTGGCCCCCGGCGCGGTCGATGATGCTGAGCCGGCGGT
>Ga0209585_10001146_pt1 | contig 10344 bp, 8 predicted proteins | sample NGEPerone_FD_185491 | JGI IMG/M metagenome (GOLD analysis project Ga0209585, IMG submission 185491) | Arctic peat soil microbial communities from the Barrow Environmental Observatory site, Barrow, Alaska, USA - NGEE Permafrost154B-one... | ecosystem: Environmental > Terrestrial > Soil > Wetlands... | reverse complement strand
CAATCGCACTGAGTAGCTATTGGTGCTGATTTTTCTTATCAGAACTTTGATAAATTGTCTCCATTCACTTCAAAAAGAAACAGACTAAAATTCACTGGATGTTCACAAATTTTCCCGTTGATCAGTGTATAATGGGGAAATATTAATTGCTTAATGATTTAGTGCTTAAATATGAAGGAGGAAATAAATGGATAGTACACTGAAAGATCAATTGGTCTTTGCCATGCTTCGCTTAAAAAAGGTGGGTATGACGTTTCCACCCGAACTCGACATCCGCATGGGTGAGCTTTTTCTAATGGGCAAAATTGCCAAGAATACTGCTTGCTACAATCAAAATTTCCACGCATCCGATATGTCAAGTCATCTTTTTATTACGAAACCTGCCATTTCGCAAATGCTGAATTCACTTGAAAGAAAAGGCTATATCAGCCGGGAAATCGATAAGAACGACCGGCGCAAGAGAGCGGTGACGCTCACTATCGAAGGACAAGAGATTTTAAAGCAGACAAAAGAATATACCGATTGCAAGATAGGAACAACCATTCGCCGGTTCGGTGAGGAAAACACGCGACAACTGATCGCGTTGTTCACACTGCTATCTGATATTTCCGAGAACCTGAACCAGGAAGACTTACAGCCAAAGGATAAGGGAGAAGATCATCTTGATTAAACTAGCAAAGTATTTAAAGCCATTTCTCATTAGTTTGGCCTTGGCAATTCTGTTGTTATTCGGACAAGCCACAACCGACCTGAATCTGCCCAACTATATGTCGGATATTGTGAACGTTGGCATCCAGCAGAACGGCATTGAGCATGCCGCTCCTGACGCCATCAGTCCGGCCGGTCTGAAGTTGATGACCACCTTTATGGTCGATAGTGAAAAGGCCCTGGTCAGCGAGAATTATACGCTGATGTCCACTGTCGACCTGAATACAGCCGGAAAAGCCTATCTCACGGTGTATCCCAAAGCCGGCACTCAGCTTTACATTAAAAAGAGCGTAGATGAAACCACAAGCACGAATCTGGACAGTGCTTTTGGTACTTCTACTTGGACTCTGATTAATGTGATGAAAGATTTATCAACCCAACCCGGTGCTGTGAGCACAACAGGCACTTCAACTGATCTCCAAAATGTAGACATCACGAAGCTCTACCTCATGCAGCCGATGCTTGATAATTTACCAAAATCCGTCATTACCGCTGCACATGAAAAGGCTCTCGAGAGTGATTCTTCCATTCTGAAGCAAAGCGGTATTCTGCTCGCCAAGATCTTCTACACTGAAATCGGCGCAGATGCAGGCGCCATGCAGAATGCTTATATCGTCCACATCGGTCTGCTGATGCTGCTGATTGCTTTCCTGGGAGGCACGGCTAGTATTTTAGTCAGTTTATTATCTTCGAGAATTGCAGCCGGTGTGGCGCGAAATTTACGCAGAGATATTTTTAATAAGATTCAGGATTTCTCCAACAACGAATTCGATAAATTCTCGACCGCATCTCTGATTACGCGTTGTACAAACGATATTACTCAAATTCAACAACTGCTCATGATGGGAATTCGTATCATCTGTTATGCACCAATCATGGGTATCGGCGGTGTAATGATGGCAATCAGCAAATCATCCTCGATGAGTTGGATCATTGCCGCTGCAGTGACTACCCTTGTGGGTATGATTATGGTGATTACATCCATCGCCCTGCCAAAATTCAAGATCATTCAAAAATTAGTCGACAGATTGAATCTTGTTTCCAGAGAAAACCTCAGTGGTATGATGGTCATCCGCGCCTTTGGTACCCAAAAGTATGAGCAGCAGCGTTTTGAGACAGCCAACCAGGATTTGACCGCGACCAATCTCTTTGTCAACCGCATTATGGTGTTTATGATGCCCGCAATGATGTTGATTATGAACGCGACCACCTTGACGATCGTTTGGGTTGGAGCCCACCAAATCGCTGAATCCAGTATGCAGGTTGGCGATATGATGGCTTTTATGCAGTATGCAATGCAAATCATTATGTCTTTCCTGATGATTTCCATGATGTTTATTTTTGTGCCTCGAGCAGCAGTTTCCGCAGACCGTATCGCGGAAGTATTGGAAACTGAAAATTCCGTCCTGGATACGCAAAACCCCAGAGAGTTTGATCCTGATAAAAAAGGCTTAGTGGAATTTAAAGGTGTGCATTTCCGCTACCATAATGCAGAAGAAGATGCTCTGGAAGATATTACGTTTACGGCAAAACCGGGTGAAACAACCGCCATCATCGGTTCTACCGGCTCCGGTAAATCGACCATTGCCAACCTCATGCTGCGCTTTTACGATGTGACAGAAGGGCAAATTTGCATCGACGGAGTGGATTTGCGTGATGTCAGACAAAAAGAACTGCGCGCCAAAATTGGCTATGTACCGCAAGAGGGTGTGCTGTTTTCCGGCACGATTGGCTCTAATCTGAGGTATGCAAAAAAAGAAGCCTCCGAAGAAGAGATTGAAACTGCAGCGAAGATTGCCCAAGCCCTGGATTTCGTCAGGGAAAAACCCGATGGCTTCAATTCAACCATCGCGCAAGGTGGTTCGAATGTTTCCGGAGGACAAAAACAGCGGTTATCCATTGCGCGCGCTTTGGTAAAAGAACCGGAAATCTTTATCTTTGATGATAGCTTTTCGGCTTTGGATTTCAGAACGGACGCTGCATTACGCAAAGCACTGAAACAATACATCGGCTATAGTACGGTCATTGTCATCGCACAAAGAGTAAGCACGATTATGAACGCAGAGCAAATCATTGTGCTGGATGACGGCAGAATTGTGGGAATGGGTACACATCAAGAGCTATTAAAAACCTGTGCACAATATCTCGAGATTGCTTCATCGCAGTTATCTAAGGAGGAATTAGAATGAGTCAGGAAAGCAATAAGAAACCGGCAGCACCGGTAATGCCGCGCAGAGGCGGCGGTCCTGGCGGAATGCATGGAGCAATCGGGACCGGAGAAAAAGCGAAAGACTTTAAAGGTTCGTTTTTCAAACTCATCGGTTATGTGGGAAACCACAAATGGAGAATTCTTTTTGCCTGGACTTTGGCCATTGCCTCCACTGTATTTACCATTTTAGGTCCGAAAATTTTGGGCCAAGCCACTGATGAACTCTTTACCGGTATCATGAGTAAAATTGCCGGTACCGGGGGCATCAACTTCACAAGGATTGGCGAGATTATCCTTTGGGTTGCCGGTTTGTATGGGATCAGCTCGATTTTATCTTATTCGCAGGGATTTGTGATGTCGGCCGTCACCGCCAAGGTGACGCTGCGCTTAAGAAGTAATATTGACGAAAAAATGCATAAGCTTCCTTTAGGGTATTATGACAAAGTTACCCATGGTGAGGTTTTGAGCCGAATCACCAATGATGTTGATACCATTAGTCAAACCTTGAATCAGAGCATGACTCAGATCATCACATCGGTCACCTCGCTGCTTGGCATCGGCATTATGATGTTTTCCATCAATTGGAAACTCACCTTGGTGGCGCTCTGCGTCATTCCTGTCAGTGTTCTGGTTGTCATCATGATTGCTACAAGATCTCAGAAACACTTTCGCAATCAGCAAATGTTTTTGGGCAATGTCAATGGACATGTAGAAGAGATGTTGAGCAGCCATGTTGTGGTCAAGGCTTTTAACGGTGAAGAAGATTCCTCAAAAGTCTTTGGCGACTATAACGATTCGCTTTACAAATCGGCCTGGAAAGCAAATTTCCTTTCGGGACTAATGATGCCAATGACAAACTTTATCGGTAACATTGCTTATGTTGCTATCTGTATTTTAGGTGGTTATTTTACCGCTAGCGGTACGATGACGGTCGGCGGAATCCAAGCCTTTATTCAGTATGTGCGCTCGTTTACGCAGCCGATTGCGCAAATCGCCAGCATTTCGAACGTGCTTCAGCAAACAGTAGCCGCCGCAGAGCGTGTCTTTGAATTTTTGGGAGAGCCGGAAGAAGTAAAAGAAATCGCTAACGCGCTGTCCGTGAATATGAACCCTGCAATTCCAGATACAGCTACCCTGCTGCACATTAGTGGTCATATTCAGTTTGAACATGTCTCGTTTCATTATGCAGAGGAAAAACCGGTTATTCGTGATTTCAATGCCGAAGTGAAACCAGGACAAAAAATCGCCATTGTCGGCCCGACCGGCGCCGGCAAAACAACGATTGTCAAACTCCTTATGCGCTTCTATGACGTAAACAGCGGCGCCATCACCATAGATGGACACGATATCCGAACGTTCGAACGGAATGAACTTCGTTCACTTTTTGGTATGGTACTGCAGGACACTTGGTTGTTTAACGGTACGATCGAGGATAATATCCGTTACGGCAGGCTGAATGCAACCGACGAGGAAGTAAAAAACGCAGCCAAAGCGGCCCAGGTCGACCATTTTGTGCGAACACTGCCCGAAGGCTATCATATGGTACTAAATGAGGAGGCTAACAATATCTCACAAGGTCAGAAACAGTTGCTGACCATTGCCAGAGCAATTTTGGCAGATCCTGAAATTTTAATCCTGGATGAAGCAACCAGCAGCGTAGATACCCGGACTGAAATGTTGATTCAAAAGGCAATGGATAATCTGATGCGCGGCAGAACAAGTTTTATCATTGCGCACCGACTGTCTACCATTCGAAACGCTGATTTGATTCTGGTCATGTCTGATGGTGACATTGTTGAACAAGGCACTCATACGGAATTACTCGCAAAGGATGGCGCTTATGCCAAGCTTTATAACAGCCAATTTGAAACAAAAGAGCAAATTGCATAAGTGCATCAAGGAAAAACAAACGGTCTGTCTGATGGTTTTATCCATCAGACAGACCGTTTTTCATTGTTATCACAGGATATTATGCATCACCATCCGCCACTACTTCAAATGTCTTGGGATCAGGCAACTTCCAAGACTGGTAGAGTGAACCTAAACAAATGATACTGCCGGTAATAAAAGTGAGTTTGGGATCGATCTTCCAGAGCATACTGCCCACGATGGGAGCCAGCACACCGGAAATATGGTTGATGGTTGTACCCATCGCCAATGAAGGCGCAATGTCTGACTGTGGTGCGATTTTTGAAAGGAAGGTGGTAATTGCCACTTCAAAGCCCAGAAAGACATTATCAACAATAAAGATGACATAGAGAAAGGCGACATTGCCGATAAAAGCATATCCCAAGAAGAGCAGAGCGACAACGGAATAATTAAAGGTCAGCGCTTTGCCTTCGCCCCATTGATCGATAATCTTACCAAGCAAAGGACGAGTAAAGATGGCAGAGAAATTCGCAATCAACATGAGAGTGGCAATCGTAGTAACCGGCACATTGTAAATAGAAACCAACGCTAAGGCAGCGAAAGTACTGTTGATATGTCGCCTGGCACCAACCAGCAACTGCATGATATAGTAGTTTTTGTATTTCCAACGGAATACATACGACTTGCGCACTTTTACCTTCTCCTTCGTACGACGGGAATAGTAAATAAAAGCGGCCGCTATAAGACAAGTCACCATACCAATCAAGTAGAAATCACGGAATTTCAAAATATTGCCCAAACGACTGACGGCAAAGCTAGCCAGTAAAGTACCACCCGCACCTACCGAATTGAGCATTCCCAAACGGGAAGCTTTTTCTTCCGGTTTGGACATATTCAATACCAAAGATTGTTGTGCGGGGGAAAAGAGATGGAAACCACAGGAGTAGATGATGGTTGCTACCATATAAAAGCCAAACGTCGTGGACTGCGAATAAAGAAACAGGCCGACGGCTGTAATCAGCACGGTGACGGCAGTATAAACATTACCAGCCAAATAAGCGGCGGGAATCGCTAAAATCACAGTAATCAAACCGGGCATCTCGCGAATACCTGCTACCAAGCCATATTGCTGATCGTTAAGACCCAATTCATCCACCACGAAGTTGGCATTGACAGCAGTCTGCAAACCCATGCCAATGTTAAACAGCAAGGAGCAAAAGATGATGGTCAGAAAAGTCTTTCCCCATCGGGAATAGAGTTTATCCATGGGAAGTTCATCCTCTCAATTTATGCCTCGTCCAAGGGCCAAGTATGTATACGTTGATAGGGATAGCGTTTTAGATTCGGATTAGCGGCTCCGGGAGCGTCCACTTCAATGATGCTGCTGGCCAGCGGTGTAAAAGAGGCTCTGAAGTGTCCGCGTGATTTTACCAGCAGTAAACGCTGCTGCGTTGGTTCCACGCCGAGATGGCGAAAAATATCAGCATCATTACAGGCTGTTCGGATAGTACCTACCAGAATTTGCACATTGCCCACTTCTAGGCGGGTGCAGAGTCCAATGTTCCAGAGATTGCCTCTGCCCATCGGGCCGGTCGCAGCAAATATACCATCGGAGAGTGTTTTGACTTTGGCTGTTACTTCAATTGGAGCGCCATAAGCTGCTTCGGCTTTCCCGCCAATGGAGAATTTTGCCGTGTTACCCACTCCGGCCGCAAAAGCTTTTTCTACTGTTTCTGGATCCCAGATCAAGGCAGCCGCTGTCTTGGGTAAATTTTGTGCGATCATTTCGCGTAATAATTCGGTCGTATCACCGGAACCGCCACCACCGGGATTATCTGCCACATCGGCCAAAATCACAGGCAGTATCGGGTTTTTCGCCAGCAAATCTTTCGCCTCTGCCATGGCTGACTTCACATCGGCGATCTGCTTCAGGAACTGGCTGCGAATCTGCCAAGCGCGGGCACAAATGGCATCGCAGGCATCCTGAGCCAGTTTATGGTCAGTGTCTGCTGTTGCAATCACATTAAAACCGGCATAAGGTACGTCACAGAAAGGAAAACCACCGAAAACAGAGACATTGATCATACCGGGTTTCGCTTCCCAGTCTCTAGCCATTGTAAAAAGCTCTACCATGGGGCCTTCTCCGGTCCGCATATTAATGGTAGGCGGCAGCATGGCTACGTGTCCGTGCGCCGTCACAGGATGTTTACGATCGTGCAGCAGATCCGCCATGCATTCTGCAGCTTCTTTGGCTCGTTCGTAGCTGTCAATATGCGGGTTGGTATCGAAGCCAAAAATGGCATCGCAGCCAGCCACCATGTCCGCTGTATTATTACCATGCAAGTCCAAAGTTACGATCAATGGTTTTTTGCCGATGATTTGGCGCACCGCCTCAACGATATCACCTTCCGGATCATCGGTGCCTTCCGCCATCATGGCACCGTGCATGCAAAGTATGACGGCATCGGGTATTTCCTGACGCATCGGCTGCAGCAAATGCTCTTTCAGCCAATGATAGCTCTCTGCATCGGTTGGTTTGGATGGTGTAGCACCGGCAAAAAGGGTAGGCAGGATCTGCCAGCCTTCCCGGTCGGCAATTTCCAAAATTCCGCCGATGTTGGTCTTCTTACCACGGCCATTCTCGATCATCGCTTTTCCTTCTATGATACGCCATTCAGATAAAGGTGTTGCTATAGGTGAAAATACGTTGGTTTCATGACTCATACCGCCGATTGCTAATTTCATAAGACAGCCCCCTTTATACTTTATATCTAATAGTAACTAATCTACCCAATACAGAAGGATTTGTCAAGATATTTCTGCTCCGGAATGATTTCAATTGAAAATATTCCGATAAGGTAAAATATTAAATCCTGCCCAGAGATTTGGCCAAGTAAATCCAGAGAAACATGGTGATTACCGAGAGGAGCGCTGTGAAAACAACCAAATGGTCGGCCAATTCGCTGTCGCCGCCCATCTGCTGCGCCATTGTATAAGATGAGACAGCGGTCGGTGCAGCGAAAAGAGCAATCAAGGTCGCCAATTCCACATCACGGAAACCTAAAACCACAGCAATAGATATAAAAATGAACGGTACGATGATTAAACGACCAAAAACCCCCATGATCAGTTGTTTGGGATGCGCCTTCACACTGGAGAAATGAAAAGAACCTCCTAGAATGATCAAAGCCAACGGAATAGCAATTTTGGAAATATCACCAACAGTTTTTTCCAGAAAAATCGGCAGTTTTATTCCGGTCAACAAAAAAAGAATACCCAGCACCGAACCTATGATCAGGGGGTTTTTAAGAATCGATTTGACAATCGTTTTCAACGAGGTTTTGCCGGATTGATAACTTTCCAGTACAATCACCGCCAAAATATTAAAAAGCGGTACAATGACAGCGATGACAATTGCAGTCACAGCCAAGCCTTCACTGCCATACATTGAACTCGCAATGGATATACCAAAAATGGCAAAATTGCTGCGGGAGATACCCTGTATGAGCACACCACGGCGCCGGTTCTCCGGTTCGATCTTAGGAATAATCAAGCAAAGCAGCAGAGTATAAGTCAAAACCGCTCCAATGGCAAAAGCCATCAATTTAAAATTAAAAACCTTTGAGAGATCACCAGAAGCACTGTAGACATTCATAAACAGCATGATGGGCAAAATGCAGTTGAAAGAGAGACGATTCAATTTAGCCAGAAATTCATCATCGAGAAAATGCGTCAGTTTGAGCAAATATCCGAACAGCATGGTCAGAAACAAAGGCATGACCACATTAAAGGACAAGATAAAATTATCCATTTTACAAGACTCCGTTCATTTGTTCTATGCAAGTCAGTTCGATAGTAAAATTTCGAATCCCTTTGTCGGAATGAGTTATGACATTTCTCTCTAAAACCTTTTATACTCCCTTCATACGAGTACGGATTTCTGCAATGAAAGTTTAGATTTCCCTATTGACATTCACGTTACGTCATGGTTTATAGTAAAATCGGGAGGTAGAAAAATGGATTATACAGTGTATCAATTAGCCGAATTATCGGGGGTTTCCAAACGCACATTACGCTATTATGAAGAAATAGGGTTACTGTCACCTTCCAGAGTCGATCATAATCATTATCGTCAATATAGTGGGTCAGATGTGGATCAATTGCAGCAGATCCTATTTTACAAAACTTTGGGTATCTCACTACTAAAAATCAAAACATTGCTTTCGGATCCCGATTATGACAAAAAGGTTGCTCTGGAAAATCACCTATCCGAACTCAACAAACAAAAGAGGCAAATCGATTTGTTGATCGAGAATGTTCGTCAAACGATCGCCTCGGTGAAAGGAGAAATCAGTATGAATGACATGGACAAATTTGAAGGTTTGAAACAGAAAATGCTGAATGAAAATGAAGAGAAATATGGGCAGGAAATCCGAGGAAAATTTGGCAATGCCGCTGTCGACGCTTCCAATGCAAAAATCAAAGGGATGTCCAAAGAGAAATATGCCCAGATGGAAAAGCGAACAAAAGAATTGAATGCTGCATTACGAATTGCTTTTCAGCAAAATGACCCAAACAGCGAATTGGCTCAAAAGGTTTGCGAATTACATAAAGAATGGTTGCTTCTATTTTGGCCGGAAGGCAGCTATACTGCAGAAGCGCATCTTAGCTTAGCACAGGGATATGTGGATGATGTGCGTTTTACAGCTTATTATGAGCAAATCGCGCCAGGCTGTGCCGTGTTCTTACGCGATGCCATCAAGATCTTTTGTAAAAAATAAATTCAAAAACAGCCTCGGCAGAATAAACTGCTGCGGCTGTTTGCTTGTACGGGAATTAAGCAGAACTTGAAAAAAACAACAGACAAAAGGATGGACTACGCATTCACGAGGGAAGATCTCTCACTTTCTCAGTTACATCCAAAATTAATATTTATTTCCTACATAGTGATCTCGTTTTCTCCATTTTTTACACTTGACATATTGTGACTATTGTATATAATATTAATATACATTAGTTTGTTAAAGGCAGGTGAATTCTATGAACATACTCATCAGCAATGCGGGCAATAAGCCGATCTACGAACAGATCATGGATCAGTTAAAAGCATTGATCCTCAGCGGTGAATTAAAAGAGGGCGATGTGCTGCCTTCCATGCGGCTGCTGGCCAAAGAACTGCGGATTAGTGTCATTACTACCAAACGAGCCTATGAAGAACTGGAACGTCAAGGTTTTATCTTTTCTATGACTGGAAAAGGCAGCTATGTTGCCGGTCAAAATGTGGATTTTATTCGCGAAGAACACCTGCGTACGATGGAAAGCTATTTGCAAAAGGCTGTGGAAGCGGCCAATTTATGTGATGTTTCTCTGCGGGATCTGATTGAAACATTAACAGTACTTTATAAAGGAGAGTAAACAAGTATCATGAAGAATGGACTGATCATCCTCGCAGTAACAGCCGGTATTGCTCTTCTGATGAATGCGATACTACTACCGATCATGTTCAAGTTCGGAGTAGAAAAAGGACGTTATATTCTGATGCTGATCGTCTTTACGCC
>Ga0209585_10001144_pt1 | contig 10357 bp, 10 predicted proteins | sample NGEPerone_FD_185491 | JGI IMG/M metagenome (GOLD analysis project Ga0209585, IMG submission 185491) | Arctic peat soil microbial communities from the Barrow Environmental Observatory site, Barrow, Alaska, USA - NGEE Permafrost154B-one... | ecosystem: Environmental > Terrestrial > Soil >... | reverse complement strand
ACAACTGCGCAAACCCTGTTTCTAAACCCGATTCATCAATTAATTACCAGGTAAAAGGAACAAGTAATAAAGGCTGTATTTCTAAAGATTCCGTTTTTCTTTTAGTGAAATTCCCGTTTAAACTATCCGTCAGTAAAAATGATACTTTATGCCTTGGAAGATCTGTGCAATTGAATGCAAGTGGAACAGAAGTATATAACTGGTATCCATCAGCAGGCTTAAATAATTCTTCGATTTCATCGCCGGTGGCTTCACCTGCTACCACTACTGTTTACCAGGTTATTGGTTCCGATTCTAAGGGTTGTTTTAAAGATACAGGTTATATTCCTGTAAAAGTTTTTCCAATTCCGGTTGTAAATGCGGGTTCGGATAAAACGATTAATGTAGGCCAGCAGTTTGAAATAATTCCACAAATATCAAAAGATGTAACCGATGTAACATGGACACCTACAAGTGGGATTATTTCAAATAATTATCCAGGAATAATAGTAAAACCTACAGAGTCTATTGAATACACTATTGATGTAAAAAACGCAGGAGGATGCAGGGCGCGTGATAAAATATCCATTTATGTTTTGTGCAACAATGCAAACATTTTTGTTCCCAATACTTTTTCGCCGAACGGTGATGGTGAGAACGATATTTTTTATCCAAGAGGAAATGGTGTTTTTAAAATTAAAAATCTTCGGGTTTTTAACCGCTGGGGAGAAATAGTGTTTGAAAAATCAAACTTTAATGCAAACGACGCCTCTTCCGGGTGGGATGGAACTTATAAAGGGAGAAAACTTTCTGCCGATGTTTTTGTTTATACCCTTGAAGTAGTATGTGAAAACAATACCAATCTTGTTTTTAAAGGAAATATTGCATTAATAAACTAAATAATCCAACTAGTAACTTATCAACATATCAAAATGAAAACCACGATTTTAAAATCCATTATACTAATCGCTTTTATTTTTTTAAATCAAAATAAATGTAATGCCCAGGATATACATTTTTCACAATTTTCTGAAACGCCTATTCTGAGGAATCCCGCATTGGCAGGCATTTTTAGCGGCGACCTTCGCATACAGGGTGTATACAGGAATCAATGGAATTCAGTTACGGTTCCCTATCAAACTTCTTCCTTAAATGCTGAATATAAATTACCTATTGGCCAAAGTGATGACTACCTGACTATTGGCGGAGAAATTCTTTATGATAAAGCAGGCACTATCGCGCTTACTGCCACCCACGTACTTCCTGTACTTAATTACCATAAATCTTTGAGTGCAGACAGGAATATGTATTTATCAGCCGGTTTTGCAGCAGGAATGGTACAAAGAAAATTTGACTTGTCTAAAATGACTACTAATAATCAATATAACGGATCAAATTATGATCCATCTCTAGGCACCGGTGAAACATTTGCCAATAATAGTTCTCTATATTTTGATGGTAGTGCAGGTATTAGTTTTAATACACAAATAGGAGAAAATCCCGATAATAATATTTTTTTTGGCATTGCTTATCATCATTTTAATCAATCTGCAAAGGTTTCTTTTTATAATAATCCTGATGTAAAATTAATTCCTAAATTGGTTTTTTCCGGTGGAGTAAAAATGAGTGTAAATGATTATGCCTACGTTACTTTTCATGGCGATTATTCTAAGCAGGGGCCATACACTGAAGTTATTGGCGGTATGCTTTATAGTTTTAAGTTAGATGATCCTACAGATCCGCATTATGTTATTTCCGGCGGAGGGTTTTTAAGATGGAAAGATGCTTTTATTCCGGTTATAAAGTTAGAAGTATCGCCTTTAACTTTTGCCCTCAGTTATGACGTGAATGTATCGTCATTAAAAGCTTCCAGTCAATCGCAAGGCGGTTTTGAATTATCAATTGCCTATCAAAAATTTGTAAACAAAGATAATTCTTCACGTGAAGCGGTAAGATGCCCCAGGTTTTAAAAAGTGGATTAGTTTATAGTTTCCAAGTTTCTACCTTATTTTTTACTCCTATCTTTAATCATCTGATTTCCTCTTTAGTTCTAAAGAAAAAATTATAATTAATGAAAATAAATGAGGTTATTAAATCGCTGGAAAAAATTGCTCCGGTTAACTTGCAGGAAAGCTATGACAATGCCGGGTTACTAATTGGCAATAGCGAAGATGAATGCACAGGAATTATCGCTTCCCTTGATGTAACAGAAGCCTTAATAGAAGAAGCGAAACAAAAAAAATGCAATCTCATTGTAGCCCATCATCCCATAATATTTAAAGGTTTAAAAAAACTAAATGGTAAAAATTATGTGGAAAGAACAGTAATTGCTGCCATAAAAAATAATATTGCCATCTATGCTATCCACACCAATCTTGATAATATTATTGAAGGAGTTAATCAAAAATTAGCAGAAAAATTAAATCTCCAAAATTGTAAGGTGCTTTTACCAAAAGAAGGAACATTAAAAAAGTTGGTAACTTTTTCACCCCGTAAAAATGCCGATGAAGTGAGAAATGCTTTATTTAAAGCCGGCGCAGGAGCCATAGGAAAATATAATGAATGTAGTTTCAATATTGAGGGCCAGGGGACTTTTAAAGCTGGAGAAGGAAGCGACCCTTATGTAGGTAAAATTGGCGAAAGACATAGAGAAAATGAAACCCGGATCGAAGTCATTTTCCCAGGTTTCCTGCAACATTCAATGGTAGATTCTTTAAAAGAAGTTCATCCTTATGAAGAGGTAGCTTATGACATTTATCCGTTGGAAAACCAGAGAGAAGATGTTGGAAGCGGTTTAACTGGGGAATTGCCCGAAAGTATTTCTGAAGAAGAATTGTTAACTCTCTTAAAAAAAATATTTGGACTTTCAGTAATAAAACATACACAATTTCTTCAGAAAAAAATATCAAAAGTGGCTTTATGTGGCGGGGCTGGATTCTTTTTGTTGCCCCAGGCAATTGCAGCCTCAGCGCAGGTTTACATCACTTCCGACATAAAATATCATGAATTTTTTGATGCAGACAGCAATATTTTACTTGCAGATATTGGCCACTACGAGAGCGAACAGTTTACTATTGAGCTTTTAGCTGAAATTTTACAGCAAAAATTCCCTAACTTTGCCGTCCTAAAAACAGAAATTATTACCAATCCTGTCCTTTATTTCACCTGACAGGGTAAGGTTAATCATTCTGAAATAAAACAAAATCGTACATAATTTATGGCACAGGTAAAAGATTATTCTGTAGAAGAAAAATTAACATCTCTTGTAAAACTTCAAAAAGTTGACAGCAAATTAGATGGACTCCAGGTACTGAAAGGTGAATTACCGATTGAGGTAAGTGACCTCGAAGACGAAATCGCGGGATTGAATGCGCGTCAAAACCGTATTGAAGAAGAAATGAATGGCATGCAGCAATTCATTGAAGACAAAAAAACCTTAATTAAAGATGCGCAGGATCTCATAAAAAAATATGAGAAGCAAAGTGATAACGTAAAAAACAACCGCGAGTTTGAAGCCATTAATAAAGAAATGGAAATGCAAACTCTTGAGATAAAACTTGCTGAAAAGCACATAAAAGATGCCACCGAGGAATTGGCCGAAAAAGCTAAACATCTTGAATTGGCTAAAAAAGCAGTTGCTACAAAAGAAGCCAATTTAAAAGGAAAAAAAGGTGAACTTGAAAAGATTATAGCCGAAACAGATAAAGAAGAAAAACATTACAAGAAATTGGAAGAAGCTGCAAGAACCGGGGTAGATGAAAGATTGCTGGCCAGCTATGACAGAATCCGCAATAATTACCGCAACGGACTTGCCGTAGTTCCTGTAGAAAGAGATTCTTGTGGTGGTTGTTTCAATGCCATTCCTCCGCAAAAACAAAGTGAGATAAAACAAAGGAAAAAAATTATTGTTTGTGAAAACTGTGGCCGTATATTGGTAGATGACGAATTGAATGATGCAGTGGAAGTTAAATAAACGAATTATTAATTGAATTGATAAATGAGAGAGGCGCTTTTATAAGCGTCTTTTTTCATGAAAAAAATTTTTAAATCAATATTCCAGTGCTTTCTTTTTTTAATTGATATAAAAACAGGAAATAAAAAACCGTGGAATATTGTAATTTGCCCTTATAAAATGCTGCAACAATTACACATACATAATTATGCGATTATTGATTCCATAGAAATTAATTTTTCTAACCATCTCAATATTATTACCGGCGAAACAGGTGCAGGTAAAAGTATTTTGATGGGTGCGCTAAGTTTAATTTTAGGAGAAAGAGCAGACACTTCTGTTCTGCTTGATAAAGAAAAGAAATGTTTTATTGAAGGAATTTTCAAAACACATCATACTGCTGTAAAAGAATTTTTGCAAAAAAATGATCTTGATAGTGCAGAAGAAATACTCATCAGGCGCGAAATTTCATCTAATGGAAAATCACGCGCTTTTATAAATGATACGCCGGTAACATTGAACCAACTGAAACAATTAACTTCCTTACTGGTAGATCTCCATCAACAGTTTGATACTTTGGAATTAAACAATAATGATTTTCAGCGTGAAGTAATAGATGCTCTTGCCGGGAATGGAAAATTGATTGAACAATACCAATCCATTTTTAAAAATTACCGGTCGGTTCTGAAAGAATTGGAAAAACTAAGTAACGAACAGGCGACAGCCAACAAAGAGTTTGACTATAACCAATTTTTATTTGATGAACTGGACGAAGCCAATTTTTCAGAAAATGAAATTGAAAATATAGATGCAGAAATAAAAATAATGAGCAATGCCGAAAATATTAAATCTATTCTTTCTGAAATTTATTTTCAAATGGAAGAAAGTGACCAGCCTCTTGTACAGCAATTAAAATCTATTAGCAATAAATTACAAACACTTGAAAATATTTATCCTGAAATTGAAACAATAAATAAAAGATTGCATTCGCTGCAAATTGAATTGCAGGATATTTCGGGCGAAATTGATAGTATTAATGATAAAGTGAATTATGATGCTGAAAAAATAAGTGAACTGAATGACAGAATGGACGTTGGTTACGGGCTTTTAAAGAAACATAATGTACAAACTACAGGGCAATTGCTTGAAATAAAAAACCAACTTGCCACCGAACTGGAAAAAATAACCAACCTTGCTGAATCCATTGCTGAAAAGGAAAAACAATCGCAACAATATTATCAGGATGCAATGAAAATTGCGAAAACTATTTCAGAAAAAAGACAGAAAGAAGTAATACCCTTTGAGGAAAAAGTGAACACGCTTTTGTCGCAGGTTGGAATGCCTAATGCAAAAATTAAAGTAGAAATAAAAGATGCCGGAACATTAAATACTTACGGAAATAATACCATAGAATTTTTATTCAATGCCAATCTTTCTTCCTCACAAACCAACAAAATCACACGGTTTGAGCCTTTGCGTAAAGTAGCCAGTGGTGGTGAATTGAGCCGTTTAATGCTAAGCATAAAATCCCTGGTAGCCAAAAGTGTACAACTGCCTACATTAATTTTTGATGAAATAGATTCCGGAATAAGCGGCGAGGCAGCCAAACAAGTTGGAATTATCATCAAAGAACTTTCTGTGGCGCACCAGGTAATTTCAATAACGCATCAGCCGCAAATTGCCGCTAAAGCACACAGGCACTTTTTTGTGTATAAGGAAATAAAAGATGATAAAATTATAACGGCCATAAAAACATTGAATGCCGATGAAAGAATTACAGCAATAGCGACCATGTTAAGCGGTAAAAAACCTACTGCTGCCGCTTTTGAAAATGCAAAGGAGATGATGGGGAATTAATTTTTTTAGCAATTAAAAATGAAAAGTTAATTGGTTAAAAAGTTAATTGGTTAATTTGTAGAAAAATATATTTAGAGAAACAAAAAAGATAAAATCAATTAATCAATGTCTAACAACTTACTGAAAGGAAAAAAGGGAATTATTTTTGGTGCGCTTGATGAAAAATCAATAGCTTGGAAAACTGCCATTAGCTGCCACGAAGAGGGTGCTGAGATTTTACTTACCAATGCACCTATTGCCATGCGTATGGGAGAAATTAATAAACTCGCAGAAAAAATAAATGCGCCAATAGTACCATGCGACGTAACCAGCAATGAGGATATGTTGAATTTATTCACCCAGGCCAAGGAACATTTTGGTGGTGGCGTTGATTTTATTTTACATTCCGTAGGAATGAGTTTAAATATGCGGAAAGGAAAATCTTATACCGAAATTGATTACGGGTTCAATCAAAAAACCATGGATATTTCTGCTACCAGTTTACATCGTTTATTGGCAACTGCGTATAAATTAGACGCTATTAATGAATGGGGAAGTGTGGTTGCGCTTACTTATATCGCGGCCCAGCGTGTATTTCCCGACTACAGTGAAATGGCTGATGCAAAAGTATTGTTAGAAAGCATTGCCCGGAGTTTTGGTTATCATTATGCGCTTAAAAATAAAGTAAGAGTAAATACAGTTTCTCAATCTCCCACACGCACTACTGCCGGAAGTGGCGTAAAAGGATTTGGCGGATTTATTGAATATGCGGAAAAAATGAGCCCATTAGGAAATGCCACCGCAGAAGATTGTGCTAAATATTTAGTTACACTTTTCAGTGATTTTACAAAATATGTTACCATGCAAAATCTTTTTCATGATGGTGGATTTTCGTTTACTGGCGTTACACAAAGTGTGATAGAACAGATGGAGAAGTAGAAGTAATGGTTGAATTGTTTTATTGGTAAAGTATTTTGTTGTTGATCGCCGAATTTAAAAAAATAAAAACCTTCCAAAAATTATTTACCATAAATAAAAAACCGCTCATAAAATTGAGCGGTTTTTTTATAAAATATTGAAGATGTTTTTTTAACTTATTAAGTTATTAAACTTCTCCACTTATAAACATAATAAACAAACTAAACTTTCTAAACTATCTAACCCTACTTCTCTAATATTCATCTTCATTAAAGAAAAAATCTTCCTGGCTCGGGTAATCGGGCCAAATATCCTCAAGGCTTTCATAAATATCACCACCTTCGTCTTCCAGTTCCTGGAGATTTTCAACTACTTCTATGGGAGCCCCACTTCGAATAGCATAATCAATCAATTCATCTTTAGTAGCGGGCCACGGTGCTTCTTCAAGGTGTGAGGCAAGTTCTAATGTCCAAAACATATATTTATATCTTTTTATTTTTTGTTATAAAATTAAAAAAGGGGATTTCTAATTTTCCGCAAATGTAAAAGTTAAATCGGGAAAACCAAATATTGTTTTTTTACCATTCCCCTTTTTGTGATAGTTTTTAAGGAAAGAATGTTGCATGTAAGATTTTTTTATTTTTTTTGTTTCTGAAATTAGTTTTTACCCTTACATTTAACCATGTTAAAAGCTATAGGTATCTACAAAAATTATGGCCCCTTACCTGTATTGAAAGGAGTGGATATAGAAATTGCAAAAGGTGAAATAGTAAGCATTGCCGGTTCTTCAGGAGCGGGAAAAAGTACATTGCTTCACATTCTGGGCACATTAGATAAATCAGATAAAGGAGATATTATTATTGACAATATAAATGTTAGCTCGCTAAAGGGAAAAAAACTGGCAGCCTTTAGAAATGAACACATTGGTTTTGTATTCCAGTTTCATCATTTGTTGCCGGAATTTTCTGCTTTAGAAAATATTTGTGTTCCCGGTTGGATAGCCGGAAGAAAAAATAAGGAAGTGGAAAAAAGAGCCCTCGAGCTTTTAGAATTGCTCAATTTGAAAGATCGTGGCGATCATAAACCCGGAGAACTTTCCGGTGGTGAACAACAACGGGTAGCTGTAGCAAGAGCATTGATCAATAATCCATCTATTGTAATGGCAGATGAACCCACAGGAAACCTGGATTCTGCAAATGCCAAAGAATTGCACAACCTGTTTATTGATTTAAGAAACCGCTTCCAACAAACATTTTTAATTGTTACCCATAATGAAGAATTGGCGCAGCTGAGTGATAGGATTTTGCACATGAAAGATGGGAAAATAATCAGTTAGTTCATAAGTTTTATAAACCCAAATGAAAAAAGTTATCCTTACAATAGTTTTACTCATTTGTTCCAACGCCTTTATGACGCTCGCCTGGTATGGCCATTTAAAAATGAAAGAAATGAATAAACTGGCTGGTAGGAGTAAGTTTATTCACTGTAATTCTGATTAGCTGGGGTTTTGCTTTTTTTGAATACGTTTTCCAGGTACCGGCAAACAGAATCGGTTTTAATAAAATCGCGGACCCTTTACTTTATGACAGTTAAAAGTAATACAGGAAGTAATAACGCTTACTGTTTTTACTTTTTTATGTTATTCTTTTTAAAGATCAGCCGTTGCGTTGGAATCATCTTATAGGCTTTGGTTTATTTGTACCGGCAGTTTTTTTTATTTTTAAAAAATAAAAATGGCGACTGATAGCTTGAAGTTCACAGTTAAAAAAAGCTATTAAACCCGGTATTTTTTGCCCTTTGCTTTTTTACAATTTACTTTGTTCCTTAATAAATTAATAATGATAAAAGATAAAATATTAGTAATAGGCGCCTGCGGACAAATAGGCGTGGAACTTACTCTCGAGCTTCGTAAAATGTATGGCGGTGCCAATGTAGTTGCATCTGACTTGCGCGAAGAAAATCCTTTATTAAAAGGTACCGGCCCTTATGTAAGCCTTGATGTAATGAATAAAGAAATGCTGCACGTACAGGTAATAAGGCAAAATATTACCCAGATTTATTTATTAGCGGCTATATTATCAGCAACGGGTGAAAAAAACCCTCACCTTGCCTGGAGCCTGAACATGCAAAGTCTTTTGAACGTTTTGGAAATTGCTAAAGATGAAAATATTAATAAAGTCTATTGGCCCAGCAGCATAGCAGTTTTCGGCCCTACCTCACCTAAAATAAATTGCCCGCAACAAACCATTATTGAACCCTCCACAGTTTATGGGATTAGTAAATATGCCGGCGAATTCTGGTGCAATTATTTTTTCCATCGCTACCATATAGATGTGCGCAGTTTGCGTTATCCCGGATTAATAAGTTATAAAAGTGAGCCCGGTGGCGGCACAACAGATTACGCGGTAGAAATTTTTCACGATGCCTTATCCGAAAATAAATACACATGCTTTTTGAATGAGGATACTTATCTCCCAATGATGTATATGCCTGATGCCATTCGTGCCACCATTGAATTAATGGAAACGGATGCTGATAAAATATCCGTGCGCACTTCCTACAATATTTCCGGAATGAGTTTTTCGCCAAAAGAAATTGCCGCAGAAATTAAAAAACACCTTCCCGGTTTTACTATCAATTACCAACCCGATTACAGGCTGGAAATAGCAGAGAGTTGGCCTCAAAGTATTGACGATTCGATAGCTAACAAAGATTGGAAATGGAAACCAAAATATGATCTGTCTGGCATGACAATTGATATGATAGCAAATCTGGAAAACAAAGTAAAAAAATAAAATTTACGTAAAAAATACTACTAATGTGGTATTTCAGGATTAAAAATATTAATTGAAATTTGATTAGTAAAAAAATTACCTATCCCAGTTGCTAACTCAAAAAAATAAAAAAACTAAAACAAAAAAACATGAAAAAGTTAATTTTGGCAATGGCCATTGTTGTATTTTCAACAATAGGCGTACAGGCACAGAATACTTCAAAACCAACCACTCTGAGTATTGCAGCTAATGTGGGTGTTCCTACTTCTACAGGTTATTCCGTTGCATTTGGAGCCGACCTACAAGCTGATTTTGAAGTAGCGCCAACTACAAAAATCACTGCAAGTATTGGCTATGAAGATTATTCAGTAAAATCATCTTATGGTGGAGGAAACGGTTACTTTATTCCACTTTTAGGAGGTGTAAAATTTAACCTAAGTGACAAAGCTTATGCACATGGCCAATTAGGCTATGGTTTTGAAAAAAACGGCAATGGCGCATTCGCTTATGCTCCCAGCATCGGGTATTATTTCAGCCCAAATTTTGATGCTTCTATTAAGTACCTGGCATTTAGCAAAAACAGTTCTACATTAGGAAGTGTAAATCTTCGCCTTGCATACAATTTCTAATTAAAAGAAATAAAAAAATTATTAAAAAGCTTCCTTCAGGAGGCTTTTTTTATTTTAAAGCTGGAATTAATCTGTTTTAATAAGCAAATTTGATTTTATTATAAACACCTCCCTCATTATAACAGCTTTATAAAGATTTAATCCGAATATTTTTAAATGATACTTTTGCTTTTACTTAATTTAGTATCTTAATACAAATATTTACTGCCTACCTGATGAAGAAATTTTTTCTGATATTTATCCTTTCTCTTTCTTGTTTTGTTTCTTTT
>Ga0209585_10001143_pt1 | contig 10362 bp, 6 predicted proteins | sample NGEPerone_FD_185491 | JGI IMG/M metagenome (GOLD analysis project Ga0209585, IMG submission 185491) | Arctic peat soil microbial communities from the Barrow Environmental Observatory site, Barrow, Alaska, USA - NGEE Permafrost154B-one... | ecosystem: Environmental > Terrestrial > Soil > Wetlands... | reverse complement strand
ACCTGGTGATAATTTAATTCACCATTATTTATCTTATGCATAATGCCAATCAGGATAGGTACTTTAACCATGCTGGCTGTAGGAAATATAGTATCTGCATTAATTGCAATGATTTTATTTTTTGAAATTTCATATACATAAACACCTACATCTCCATTGAATCCTTTTAGAAGATTAGTGATTTCATTTTGTAAATGTTTATCGGTTCTTTGTGCGTTGATTGATAAGGTAGCCAGAAGTAAAATGCAAATCATTAATTTTTTCATCCGTTATTCTTTTATTTAAAAATGAAATTAAGAAATGATTCCAGATTATGCCGTTTCGTTTTGGGATAATATTATTTCAAAATCTCTTTTTTATTTCTTAACCATCTTTTACAAAAAAAAAGCTACCCGAATTTACATTCAGATAACTTTTTTGGTTTCAGGGATATTGAGATAAATAAGATTTCTTCAGATCACAATTTATTCATTAACTGAATAAACCACCTTTTTTCAATTCACGTATTTTTTCACCAATCAAAAATCCATTTTGATATATTTGGATTTTATAAGTTCCTTGTTGGAAATGACTGGCAGGAGCAAATGCAAATTCTACATTTTTGGTTTTAGCGGTTTCCAAATCAACCGGTAATTTTGCGGTGAAGGTTTTGCTGCCTTCATCACGTGTAGTAAAAGTATCTGTAGAAGATGTTACTGGTTTGCCGTCAGGGCCTATCACCACTAAATATACATCAGTCATACCTGGTTGTACAATGCGGTTATTTACATCAAAACTTACTACTAATTTATCAACACGCTTAGCAACGGATGAAACTTTTTCTTTTCCATTCTTTCTTAATTTTACCGGTGTTATAGATATATTAGTAGCATTTAAAGTAGAGGCTACATCAACTTTCTTTTCAAGAGTTTGTTTAATAACAATGGTAGAATCAAGATTGCGGGATAGTGTTACTTTGTCTGCGGTTAATACTGCAACATTTTGTTTCAGACTATCATTCTCTTGTGTCAATTGGGCTACCTGGGTTTCAAGGTCTGTAATTTTTCCATTCAACTGTGCAATTAAATTTTTTGCTCTTGTAAGTTCTGCAGCTGTAGCATTTTTCTTGTGAAGAATGCTGCGAATTTCAGTTTTCATTTTAGCAATCTCTGCATTGCTTGCTGTTAACTTACTATCCATTTCAGAATTTACAGTTTTCATAGAATCAAGGCGTGCCAGTGAAGCATCAAAGCTGGTTTGAATATCACTTTTTTCTGACATTACTTTTGCAATTTCAGTTTGATCAGCTTGAATGGTTTCCCCGGTCTTGTTGTGATCAAAAATAAAAAAGCCACCTATTATCAGCACTATTGCAGATAATATTGCAATGATAATATTTTTGGAATTTCGTTTTGACTGACTTTCTGTTGTAGTCAAATTCGTGTTTTCGGCATTCATGTTTATTAGATTTAGATTGTTTAAAAATTAGGGAAATCTTTTAATTAATTAATTGGTAATTTAATTTCAGGGTACCAATAAATCTAAAATCATGCCATTCTTGTTTTCTGCAATTAGAAAAATAGGATTATTAAATATTTTACATCATGAATAATTGATTTTCAATTACAAAGGATAAATATAAAATGGAGTTAAAAAAAACTAAACGCCAATAAATTTCATTTTTATAATAAATAAATGGATAAGGCTATTAATAAGAGAATTTGCATCTCTATTTTTTTGTGATTACTTTTAAACTATAAAATTTAATAATTATGACAAAAACCACTCATGTTTCTCGTAGATGGACTGCAGCATTTGCAATTGCTTTTTTACTTCCAGCTTTAATATTCTTTATCATGTGGTCTTCTATAGGCTTACGTTTCAGCGGTATAAGCGACAGCGATAAGATGGATACTTACATAAGTTATTTCCCCGGCTGGTTGCAAAATATAAATACAATACACATCATTTCAATTGTATGTTGTTTAGCTGCAATTGTTCTTGCTTCACGAAGTTTTAAAAAGCGTTTATTATCTGTAAGAGTATTAATGTTGATGACCAGCGTAGTGGCCATATTCATTTTATTATTTGATATTTCTCAAATAATATAGGAGCGAATATTAATTGTATTCATATTGAATTGTACCAAGTAATCTTTTTTCCTTAGAAAAACATTTTTGTATTTCAGGGAGTTTATTATTGTTATAAGCATACCTCCAAATGAAATAATTCCTTCCACTTTCATCTACTGAAATCATTTGTTGTTTTTGATTTAATGAATCATATTCAAACATGTAATCCGGCAACAATTTTTTAGCTATTTCATTAAAATGAACAACGTCTGTCAGCCTGTTTTTATCATCGTAATAATAATAATATTTTTTATCATTGCTGTTTCCCGCCGCATCTTCTTCAATAATATTTCCTTTATCATCTTTTACAAAAGTGATGGTAGATATGAGAATATTATTTTTTTTGCGCAGCATTTTTTCCGGTTTCCCGTTCCGGTCATAAAAATATTGATGAGTTTCTGTGATGCCGGACGAGTCATCATCACCTGTTGTTTCAGTAGTTACCAATGATAAATTTCCCTGGTCATCATATTCAAATTTAGCGGTATTGGTAGTATTAGGAGTAGTATTGGTAGTCTTAATAATTTTACCAATGGGATTATAATCTGTAACCAATAAAGATTGACCGGTGATGTATGATTTGGAAAGCATTTCCGATTGAGAATAATTTTTATTCATTTTCTTTTCACAAAAAAAACCTTCGCTAGGCTCATCATTATCCTCAAAGCTTTTTATTTTTATGTCTTTTATCTGTTTATTTTTTAGGATAGAAAATTCTTTATTGAGTTGTATATTACTCAGGATATCTTTATAATAATATTGAGCATTCGCAAAATTGGAATTGAAAAAAATAATAGCAAGAAAAAAAATAGAAAAGCGAAAAATACGATTTGTCATTTCAAAAGAATATTTGGTTTTGATTCAGGAAAATTTCCACGCTGTAAAATAATTCATAAATACCGTATGCGGCTTTTGTTTATTATTTTTAACCTGAAATTATAAAAATAAAATCAATACTACGTGTCACATCTCCTTCAAAGAAAAGAAAAAAAATGTCTTAACTGTAACACTACGGTAATTGGTAAATATTGCCATAATTGCGGGCAGGAAAATGTGGAACCAAAAGAAACGTTTTGGCAATTGGTATCTCATTTCTTCAGCGATTTTACTCATTTTGATGGTAAATTTTTTTCCACCTTAATAGATCTTTTATTTAAGCCGGGATATTTACCTAAGGAATATATGGATGGGCGTAGAGCCAGTTATCTTAACCCGATAAGAATGTATCTTTTTACTTCCTTTATCTTCTTTCTAATCTTTTTTTCTTTGTTTCATTTAGATGAAAAACAATCTTATGTGGTAATGGATTATCATGGTAAAACTGCAGAACAGATAGAAAAAATGTCGCCAAAGGATTTTGATGATTTTACCAAATTAGTCAATAATGGAAAATCCATGACCAGGGAGGACTTTAACCTTTACAAGGATAGTTTAAAAAATACTGGGGGTATACAATTAATCGATGATAAGTATAAAAGCAAAGCAGAATATGATTCATTATTAAAAGCCGGTGCAGTAAAAGATAATTGGTTTGTAAAAAAACTGAGGAGTAAACAATTGGGAATGAATGAAAAATATAACCATGATCAAAATAAAATTTTTCAGGCTGTTATCACTACGTTAATGCATAGTTTCCCCCAGATGTTATTTATTTCTTTGCCCTTTGTTGCCTTATTTTTGAAATTATTGTATATACGGCGGAAAAAGTTTTATTACGTAAGCCATGCAATTTTTATAATACATTTCTACATTTTTGTTTTCATTGTGATGTTGGTAAATATTGGCGTTTCCAAACTGAAAAATTTTACGAACCTGGATTGGATTGGTTACATCAATGGCTTGCTTGCACTGGCCATCTTTTATTACTTGTACAAAGCCATGCGCAATTTCTACCAACAACGAAGGGGAAAAACAATCTTGAAATATTTTATTTTTTTATTTTCATTTTTATTGCTGATTGTATTTCTGCTGGGTATTTTCTTTTTTGTATCAATTTTTAAAGTTTAAATATTTTCAATGTCTCAAAATATCGATATCAATGGTCTGGTGAAAATTATGGATGAGCTAAGGGAGAAATGCCCCTGGGATAAAAAGCAAACCATTCATACACTTCGCCAGCAAACTATAGAAGAAACTTTTGAACTAGTGGATGCCATTACGGATAAAGATTGGAATGGAATAAAAGAAGAACTGGGCGACTTACTATTACATATTGTTTTTTATGCTAAAATTGGGCATGAAGAAAATAAATTTACCTTACAGGAAGTGATTGATGGAATATCAGAGAAATTGATTAAAAGGCATCCGCATATTTATGGAAATGTAATAGTGAATGATGAAGAAGACGTAAAGAAAAACTGGGAACAAATAAAATTAGCCGAAGGAAAAAAGTCAGTTTTAAGTGGCGTGCCAAAATCTTTGCCTGCAATGGTAAAGGCCATGCGTATCCAGGAAAAGGCTAAACAAGTTGGTTTTGAATGGGCCAATAAGGAACAGGTTTGGGAAAAAGTAGAAGAAGAAAAATTAGAATTATTAGAAGCAGTTGATTCGGGCAATATGGATCATATAGAAGAAGAAGCTGGTGATCTTTTCTTTTCAGTAATTAACTATGTAAGATTTTTAAAAGTGGATGCTGAAAATTCACTTGAGCTAACCAATAAAAAGTTTATTAAGCGCTTTACACTTATGGAAGAGGCTGTTGAAAATAATGGAATGAAACTAAGTGATATGTCTTTGGAAGAAATGGACGCCATCTGGAATAAAATAAAAAAGCAAAACACCTGAATTTGACCTTTAGTAAAAACGATAATTTTTTTAATAGAAATAACTATCTTCTTGTAGCAGCAGCATGGCTGTTCACTATTTCCTTTATAATTAATAATTACTGGAGTGGCACATCCACACCGTTTGCAGTTCAAAATGAGATTCAAAGAAATATAAATCAAAAACAAAAAAAAGTTGAAAAATTTTTTAAGGATAGCGAACTGATCAACGCTATTGCAGAACAAAAATACAATGAACGCCAACTTGATTTGCTGGTTGAAAAAGATTATTATATTTTCTTTTACAGAGTTGTTGATTTTCAGAAACTATTCCCTGTTTTTTGGAATACACAAATAGTAGAACCTGATGTAACAACATTAGATTCAAAAGATGGCATAAGTTTTCATAAACTTTTGAATGGCTGGTATGTTATCAATAAAAAATCGTTCAAGGGCAAAGATGGCTTTCTTTATAAAATGATCGCGCTTATTCCGGTAAAGTGGAATTATTATATCGAAAATCAATATCTGCATAATTCATTTATAGCGGTAGATAACATCGAAAATGTATATGACATAAGCCTCAGCCCAACTCCTTTAATAATAAAAAATGCAGATGGTTCACCTCTTTTTTACCTAAAACAGATAAACCCAAATCCGGAATTCCATGATAATTTATTTGCCCTATGGTTAAGAATTTTTGGTGCTATACTGATTCTTTTTTTTATTCATAAACTGGCAAATTATAATATAAAAGAAAGGGGTTTCAACGTGGGCCTTTTGGTTTTATTGGGGTCTTTAATTTTATTAAGGATTATTAGTTATTATTTGCCTATTCCTTTTAATTTTCACCATTTAGAATTATTTAATCCATCAGTCTATGGTTCAAATTTTATATTAAAATCATTAGGAGACCTGCTAATTAATTCAGTTTTATTTATCTGGATCGTCCTTTTCATCAGGTACCATTTCAGATATGATTTTTCGAAAATTAAATTTAAATCCAACCTTACTAAGTATGCGGCAATCATCCTGATTTCATTATTAATGATTTTGATTACAATAGTATGTGGCTATATTATCAGGAGCCTGGTAGCCGATTCGCAAATTTCATTTGATGTAATTAATTTTTTTACTTTAAATATTTATAGTGTCATTGGCTTCCTGGTATTGAGTTGTATATCTACTGGGTATTTTTTTCTGGTACAAATATTACTTCAACCTCTCAATATTTTTATAGGAACAAAAAGATATTTGCTGTATTTATTTATAGCAATTACGGGTTTAATCTTTTTAACTTTACGGCCTCATTCCTCCAATATTGGCTTCAATCTTAGCCTGTTGGTTTGGCTGGTGTTTTTTATTTTTCTGCTCAATTTTAAATTTCTTTTACTGCAAGTTTACAACCTGGTTTCCTCAAAATTTATATTCTGGCTTTTCTTTTTTTCAGTGTCTATTACCACGTTAATTGTTTTACAAAACCGTACAAAAGAATTGGAAGAAAGAAAACATTTTGCTGAAAACCTTGCTAATAAAGCAGATCCTTCCGGACCGGTAATCATGAATATTATGCTTACTGATTTTAGAAATGATTATCTCTCTCAAATATTTTACCGGTTTAAAGACCCCGTCCAAAATAAATTTTTAAAAGATAGTTTGGTGAACGAAAACTTTTCAGGATACCTTAATAAATATGATACCAAAATATATACTTTTAATGCTGCTGAGTTGCCAATGTATAATGAGGACTCAACGAATTTTAATTCCCTCAATACCATCATAAAAACGCAGGGTAAATCAACAGGTATCCCTGATCTTTTTTACTATGATTTGTCTTATGATCGCTTTAATTATATCAGTAAAAAAGAAATTACAGATACAGCAGGCAAAAAATTGGGATACTTTATTCTTGTTTCCAAACCTAAGACCTATAAAAGTGATGCATTGTATCCTGAACTTTTTTCAAAAGGAAATAATAATTCTATTGAAAGTTCTCCTGTGTATGCTTTTGCCATTTATAATAACAATCAGCTAAGTACAAGCTATAATGATTATCCCTTCTCTACCAATATTGATAAAAATGCTTTTACTTATAATGAGTTTAAAACAGAGCATAAAAACGGATATGAGGAATTATGGTATAGGGCCAATGGCGATAAAGTAATCGTAATTGCACGGCAGGATCGATTTTTTATAGAATCCATTACTTTGTTCGCTTATTTATTTTGTTCTTTCCTGGTTATCACTATTGTTTTTAATTTGGCCAATAAACTTTTAAAAGAGCGAAGAAATAAATCAGATTTCAGGTCTTTATGGCAATTTACTATTAGGAACCAGGTGCATGGCACTATTATTTTAATAAGTATTTTTTCGTTTCTCATTATCGGTATTACTACGATACTTTTTTTTATAAGCCGGTATCATAGTAACAATCGCGAAAAACTTAGCCGCACCATTCATGTAATGGAAAATGAATTGCGGAGTACATTTGATACCATACCTGTTTCGGAATACGGTATTGATAATCTTGATAATTATTTTCATGGAAAGTTGGAAGAAGTAATAAATAATGTTTCCAATATTCATGCTGCTGATATTAACCTGTATGACCTCAATGGCGATCTTAAAGTTTCTTCTTTGCCTTTGCCTTATGATAAAGGAATTGTGAGTGAAAAAATGGATCCGGTTGCTTATTATCATTTAAGTCAATTAAAAGATGTACAGTTTTTCCAGGAACAACAAATAGGCAGCTTGCAATATTTGAGTAATTATCTGCCGGTAAGAGATGATAGTGGTAAAGAGTATGCTTACCTGAACATACCTTATTTTGAATCACAAAATAAATTGCAGGATGAGATTTCAAATTTTTTGGTCACAATCATTAATCTGAATGCATTCATTTTTTTGATAGCAGGAATTATCGCGTTATTTATAACCAACCGTATTACGCGTTCATTCTCTCTAATCAGTGATAGAATGAAACAAATAAACCTGGAAACAAGGAATGAAGAAATTGCTTGGAACAGGCAGGATGAAATTGGGGACCTGGTAATTGAATATAATAAAATGGTCAAGAAATTAGATGTAAGTGCGGAGATGCTTGCCAAAAGTGAAAGGGAAGGTGCATGGCGCGAAATGGCCAGGCAGGTAGCGCATGAAATTAAAAATCCACTTACGCCGATGAAATTGAATTTGCAATATCTGCAAATGGCGATTGATAATAAATCACCGGAGGTAAGAAAAATAACAGTATATGTAGCTGGAATTTTATTGGAACAAATTGAACATCTTTCTAAAATTGCCAGCGACTTTGCTCAATTTGCCAATATAGGAAATACTAAAAATCAACTTTTCAATATTAATCAAATTCTTGAAAATGTGATTACACTTTATTCAACCAATGATGAAATACAGATCAACACTGATTTATATCCTCATGAAATTTTAATTGAAGCGGATAAAACACAAGTCAACCGCTTATTCACTAACCTTTTGCAAAACGCGGTACAATCTGTTCCAGACTACCGAAAAGTGGTAATAGATATAAAAAGTGACTTGATAGAAAATCAGGTTTTGATTTCAATAAAAGACAATGGAAATGGTATCCCAGCATCAATGCATAACAAAATATTCACGCCTAATTTTACTACCAAAACATCCGGTACCGGCCTGGGGTTGGCTATGTGCAAAGGCATCGTAGAAAAACTAAATGGAAAAATTTGGTTTGAAACAGAAGAAGGTAAGTGGACATGTTTTTTTGTAATGATTCCAATATCGAATCCATAAAATACAATTCTTATTTCCCTAATTCAAAAAAGTGAAATCCTAAATTCTTTTTAACCAATTTAAAGATTAATATCGCAGCGTGTGCCCCTCTTTGAATTAATGGGTTAAAAATTCTTCAAACTCTTTCAGACTAAAACTGCTTAAATTGTTTTTTGAAGTTACCAAAGCTTTCTGTGCTACGAGTACACCATATCTTGTATTTTCAAATTCAGCAATTGAATGGGCATCGGGATCAATAGATAACAAAACATTTTTTGAAAGAGCATATTCTATCCACTGCCATCTCATATCGAGCCTGCGTGGATGAGCATTGATTTCAATTACTACTTTGTTGGCAGCGCAGGCATCAATTATTTTTTTATAGTCCAATGGATAGCCTTTACGGCTTAATAGCAATCTTCCTGTCATGTGGCCCAGAATGGTTGTATACGGATTTTCAATTGCTTTAAGCAGCCGCATCATGGCCTTTTCTTCATTCATTTTTAAATTAGAATGCACCGAGGCAATTACCAAATCGAAAGTGGAAAGGATATTATCACTGTAATCCAAATTTCCATCATTTAAAATATCACTTTCAATACTTTTAAAAATTTTAAATGGGCTTAGTTTTTTATTTAGTTCCTCTACTAATTCATGCTGAGCTTTTATTTTATCTTCAGAAAGTCCCTGGGCATAAGTGGCTGCCTTGCTATGATCGCTTATTACTAAATATTCTTTACCACTTTTTTTGCAGGCATCAGCTAATTGTTCCAGCGTGTTTGATCCATCACTCCAGTTACTATGGCAATGAATAATACCTTTTATATCGGCCGGTTTGATTACTTCGGGAATTTCGTTTTTAGCTGCAATGGAAATAATGGAATCAGTTTCTCTTAAGTATGCAGGGATGTACTGTATTCCGGCTTGTTTAAATATTTCATGATCATCACTTCCGTTTTTAAAATTGATGTTTGGAAAATTATTTAAAAATGCAGATATAAAATCAACAGAACCGGTGGTTTCAAATTCTTTTTTTATCAAATCATTTTTATCAGTAGAATACAATTTAATTTTTATTCCATTATTGTATTGATATAATATAGCATCATTATTTTTTTCTAAAAATTTAAACTCTTCTATTAATCCTAATTTTTCTACAATAATTTCTTCAGTGAAAGGAATTATGTATTCAAGTACATCTAAAGTTTCTGCATGGCGTGCAAAATCTCCGGTGATTTTTATTTCAGGAGAAGAAAATAATTTTTGTAAAAATATTTGAAGATCGCCTACAATATTTTCTACTTGTGCAAATAAAAAACTTCCCTGTTGACTTAAATAAAATTCAATTTCTTCAATCACATTGTCCTGCGTTTTTTTTCCAAAACCTTTATAAAGGAGCAAACGATTTTCATTACATGCGTATAAGAGTTCACCAATATTTTCTATGTCCATTTCTTTCCATATCAATGAAATTTTTTTAGGTCCGATTCCTTTAATTTTTAACATTTCTAAAATACCTTTTGGCGTTTTTAAAATTAAATCTTCAAGAATTTTCAATTTCCCTGTTGATAAAATTTCTGAAATTTTTTTTCCTATTGCTTCACCGATACCATTTAATTTGAAAATATTTTCTTCAGAAAGCGTTTGTGCCTCAACCGTTAGTTGGCCAATTTTGTATGCAGCAATTGAATAAGTTTTTGCACGGAAACTATTCTCACCGTGTA
>Ga0209585_10001142_pt1 | contig 10363 bp, 9 predicted proteins | sample NGEPerone_FD_185491 | JGI IMG/M metagenome (GOLD analysis project Ga0209585, IMG submission 185491) | Arctic peat soil microbial communities from the Barrow Environmental Observatory site, Barrow, Alaska, USA - NGEE Permafrost154B-one... | ecosystem: Environmental > Terrestrial > Soil > Wetlands... | reverse complement strand
ATATCAATACCAATGATCCTATATCCTGCCTCAGGAATTTTTTCCATCTCCATTTTTCCTTTTGCCCCAACAAATAAAATTTCCACCGCAGGTTTTACTTTTTTTAAAGCATTGGCAATCGCCAAAGCCGGAAAAATATGACCACCTGTACCACCTCCTGCAATGATGATTCGTATATCTTCATCTTTTTTTGAAACACCATTGCTTTCAATATTTTCAATCTTTTCATTCTGCATTCTCATCTTCCTCCTCTTTATTGGCTAAAGAACTTTCTTCAGCCTTTTGAATTGCTAATGCTGCATTTTTGCCCTCTGCCTGTTCTACATTTCGGGCAACACTTAAAATAATACCAATAGAAAAACAGGTAAACAAAAGACTGCTTCCGCCCATACTTACCAAAGGCAAAGTGACTCCGGTAGTGGGGAAAATATTTACATTAACCGCCATATTTACCATAGCCTGTATTACCAAAGTAAAACTTAACGCAACTGCCAGAAATGCACCAAAAGCATAAGGACATCTTCGGAAAAGCCGTATACTCCGAAACAGGAAAAGCAGGTAAATCAGCATAATAACTGCTCCTCCAACGAGGCCATATTCTTCTATAATAATTGCATAAATAAAATCGCTGTAAGGATGAGGTAAAAAATTTCGCTGCTCACTTTTACCCGGACCTTTACCTAATATTCCCCCCGTGGCTATGGCAATTTTTGCCTGCTGTATCTGGTAGGAAGCATCTTCATTGCTGGCATACATAAAATTTTGTACACGCTTTACCCAGGTCGGCATTCTGCCAAAAGTTAATACTGCAGGTAAATCTTTTGATACATGCTCTTCCTTATTATAATAATGAGAAGCTACAGAAACCAGGATAATCAAAGGGATTAATGCAGCACCAACTACAAGTAAAATATGACGCACACTCACTCTGCCAATAAACATGAGCATGAGTGCTATACCTCCTATTAATAATGCTGTAGATAAATTTGCGGGTGCTATCAATATACAAATAATAAAAACCGGTACGATCAATGGAATAAATCCTTTTTTAAAATCTTTAATTACATTTTGCCTCTTGCTAAGCAGCCTGCTCATGTACATGAACAATGCCAGTTTGGCTAAATCAGATGTTTGAAATGTAAGATTGATTACCGGCAATTTAATCCAGCGGTTAGCCTCATTAATACTACTACCATATTTTAAGGTGTATAATAAAAGTGGTATAGAGATTAAAAATAAAATGGAAGCCACCCTTGAATAAATGGTATAATTAACCCTGTGCGCAAAATAAATAATAATTACTCCCAATGCGATGTAACCTACCTGCCTGAACAAATAACTTTCTGTGCTTTTATTCATTTTATAAGCAAGCGATCCTATGCTACTATAAACCACAAGAATACTAATCATTGTTAGCATGATTACAATGGCCCAAATCACTTTATCTCCTTTGGTACGGTTCAAAATATTGCCCGTTACTTCCTGTGCTGAAGAAAAAGTATTAGTTACTATTTGTTTGGTTTCGCTCATTATTTATTACATCACTATTGTTGATTAAAGAGATTTTCAATACTTTGTTTCAACTCGTTTTAAAGATCCTTTACCGCTTCTATAAATTGCATTCCGCGATCTTCATAATTTTTAAAAAGGTCGAAGCTGGCACACGCCGGTGATAACAGAACCACATCTCCCTTATCTGCAAAGTGAAAAGCAGCCTGTACAGCATCCTTTGCACTCTGCGTATTTACTATCAGCTCCACTTCATTTCCAAATGCTTCATGTATTTTTCTGTTATCAACTCCCATGCATACAATGGCTTTTACTTTTTCTTTTACCAAATCTTTTATAAAAGAATAATCATTTCCCTTATCAACTCCTCCAAGGATAAGAATAACTGGTTTCGTCATTGATTCAAGTGCATACCAGGTACTGTTTACATTGGTAGCTTTACTATCATTTATAAATTCTACTCCTTTTATAGTTGCCACAGTTGCCATGCGATGATCCAGGCTTTCAAAGGTCTGTATTGAATCCCTGATTTTCTCTTTCCGTATACCCATTACTACCGCTGAAAGTCCTGCTGCCATTGTATTATATTGATTATGCTTTCCTTTGAGCGCGAAATCTTCCACGCTCATATTCATTTCTTCTTTTTCCCATTTCAAATGCATTTCCGCATCTACTATATAGGCGCCCTGAGGCAATTGTTTACTCATACTGATTGGTAATGGGTTAGTCTGTTTTAAATAATGGTTCACATACTTTTTAGTTATTTCATCATCCGCGTTATAAATAAAAACATCTTCTTTCGTTTGATTTTCTATTATTCTGAATTTGCTTTTTATATAATTTTCAAAATTGTATTCATATCTGTCTAAATGGTCTTCAGTGATATTGGTTAATATGCCAATATCTGCACGAAAGGTTTTTATATCATCTAATTGAAAAGAACTAATTTCTACCACATAAATCTTTTTAGGATCCGTTGCCACTTGTCTTGCAAATGAAAAACCGATATTGCCCACCACTGCACAATCCAATTCTGCAGTTTTACAGATATGATAAACCATAGCTGTAGTAGTAGTTTTTCCGTTGCTGCCGGTAATAGCTATTATTTTACTATCCCCTTTGTACCGGTAAGCCAATTCTATTTCACTTATAATTTCAATTCCACTCTTCCTTATTAACCGCACCATTTCATTTTTTTCCGGAATACCAGGACTTTTTACAACAATAGATGCATTTAATATTTTCTCTTTGTCATGCTTGCCTTCTTCAAATTCGATTGCATGCAAAGCCAGTTCATTTTTGAACCTGGGATTTACTAAACCCCCATCGCTTACAAACACATCAAATCCCTTTTGCTGCGCAAGCAATGCCGCACCTACTCCGCTTTCTCCGGCGCCCAGTATTACTATTCTATTTCTCATTCCGTGTTTTCAATCGTTTCAACAATTAAAAAAATAATGGTTCTTCAACGGCATGAACTTAACGGGCCAGAAAAGTCATCACAGGATATGGTGCGTATGAACTTTTCATTTCTTTTAAAAATCGTTTTCATAAAGACAAACGTAAATTCATTTAATACCCTTGCTCATTTTCCAACTTTAAACCGGCTTTTTTACAACTATTCCATTTTTAAAAAAAGCATTTTCATAAAGACAAATCCAATTCTTTTTCTTTTATCTTAATTTTAATGTAACCACTGCAAACACAACCGTTAAAATAGTTACCACCCAAAAACGAACAGCAATTTTACTTTCGTGATAACCTAATTTCTGATAATGATGATGCAGAGGGCTCATTAAAAAAACTCTTTTCCCTTCACCGTATTTTCGCTTAGTGTATTTGAAATAAGTCACCTGTATCATTACACTTAAATTTTCTATTAGAAACACAAAACAAAAAATAGGGATCAGTAATTCTTTCCTTACTATAAATGCAAGTGAAGCAATGATTCCGCCAAGAGCCAGGCTTCCGGTATCGCCCATGAAAACCTGTGCCGGATAAGCATTGTACCATAAAAAACCCACACATGCCCCTACAAAAGCCGCAATAAAAATGGAAAGTTCACTCAGGTTGGGTATGTACATAATGTTGAGGTAATCGGCAATGCGAACATCGCTGCTTACAAATACAAATACTCCCAAACCGATTCCTATTATCGCGCTTACTCCGGTTGCCAGCCCATCTAACCCATCAGTAATATTGGCTCCGTTTGAAACGGCTGTTACAATAAATATTACAATAAGGATATACAGAATGTAGGTATAATCTTCCCACTTTTGTGGTAACAATTTTGCATAATTAAATTCATGGGTTTTTACAAATGGTATAGTGGTAATCGGTGTTTTTACTGTTACAAACCTATGCACTTCACCATTTGTAATTACAGTGTCCTCACTCAACTTATGTTCGCCACGCTGTGGTACAAATACACTTCCGGTTTTATTCCCTATTATTTCACGTTTCACAACAACACTGGGATTGAAATAAAGAGTAGCACCGATGATAATACCAAGAATAACCTGGCCGAATATTTTAAACTTACCCGCAAGGCCGTCAGCGTTTGTTTTTTTATAAGGTATTCCTTTCGCCTTTGAAATTCGTCTTGCTTTTATTTTTAAATAATCATCTATAAATCCAATTATACCAAGCCATACAGTACATAACAACATTAACCTCACATAAACTTTGTCTAAATTTGCAAGCAATAATGTTGGAATTAATATAGCCAGTAAAATAATAATTCCTCCCATGGTTGGCGTTCCGCTTTTCATTTTTTCGCCCGCCAATCCAAGTTCTCTTACAGATTCGCCAATTTGTCTTTTTCTTAAAATCCCGATCAGGCGCTTGCCATAAATAGTAGTGATCAACAATGACAATATCACTGACACCAACACCCGGAAGGTGATAAAATGGAAAAGCCCACTACCCGGAAATTTTATTCCGTTTTTAGTAAACCATTCAAAAAGGTGATAGAGCATTTAAGTTGTACTTTAAAAAATTATTTTTTGTTTTCTATTTTCCTAATAATTCAAACATTTCCGCCAATACTTTTTTATCATCAAAATCTTTTTTCACTCCATTAATCTCCTGGTATTTTTCATGACCTTTTCCTGCTACTAAAATGATATCCTGTTTTTGTGCCAGGGTAACAGCAGTTTTAATGGCTTCCTTTCTATCAACAATTGAAATGCATTTTTTTCTTGCGGTAACCGGTACTCCTGCTTCCATTTCATTTATGATTTGTGCAGGATCTTCGTTACGCGGATTATCAGAAGTGAAAATTATTTTATCACTATATTCACACGCTACTTCTGCCATTACAGGTCTTTTGGCTTTATCCCTATTGCCGCCACAACCCACTACAGTAATTATCTTTTGCTCTCCTTCTCTTAAATTTTTAATAGTTGCCAATACATTCAATAAAGCATCGGGTGTATGCGCATAATCAACTATTCCTACTACTTTTTCTTTTAAAGAAACGATGTAATCGAATCTTCCTTCAGCGCCATCAAGGCTGCTCAATACTTGCAAAACCGTTTCTTTATTTTCACCCAAACACATTGCAGCACCATATACAGCCAATAAATTATAAGCATTAAAAGAACCAATTAACCTAAAATGCACTTCCACTTCATTGATCATTAATTCCAATCCTAAAAGAGAATTTTCAATTATTTTCCCCTTAAAATCCGCTATCGTTTTAAGGCTATATAGATATTTTTTTGCTTTCGTATTTTGCAACATCACTGCTCCACGCTTATCATCGGCATTGCTGATAGCAAATGAGGATGGTGGCAAGGAATCAAAAAATGATTTTTTCACTCTTATGTATTCGTCAAAGGTTTTGTGATAGTCAAGATGATCATGAGTAATGTTACTGAAAATGCCGCCGGCAAAACGCAGCCCCTCCACCCTGTGTTGATCCAGAGCATGAGAACTAACTTCCATAAAGACATGCGAACATCCTGATGCATACATATCCGATAAAAGATGATTCAAACTAATAGCATCGGGGGTAGTATGTGTTGCCGTTAAAATTTTATCACCGATTTGATTTTGCACGGTGCTTATTAAACCACATTTATATCCTAAAGTTGAAAATAATTTAAATAGTAATGTAGCGATGGTCGTTTTTCCATTGGTCCCCGTTACTCCTACAAGTTTTATTTTTTCAGTAACATGTCCATAAAAATTATGAGCCATAATTCCTGCAGCTATCGCACTGTTTTCAACAACAGTGTATTGTACTTTTTGATTAATTGCTTCAGGTAGTTTTTCACAAATAACAGCAATTGCGCCTTTAGCAATTGCAATTTCTATAAAATTATGTCCATCTGCAATGGTTCCTTTAAGCGCAATGAAACATGAACCAGGCACTACCCTTCTTGAATCAATCTGTAAATCAATAATCTCCGTAACAGTAGAACCTACTACTGAAAGAATATTTACTTTATACAATATTTGCTGCAATAATGCCATTAATTCAATTGTATTTTTATTGATTGCCCTTTATTAAAATCTGAATTTTGCGCCAATGATTGATAAACTACTTTTCCTTTTCCTGACACCATTACTTTCAAGCCCATATTTTCAAGGAGATATACTGCATCTTTTAATCCCAGGCCGGTAACATCAGGAATTTTATTTTTTGCGGATGAAAGATTATCTGCATATAGTTGCGCTTTACCATCCTGAAGAATAGTAGTTCTCCATTTACCAGAGGCTACATTATCAGTTTCTTTATATTTGAAAACATTTAAAATATTATTCAGATCCGATTTCATTCCATAAAATTTATAGAGACTACTGTCCGGATTTTTTTGAAGTTTATCTACAGGTTCGTTAGCAATTTTTGAGGCATACAATCTATCAGCAACCTCTTTAAACACCGGGCCTGATACAACGCCTCCATATGCAAGTTTTGATTCGCTACCATTTTGAATTACAACTGCTATACTGTATTTGGGATTATTAAATGGAAAAAATCCCATAAACGCCGATTGATAGGTTTTAGAACTTTTGTTATATCCGCGATTATCCAATGCCGTTACAGCAGTTCCGGTTTTACCTCCAAACTGGTAAAGATTATTTTCAAGAGAATGCCCCGTTCCATGCTGATTTTCTACCACAGCAAGTAAACAACCTTTTAATTTTCCAAGTGTTTCATCACTGCAAATTTTATCAACCAGCACTTGGGGTTTAAATGATTTAATTTCTACCCCCATTTCATTTATAGAATTAACGAGATAGGGTTTCATCATTTTCCCATTATTAGCCACTGCATTATACACCATCAACAGATTCAATGGAGTTACCAGTTCTTCATACCCATGAGCCATAAAGGGTATGGTAGTTTTTTCCCAATATTTACTACCTGGTTTTTTAATATAAGGCATGGCCGCTCCTACAATATCAATTCCGGATACTGTATCAAGCCTCAAATCATGTAAGTGCTGATAAAATTTTTTAGGCTGATTGTGATAATATTCATCAGCCATTTTTGCAAATGCCACATTTGATGATTGAGCAAATGCTTCTTTTACCGTTAATAACCCTGTTCCTAAATGTGAATCCCTGATCTTTAATCCATAAAAAGTTTTTTGTCCTCCTTCGCAATTTATCACGGTTCCGGTATCTACATATTTATCTTCAAGAAGTGATAAGAGCGTTGCTATTTTAAATACAGAACCCGGCTCTGATTTTTTACCAAAGCCATAATTATAATCTTCAAGATATTCTCCATCCGGCCTTTTACCCAAATTGGCAATCGCTTTTATTTTACCTGTTTTCACTTCCATTACAATACAGGTGCCTTGCAGTGAGTTATTAGATACCATCATTTTCATTAATGCATTTTCAGCCACATCCTGTATGTAGGTATCAATAGTAGTAATAATATCCTTTCCATTTTCCGGGTCTATTTCCGCGCCATCTACGGGCACGTATGCCCCAGCCATATACCTCATAAGACGTTGACCGGTTTGTCCTTTCAGCACACTATCGTATGATCTTTCAAGCCCTACATTTTTACTGGTGTCGCCACGTGAAAGTCCGATGGTACGATTAGCGAGCAACACATAGGGATTAACCCTGTTGTCGCGCACGTCAACTATAAAACCACTCTTATTACGCCCCTGCCTTACCAAAGGAAAATCTCTCAAAACCTGATATTGTTCAAATGAAATCTTCTTTTTTAATGGAAAGTACCGCGCTCTTTTTTTGTATGCGGTCAATAAAAGCTTCTTATAAGAAGCAGGGGTGGCATCTTTAAATAAATTAGCTAAAGAAAGACTGAGTGAATCGAGATTATGATAAAATCTTTTCCCGTCTTTTTCACGAAGGCCATCCGCTGCAAAGTCAATATATATATCAAACACGGGGATTGAGGTACTTAACATATTACCATCTTCGCTATAAATGCTTCCACGTTCAGCATCAATATCTATATATTTTAGATGCTGTTTATTACTCATGCTTTTCCAATAATCACCTTGTACTCTTTGAATATATATAGCACGGCCCAATATTATTAGCCCCAGCACAATAATGCCGAGAAAGCAAAGATAAACGCGCCATAATATGTCTTTTTTTATATCCAAGAACTTTTGATTATTTGTATTTGATCATTGAATGTTCTTTTATTATTTCCTTCCTGGTAACTGTTTACTTTTCGGGTTAGTTTATTTATTCATCTACACATTCTCTTCCTTTATTTTTCCTGCAACGTATCTATAAGCCTTACCGGAGGCACCATCAATGGTTTAAGGCCTAGCGGTTCTACTGCTTTAGCGAGTTCACTTTCTTTGCTTCTGAATATTACATCCCGTTTCACAGTTTTAAATTCATACTCCATCTCTTTAAGATTTTTTTCAGTAGTGCTTATTTTTCTCATCATTTTATCTGCATAATGCCCGTTAGCTATATATACAATTGCAAGCGCCGCGCTAAAAAAATAAAATGGAATGTTTTTCACAATCCACCGGTTATACATTAATTTCCTGCCCCTTTTTTTTAGGTTTATATTTTTTCCATTTTTTGTATATGTATTTTCTCCTCGTATCATTTTTTTAATTGATGATCCTTATTATTTTTGTTATTAAATATTAATCTTGTAAAACTTTTATTTTTTCAGCAATCCGTAACTTAGAACTTCTTGATCTTGGATTATTTTTTGTTTCCTGCAAGGAAGGAACAATTGGTTTTTTAGTAATAACTTTTAATTCATTTTTTTTAGGCCTGCCATACAAGTCATTCAATTGTTCTTCTTCAAAATTGCCATACCTGAAAAAATTTTTTACAATCCGATCTTCCAGAGAATGAAAAGTAATTACCGCTATACGCCCTCCTTCTTCCAAAACATCTACAGATTGCAGTAACATATCTTTTAGCGCATTTAATTCATCATTTACTTCTATCCTTAATGCCTGAAAAACCTGCGCAAAATATTTTTCAGGATTTCCTTTTACAACCGGGTATATGGCATTCTTAAATTCATTAATCGTATTTAGTGATTGTGATTTTCTGATTTCAACAATTGTATTCGCCAATGTTTTGGAATTGGTAACCTCCCCGTACTGTTCAAAAATTTTATGCAATTTTTCTCCAGAATAAGTTTTAATGACATCGGCCGCTTTTATCTTTTCATTTTGATTCATACGCATATCCATTTCAGCATTAAACCTTGTTGAAAATCCTCTTTCTGCTTCATTTATCTGGTGGCTCGATACACCAAGATCAGCAAGAATGCCATTTACTTTTGCAATTTTATGGAAACGGAGAAAACGTTGGAGATGGCGAAATTATGAGGTACAAAAATGACACGTTCATCTGGCGGCAAATTTTTTTTAGCATCCTCATCCTGATCAAAAACAATTAATTTTCCTTTTGAATTTAATTGTTCCAAAAATTTTTTGCTATGGCCACCGCCGCCAAAGGTGCAATCCACATAAATTCCCGAAGGAATTATCTGAAGGCCATTTATTACTTCGTGCAACAAAACCGGCACATGGTATATGCCCTCCTCCATAATTATTGTTTTGCTGTTTTATCACCTGCCATTACTTCTTTTGCTAAATCGCTGAATGCTTCCGGTGAAAAAGTTTCAAAGAACTGTTGATATTTTGTTTTATCCCAAATTTCAATTTTATCAATGGCCGAAACCAGTACAATGTCTTTTTGAAGCCCTGCGTAATCCATGAGGTTTTTTGGCAGTAAAAGCCGGCCCGCATTATCCAGATCAACCTGTGTAGCTCCGTTCAAAAAATAACGTCTGAATTGCCTTACTTTTGGATCAAAATCATTCAAATTGCTCAATTCAGAAAAAATAGGTTTCCAGCTTTTGGAAGTGTATAAACTAAGGCAAGGTTCAAATCCACGATTGATAACAAAAGATTCTCCTCCCGTATCAGGCAATTGCTTTTTAAACCCTGCCGGTAATAGAAAACGACCTTTCGCATCTAATGTAGCTTCGTATTCACCTATAAAGCCTATCATTATGAATTAATTAAAAATGATTTTTATAATAATTTCCACAAAATAACACTTTTTCCCACTTTCCCAACATTTTTGGGCAAAACTTTTTTATCCACCTATTTGTAATGGTTTACAGCAAAGACTTACGATAGCAATAACGATGATTCTTTTGTGCAAAAAGTGTGAATGAAATGTGCAAAAGCAGTGTATAACTTTTTTGAATCAAAGAATCAGGAAATTCTTCACAAATCAGGATTCAGCAAACTAATTCAGTAAAAGAAATTGAATTTTATTTTTTTAATAACCAGTAATAGCAATTTGTATAGCCTTTAAGGAAAAAAATTACAGAAGATATTTTCTTTGGTGGCAGTTAAGCTATTCC
>Ga0209585_10001141_pt1 | contig 10375 bp, 14 predicted proteins | sample NGEPerone_FD_185491 | JGI IMG/M metagenome (GOLD analysis project Ga0209585, IMG submission 185491) | Arctic peat soil microbial communities from the Barrow Environmental Observatory site, Barrow, Alaska, USA - NGEE Permafrost154B-one... | ecosystem: Environmental > Terrestrial > Soil >... | reverse complement strand
GGGTCAAGATGCTGCTGCTGGACGTCTACAAGATCCCGATCGGCCTCTCGCTCACGGTGATCGCCGGCCTGATCACCGCCTCGGTCCTGGCCAGCCTGATGCGCACCCGACACCTGGCCGACGGTGCCCGCGCGGACGCGGCGCCCGCCCGTCCCACACTCCCTGACCGGCCAGCCACCGTCTCGACCTCGACAGGAGACCCGTCATGACCACCACCGCCTCCACCAGCTCCCGCCCGGCAGTCCCCTCGTTCACCCCCGGACTGGCCACGTCGCTGCAGGCCCTTGAGGCCTACCCGGCAGTGTCACTGCTGACGTCGACCACACCGGCCCCGAAGATGCTGGCGGCCGACGTCGCCCGACTCGCGGGCCTGGCCCGGGAGGCAGAGCGGCGCCTGGAGTCAGACACCGTCCCGGACGCGCTCAGCCTCGTGCTCGCGTCGCTGGCCGACCTGGTTGCCCAAGCCGGCCGAGGCCCGACCACCGCGGCTGTGGGGGTGTTCGTCTCGGCTGCCTTCTCCACCGTTGTCCGCCTGCCCGTGCCGGTCAGCGACCGGGTGGTGATCGACCCCACCTTCGCGACCCGGGACCTGGTCCTGGCACTGCACCGCACACCGCGACACGTCGTGCTGGCCCTGAGCCCGCACGAGGCCCCTGGCCGACCACAGCAGGGTCGCCCTCACCCTTCGGCGCTGACGGCACCGGTGTGACGGGCGTCGGAAGACGAGAGCTCGGCGCCGGTCTCCGGGACCGGCGCCGGCGTCGGCGTCGCCACGATCTGCAGAAGCAGCTCGACGGTGCGATGAGACTCCAGCGGGTGCCGCAGCTTCCCGCGGGGCTCGATCACGTAGTGGTTGCGCCGACCCACCCGCACCCGGGTGATGTACCCGGCCTCGGAGAGGTCGGCAACGATCAGCTGCACGGCCCGTTCGGTGATGCCGACCTGCTGGGTCACACTGCGCAGCAGCACGTCCTGATCGGCGGCCAGGCAGAGCAGGACGTGGGCGTGGTTGGTCAAGAACGTCCAGTCCCGACCCCGCTCGCCAGCTCTCATGACGGGCACGCTACCCCCAAACCCCACATCAAACTCCTGTATCCGACTTCGTATGCCGGTCTCGCCTGGCCCCACCGGGCGCACCTCGGCGGGTGCGGGGCGGTCGTTCTCGCGGATCATGGATCAACTTCTCCTGCCGGCAACCAGGCGCACACGACTGCCGCCCCGCGACCCTGGGGGTCGGCGAGCCGAGACGTCTGGCCGCCGATCATCGGCCCGACCCCTCTGGAGCTCTGGTGAGCCTGCCCAACCCACGAACATCCGCCCGCGCGCTCCGCCGCGTCTTCGACAGGGTGTCCACCGCTGAGGCCCGCTACGTCGGGAACATCCTGCGCTCGGAGACCGTCGGCGGCGGACTGCTGCTGGCCGCAGCCGTCGTCGCCCTGCTGTGGGCCAACTCACCGTGGCGCGACTCCTACTCGACGTTGCTGGGCACGACCTTCGGCCCCGAGAGCCTGCACCTACGATTGAACGTCGCTCAGTGGGCGGCCGACGGGCTCCTGGCGATCTTCTTCTTCGTCGCGGGCGTCGAGCTCAAGCGCGAGCTCGTCGTGGGCAACCTGCGCAACCCGGCCAAGGCAGTGCTGCCGCTGGTGGCCGCGGTGTCCGGAGTCCTCGTCCCGGCCGGGTTGTACCTGTGGCTCACGGCGACCGACGCCGGCGCGCGTGCGGGCTGGGCGATCCCTGTGGCCACGGACATCGCCTTCGCGCTGGCGGTGCTGGCGGTGATCGGCACCCACCTCCCGGCCGCACTCCGGTCGTTCCTGTTGACCTTGGCCGTCGTGGACGACCTCGTCGCGATCCTGATCATCGCGGTCGCCTATACCAGCGACCTGGTACCCCTCGCGTTTGCCGCAGCGGCCGTGCCCCTGACGCTGTTCGGTGCACTGGCACGCCGCCGCGTCCTGCACTGGTGGCTTCTGGTGCCACTGGCGCTGCTGACCTGGACGCTGGTCCACGCGTCGGGCGTGCACGCGACAGTGGCCGGAGTCCTCCTCGCGTTCACCGTCCCGGTCAAACGTCGCAGTGGCGAACACCAGAGCGTCGGCGAGAGGCTCGAACACCGCACTCGCCCGATCAGCGCAGCCGTCGCCGTCCCCTTGTTCGCCCTCACAGCCGCGGGGGTCACTGTGGTGGGTGGCGGGCTCGGCCAAGCGCTGGACGACCCGGTCTTCGTTGCCGTCGTCGCCGGACTCGTCATCGGCAAGGTCGCCGGCGTCTTCGGCGGTACCTGGCTCACCGCGAAACTCACCCGCGCCGAACTCGACAAAAGCCTGTCGTGGGGCGACGTCCTCGGCGTCTCCATCCTCGCCGGAATCGGCTTCACCGTCTCGCTGTTGATCGGCGAACTCGCGTTCGGAGCCGCCAGCGCCCGTGACGACCACGTCAAGGTTGCCGTTCTCACCGGCTCACTACTCGCCGCCACGCTCGCCGCAATCGTCCTGCGCCGACGAAACCGCCACTACCGCGAGCTCGCCGAAGCAGGAGCCGCCGTCAAGGACGAGGCCAAGGGCCCTCCAACCTCCCGATGAGCACGACCCACGCCGCAGCCACCGCGTCATCCCACAGCGGTGACTGAGGCGGCGCACCGGTAGTCGGGGACCAGGGCCTTGGCGTGACGTTGATCAAGCCGGGCAAGGTGCGCGCCCTGGGCCATCTGCACCCCACGGCTGACTCCCAGTGGAGCCACGACACCCGCCTTCGCACAACTGGGTCGCCCGTTGGCCATACGTTGGCCACAGGGCTCAGCGCGAGCCCCTCAATTCGACCGCCGCGGACAGCGCTACGTCGCTGACCTGCACGAACGCTTCATCGGCCGTCCCGGCGGCGAGCACCGCTCTGTTTCAGCCCCGTGGCATGCCGAACCTGCCCGCTGACCTGGGCAACCACGTCGTCAACGTGGACAACGGGGCCAGATCGGGCTCAGCGAGGCGTCCTGGTGAGCGGTCACGATGAACATCAACATCCCGTTGAACAGCACAAACAGTGCGCCTGGGCAGATTCGAACTGCCGACACCCGCTTTAGGAGTTCGATCTTGGTCTGTGGAAAACGCTCTGACCTGCGGCAATACATGCTGGCAGTTCGTTGAGTGACACCGTTCTGGGGCGCGCGCTGACCACACGCTGACCACAAGGCACGCCGGCCGAATGAACGATCACGCGGGAGCGGGCGCGCTGAGACGCTGAAGCGGGGTATCCGAGTGGGACCCGTGTGGCATACGAGCGCTGGACGCTGGTCTACAGTGCGGGGCACAGGAACCTCCGTCCCGCTGCCCCAGGATGCGGACCCGGTTGGTGCAACCACCCCGGGCGACGAGCGCACCGATCACCCATCCAGACGACGCGGGGGCGTGAGCGGAGCCACGGCTAAACCGGCCAACACACGTCAAAAAGCGAGCGAGACCGCCAAGCCGTCCTTCATCAGTCGGTCACGATCCAACGTTCGATCGGTGTTGACGACGTCGGCACCGGCTACTCCCCGCGGCCCGCGCCCGGTGGCTGCCGAGCCAGCCCAATGGGCGGCTTGACCGGACCGCCTCGCCGACTCGACACACCACCGCCATAGAACAATGTCCACGACAGAAACCGGATCTCCGACGTGGGCGGCGATCTCACTGCACAGCGCGTCAACGCTCGGGCGCCCAAGCCGCGCCGCGAGGCGAACCATGTGACGGTCGGACTTCGACACCTGGACACCCACGTTCTTGGCAAGATGCTTCCACGTGATTGGTCCGACATACGGAAGCGCACGAAGAAACGACTCCGGATCGGAGTTGAGCGCCGCCTTCAAGTCTTGGGTGCCGATCGAGTCTACCTGCTCGGCGATATCCAACACCGCCCGGACCTTACCCTGGTGTGAGAATACGCTCAGCGCGCGGCGCTCGGCACCGATGCGGTCCGCGACGAGGTCAGGCAGCGCGAAGTCAAGCATTGCTCGGGTGAACTCCGGGAAGACCGCGCGGACTACCCGGTCGGCCATACCCGCCGCCAGGACCACCCACGCCGCCTCGCGAACAAAGAGAGTGTTTGTGATGCGGCTCAACCGCCTATCCGACTGCCAGACGAGTTCGTCGACATATCCCGCGTCAACAATCTGCCGCTTGGCGCCGATGTACAACCGGGCAATTGAGTGAGTGTCTGCCGGGCCCTGCGGCGTCGTCTCCATCGTCATATGCGCTCCTCCACGGCTACGCCCTTCTTGCGCGCTTCTTCGCGCGCCTGCGCGCACGTCCGCTTGAGATACCCGGGTGAGCAGAGAGCTCGCGGCTCACCTCAACCTTGAGAAGATGTCGGGCCTTCAAACGATTGAACAACCGTTCCGGGATCTCCGGGACGCGCGTGATGACATCGACGTAGCGATCGCCCAGTCTAGTTGCCCCTTCTGCATCGACTTCTCTCGAGAGCGCCTCGCGGTAGTCACTCTTGAGGGCGGCGAGAAGGGCTACGGCTTCTCCTCTTCGGCGCGCAGCGCCGCGGCGATCAGTGACAAGGTCGATTGCGCCTAGCAGCGCTGCGGCGAGCGCCAACCAACCGAGCCAGGTGGTGCGATCTGCTGCAATGCCGAGCAGAACAAGCGTGTCGGTCGTAGTAGCGAAGGCGAACGCAACCCCGACAGTCGAGAGCACAGCGATCGCAGTTGCATAGCTGACGGTAAGCCTGGCGTCACGATCGCGCAGCGACGCCTGCATCGTCAGCGCTTGATCGATGAGTCGAACTTGGCCCTCGAGCTCACTCCGTACGCGCGCATCTGTCGTCCTAGCCATGAAGCCACCTGTCGACATCGGCCGCGTCGCCCGCCTCAAGTTCGCGCCGGATCCGCCCGATCGCCGTTCTGAAAGCCCTGCGTTCGGTACTTCCAGCAGGGCCGAGGTGGTCATCGATGTGCAGAGACTGACCTGTGATGTCACTCGTGGGCCGCAGCACGGCCCGCTCAGCGTGGCTCACCAAGTGCATCAGCATCGACGCCCGGTCACGTCGCCCCTCGTATGAGCGGAAGGCATCCACCGCTATAGCCTCGATGTGATACCCGGAGAGCCGACGCTCTTCGGGCAAGTTCGACAAGATCGCTTTGGCTAGCTTGATGGTGGGAATCACGGCGCGGCCGTTCGCCGCATTGACCTCGGACAGCTTCTCGGCGAACTTGTGCGGTCGGATTTGTCGCCACTTCGTCCCGTCCGCCGACGCGATCGCCGTCCGTCCGCTTCGCTCCACAGCGAAAAGGAGTTGTATCTCCTCACCGTCTCGATAGGTGACAGTGACGGCGAGCGAGCCTGTTGTCACGCTTTCGACATCGCTCGGCGGGAGCCTGCGGGCGAGCGCGTCTCGGAAGCGGTCCAGCAGGTCGCTAGGCGTAGCGTCCGGAGCTCGGACAACAACGAGAGCATCGACGTCACTGAGGCCGTCCACAAATGTGTGCTTTGCGACGCTGCCGCCAAACAGAAGCCTGTCAACGTCGATCAGCAAGTCGTCGAGAGCCGTCGTCACAGCATCGAGTCGCTGCTGCGTCTTGCCGATGTCACGATCATTGAAATCCGCCAGCGCGCTGGCGAGGACGTCATTAATCGCCACTTCACGTTCCTGCCGTGCGAGATCGTCAAGCGCGCGCTTTCGAAGGTCATCGAGTCTGTCGGCCGACGAAGGGTAGGAGCTTCCACCACTACCGCCCATCATGCGCCTCCCTGCAATCTCGCATGGACGAGCTCGTACACCTCGCGCAAACGCTCGTGATGATCACCGAGCAGCTCAAAACTCGCTGGATCCGCCGCCCACCGCTCCAGGCGGTGCTGGAAATCATGCAGGTACTTCAGATTAGCAAGATGCCTCCGGGCAGCCCGCAAGTCGTCCCCAACGTCAATGGCATTCGTGAGGATCGCGATCTCCGCCTCGTGTATGGCAACACCACTATGGTAGGCATATCGCAGCCAGCTAAGGCCATCGAAGATTTCTGCGCCACACATGAAGTACAGCGATGTCAGGAGAGGGTCAAGACCGCCGAAGATATGGATCGGAATTCCGGCGAGCCCGGCGTCATCCATTTGCTTGCGCAGCGTCACTACCGTAGTCAGGCGTTCAATGATCGTCTTGCCTAAATCCTTCTCCGTAAAGCCGACCACTGCGAATTTGCGCAGGTCGGGAAGCACCGGAAAGAGCTTGGCCGGGTCTATGCACTGAGCTTCGCGTGCCGGCTTGACTAGGAAGTCAACTGAAAAGTGCGGAAAGTCAACAGTTAAGTCCTGCGCGGCGGCCAGTTGCTCCTCATACGTCGGGCGCTTCTTCCGCTGGTCATCGTACGTGACTGCAAGAATCTCGCGATCCTTGGGTAGCCGGTCAAGGATGGCATGGTGTTCTTCGCGCGTGAATCGTCGCGGACTCCTCGGGCCTCGCCCTACTTCGCCGCTCTCATACTCATGAGATAGCTCATAGCCGCCACTGTCAACTACGAGCAAGTTGGGATTGAAGTACAAGCTCTCAGCGTGTCGATCGCTTAGCAGAAGCTCAATGTCGGGGAGAAACCCGTGGTGGAGATCGTAGGCTGAGATGAGCAATGAGTCGGAAAGTTCCGGCGCAACGAACTTCAAGACGTTGGCCGTCTCGCTGGTGCCGTCGTCCAAGACCGGGAAGCCCTTGCTCGAGATGGACGGAACGAGAACCGGCGACCGCAATCCGGCCGTCGTGATGTGAAGTGTTCGACTAGTCAATGTCCAGCCCCCGGCGATCCAGGCACGAGGCACAGGTGCCGCACGGCTCGTCGGCCGCCTCGCAACTGTAGGTGAGTTTGATTGGGACGTCGAGTCGCTTGGCAAGTTCGATGACTTCGGACTTGTGCATGTCGATTAGCGGCGTGATCAGCCCTGCGGCGCCGGAATACTCGACGTCAAGGAGGCTATTCCAGGAAGCAATCCACCGGGAGGAGTTGTCTGGGTACGGCGACCCGGCGTGGATTCCGATCGCTATCGGCGTGTTTGGACATGATGCGAGCGCAAGGGTCACGAGGACATCGTTGCGACCGGGGATTTCGCCGCGAGATGGCACAGGCAGCGGAGAGACCGCGAGCGGCGACCACGTCAGTTCGAAGTGACGGGCGATCGCGGAACTTGCTGCGCGTTCCCGAGCTTTGGCCGGCTGCCCGAGATCCACCCATGTCGTGGACACATGCCAGTTGGCTTCGGCAAGCAGCGCGGCCGACACCGCACTGTCGATGCCACCACTGAGCAGGAGGTTGCACGTTGGCGGTCTAGCCATGTGGGAAGCATGCCACGCTCGCGTGCGCCCGTGTGGGACCCGATGCGCAACGCCGGTCAGCGACCGCGGCGCCCGTCCCAAAGGAGCAACTGCAGGCGTCCGCTCAGGGCCCAGCCGCGGGCTGCGACGGCGTCGGCAAGCGATCGCATCCTCTCGGCCACGACGCGCTTTTCGGTCCCCTCGGGCATAATCCAGATTGAGTCTGCCCTGATACCGAGGCGGGTCACCAGTTCTTGGACCTCGTCGAGATCGGGATGATCCCTCACGACGAACTTGAATACCACGTTATCGAGATCCGCAAGCCGCTCGAGAATGGAGTATCGGATTCGTGTCGATTGAGGGAGGCCCGAATTGGCGAGTTTAGGACTCACCGCAATAAGCCTGCAAAGGGCGGTCAGCGGTCCGAGCTGCAACGTTCCGTTGGTTTCCAGCTCGACCGACTTCCCAATGCCGTTGAGTGCATCGACGAGCTTGGTCGCTGACCGGACCTGGATAGCGGGCTCGCCACCAGTAAGCACCACCAGGTCCGGAGTCAGCTGCGCGACGCGCGCCACGATGTCGTCTACAGAGAGCTCAGTCGACTCGCGGCGTAGGTCGAATCGGCGGTGGTCCCAACTATATGGAGTGTCACACCAACTGCATGAGAGATTGCACCTGCTGAGGCGAACGAACGATGCGGAGCGACCGGCACTCGGACCCTCGCCCTGAAGGGTCGGTCCAAAGATCTCACTAACAAGTAGCCGGTCTCCGCTCGATTCCATCTCCGTGCGCTACCGTTCAATTCGAACCGAACCGGCTGCGGTCTCCCAGAGCTCAATGACTGACCATGGCAACCCCGCGAGCTGCTCCGCCACCCAGAGCGCCACGTTCTCGGCAGTCGGATTCGGGAGTGTCGCGTTGAGGTCGGTGTGGTCTAGGCGCTCAATGACCTGGCTTTCTACAACGGAGTCCAGTTCGTCGAACTCCATGACGACCCCCCGTTGGTCAAGCGGTCCCTCCACGCGAACTTCAAGCCGATACGAGTGGCCGTGCGGCCGCGAGCACTTCCCCGCGTGCCAGGGCAGTGTGTGGGCGGCCTCGAAGTCGTACCGTCTCTGCACGGCAATCCTCATGGGCGCGATCATATGGCTAGCCCGACGGCGTCGGCGTTCAGCCGTGGTCCTGGACGTGTTCCGCCTTCCGAGACGGTCTCTGTTGTCACGAGCGCGGACCTGGGACTAGGGGTGCGCACTTTCGCGATCGACCCGCCTGCGCCCACGTGCTCTCTGGTGCACCAGCTTGGGGCCGTCCTTGTCGTCCGCGCGTCTCAGCTGGCGGTGGCCGCGCCCGCACCTGCGTGCAAGAGGAGTGCGGAGCCTTCACCCATACAATCGACCGCGCGCCCACTTAGCCCACGCTCGAGGGCCAAACCCGCTTGAAGGCGGGTCTCGACGCCACCCGACGGGCCGCCATGGCTCCTTGCGTGAGGCCGCCCGGGCGGACGCTCACCCACACGGGCACCAGCATCGGCCCGTCCGTCATCCGCACCGTCGTCCCCGCCGTCGTCGGGTACGTTCTCGCCCCTGGATCCGCTGGGTCTGCACGTGGACACCACGGCGCTCACTGAGCTCATCGAACCGGTCGCGGCCGCCGGCGCGGCCATCTTCTTCGCGGCGTCGAAAGCCGGGAGAGATATCCGGCTCCACACCGCCTCAGGTGGCCGCCGAGTACGCCGCTGTCCACCCAAATCCACCCGCATCCCGTGGCAGCGTCTGCGGTCACCGTGCGGTCACGAACGCCAGAGGCCCTCCCTCCCCGAAGGGAGAAAGGGCCTCTGACCTGCGACTTCACTTGTAGCGGGGGCAGGATTTGAACCTGCGACCTCTGGGTTATGAGCCCAGCGAGCTACCGAGCTGCTCCACCCCGCGTCGGCTCGCCAACCCTACGGGGCGCCGGAAGCAGGGGCAAATCCGTTCGCCGACGGCGCAGACCCACGGGCGGCGCGCCGCACGGGCGCCACCCCGCCCGACAGCACTCCGCCCGACAGCGGGCTTGGGAGAGAAACCCGCACAGTGCACGGGTTTCTCTCCCAAGCCACGCGCCGAGTCCGGCGCGGGCTGCGGCTGGCGGCCCCTGGGCCGGATCGGTCGGGGCCGGCGCCCACGCTCAGCCCTCGAGCGCAGCCTCCGCCGCCATCGCACGATCCAGAGCGGCCGCCAGCCGGTCCTGGGCCGCGCCGTAGGCCGCGAAGTCCCCGTCGGCGAGAGCAGCCTGACCCTCGACGATCGCGTCCCGTGCGTCTTCGAGCGCGGTCCGCAGCTGGGCGCGCGCGTCGCCGGGTGCTGCCGTCGGCCCCGCCGTCGGCGACGCCGTTGGCGACGCGGTGGGCGATGCCGTCGGCTCGGTCGGCGTGCCCGGCTCCACCGGCGCGTCGGGAACGATCCCGACGTCGGCGCCCGGCGTCACATCGGGAACTCCCGCGTCACCGCCGAACACCTGGTCCAGCGCTTCGCCGAGGGTCTCGCCGAAGCCGATCTGCTCGCCGAAGGAGACCAGCACCCGCTGCAGCAGCGGGAACCGGGTGCCCTCGGAGGCCTGGACGTACACCGGCTGCACGTACAGCAGACCACCACCGACCGGCAGCGTGAGCAGGTTGCCGGACACCACCGTCGAACTGCCCTGACGCAGCAGGTTCAGGTTCTGGGACACCTCGGGGTCGGCGGCGAAGTTGTTCTTCACCTGCCCTGGGCCGGGCACCGTCGAGTCACGCGGCAGCTCGAGCAGCCGGAGCTGCCCGTAGTCCGCGCTGCGTTGGCCGTCTGCGGAACCGGCCTCGGCGTCGACCGCGAGGAAGCCGGTCAGCACGTTGCGGTCGGTGTTGCCGCCCGGGATGAACGTCGACGTCAACGAGAAGGTCGGCGCGTCCTGGGTTGGCATCTGCAGGGTCAGGTAGTACGGCGGCTGGGTGGTCGACTCCGACACCGGGTCCTGCGGGTTGCGCCAGAAGTCCTGGCCCGAGTAGTACTCGGCCGCCGTGCTCACGTGGTACGTGGCCAACAGGTTCCGCTGGACCTTGAACAGGTCCTCCGGGTAGCGCAGG
>Ga0209585_10001140_pt1 | contig 10376 bp, 9 predicted proteins | sample NGEPerone_FD_185491 | JGI IMG/M metagenome (GOLD analysis project Ga0209585, IMG submission 185491) | Arctic peat soil microbial communities from the Barrow Environmental Observatory site, Barrow, Alaska, USA - NGEE Permafrost154B-one... | ecosystem: Environmental > Terrestrial > Soil > Wetlands... | reverse complement strand
CACTTGGGCCACTCGCTGTTGCCGATCTCGATCGCGATCGGGCCGCCCTGCGTGAGACCGTGCCGAACACCGCCCAGCAGGCGCACCTCATCGGTCTCGAAGGTCATCCGGGCGCCGCGGCCGTAGCCGAGCCGACGCCGGGCGAGCGCGGCTTGAACGTCAGCTGTGGTCACGGCGACGCCGGCCGGCAGCCCTTCGAGGATCCCGACCAGAGCAGGGCCGTGCGACTCCCCCGAGGTCAACCAGCGCAGCATGACGCCATCCTTCCACTAGCCCGGGCGCACCTCGGCCCGCGTCCGGGCAACGGACGCGGGCCAGGTGTAAGCGGGCTCCGGCGGCTCAGTCCCCTAGCCGGTGGGCACGAGCGGCACGAACGGGTTTCGGTCGCTTCCCGGCATCACAGGCGCCGCAGGTTCCTCGGCATCGCCGCCCTCATCGACCGGCGTGACACCGTTGTCGAGCAGCACGTAGACATAGCCGTTGATGGTCATCTCGAGGTCGCCGTCCGCGGTGGCGGGCCTGCCCTGGCTGGCCTCGGCCACCTGCTGCCGGGTGGCGTCGATGTCGCTGGCGAGGAACAGCCGCCCCTCCCGCAGCTGAAGCGTGTCGAGGAACACCAGGATGTTCGGGTATGGCCCGAGCACCTTGATCATCACCGGGATCGTGACGAAGCCCTCGATCTGGGCAGGCTCGACGGGCGCTGTCGGCTGTGCGGCCGCGGCGTCCGTCTGGTTGTGCTGGTCGCCGGCGTTCGCCGCAGCATCCGCGGTCTGCTCCGCCTGCCCGATCGCCGAGTCGCCCGCTGCGGGCTGCTCGGTTGGAGTCGGGGTCGGTGTCGCAACCACCACCGGCGTCGGCAGGGTCACGAGCATGGGCAGGCCGGGCGAGAGCCCGAGGATGGTCAGGGCGTTCGCCGCAGCCACCTCGCGGATCATCTGGGTCAGGTCTGCCAGGCGGGCCGTCGGCGGGATCTGGACGGCGATCTGGTCCAGATCCGTCTGATACTCGGCCAGGTGCTGGAAGTCCTCGGCCAGCTGGGCCACCTGGTTCGCCAGGATTTCATTGCTGGTGCGAGTCTCCGCGGCCTGAGCCAGTGTCGCGGTCGCGGCTTGGGCGCGAGGCTGGTACATCAAGAAGTACGTGGCGATGAGGATGGCGACGACGAGCACGACTGTGCCGCCGATCCACCCGGCCGATCGCGTCTTGTCCATCAGCCTTGCCCCTCCTCGGCCGCAGCGGCCTCCTGGGCGGCGAGCGTCTCGGCGGAGAATCGCCGGGCGTAGCCCGTGTCGGTCACGATCACCAGGGCGCTCACGTTGTACAGGGGAATATCACCGTTGGCCGTGAGTACCGCCTGCGAGAACCATGGGTCGCTGAAGCCGGGGATGCTCGCGAGGTTCCGCAGCCAGGTCTCGGTGTCCAGCACGGTCGCGGACTGCGCGGTGAACGTGACGATGCTCACGCCCAAGGCCGACAGCGCATCCGCGGGCGCCGAGGGAAGCACCATCGGCGTCGCGCTGACCGACTTGAGGTTCTCGATGCGCACGCCCTCCGGCGCCGTTGCCGCGATGGCCTGCAGGTACGGCCGCCACAGGATCTCCGTCGACATCCCGATCTCGCGGGCAGACGTCGCGCGGGCCAGCGCCGCCTGAACGATCGGGACCTCCGCGTACTGCGCCTGCTCCTCGAGCAGGTCCGCGGTGTCCTGCTGCGCCGCCGCGAGCTCCTCGTCCGCGGCCTTCTTCTCCATCACGCCCTTGACGACCAGACCCGTCGCCAGGATGAGCGTGACGAGCACGCCGACGGCGAGCCATCGCTTGATCCTGGCCAGACCGCGGGCCGCCTTGACCTCCGGCGGGAGCAGGTTGACCTGGGGCAGCAGCGGTGCCATCCCGGCCTGTGCACGGGCGCTCATGCTGGGACTCCGTACGCGAGACCGATCGCCATCGCCAGCATCGACGACTGCCTGACGAGGTGGTCGGTGTGGGCGGCCTTGGCCACTCGGATGGTGGCCAGCGGGTCACCGATCGTCACCGGGAGCCGGCTGGCACTGGACAGGTACTGCCCGAACCCAGGCAGATGCGCGCCGCCCCCGGTGAGCACGACAACGTCGATCCCGGCACCGAGGTGGCTGCCCGCGTAGTACACGAAAGTGTTCCGGACGGCTTCGATGAGCGGGCGGACCACACCGCTGATCGCCTCGACGGCGGCCTCGAGGTCCGGGCCGACCGCGAAGCCGATCCCCACCTCGCGCTTGATGCTCTCCGCCTCGGGCGCCGCGACGCCCATGGAGCCGGTCACCGCGTCAGTGACGTTCTGGCCACCCGCCGGCAGGATGCGGACGAACTGCGGCATGCCCCCCGCGGCGATCGCCACCTGGGTGATGCGGGCACCGATATCCACCACCGCTACGGTGCGGTTGACGAGGTCACCCCGCACGATGGCCCGGAGCAGGGCAAACGGGTTGAGGTCGACCATCTGCGGCCGAAGGCCTGCGCCTTCCACCGCCATCACGTTGGCTCGCACGGTGTCGCGGGTGGCCGCCACGAGCATCCCGTGCATGAGCCTGCCGCTGGGGCTTTCCATCTCGCCGGTCGGGTAGTAGTCCATCAGGGCTTCGTCGGTGGACATCGGCAGCAGATCCTGGACCTGGAACGCCAGCGAGCCGCGCAGCTGCGGGAGCGGCATCCACGGCAGGTCCAGCTCGCGCACGACCACCCGTTGGTTCCCGACACCGATGTTGACGTCCCGGCTGGTGAACTTGGACTCGGACCACAGACGCCGCAGAGCGGCGCTGACGGTGCCAGTGTCCTCGACCTCCCCGTCACGCACCGCTCCAGGCGGCAGCGGAACCTCGCCGTACCGCATGAGGGTCGGCTGGGCCGACGCCCCGCGACCTGCCATCACCACCTCGGCAGCGCGCACGCAGGACGTGCCGATGTCGAGTCCGATCACCCCAGCCTTGGCCACCGACGGTCCCTTCTCCCTGACGCGCTTGCGCGCCCTGTGGTGCTATCGGGCTAACGGCGACCCGGCTTGAGCGGAAGGGCCGGGCGGATCGTCGTCAACCGGCCGAGGCCAGGAAGACATCCAGATATGCCGTCCAGACCGGTGCTCCGACGGCCATGCCGAGCGCGGCGCCCAGCACCATCCAGGGCCCGAACGGCACCTTGCTGTGCCGCCCGGCACGACGCGTCGCGATGAGCACGACGCCGTACAGCCCGCCGAGCAGGAACGCGCTGAACGCCCCGATCACCAGAGGTCCCCAGCCGAGCCACGCGAGTGCCCCGCCGAGCACGCCTGCCAGCTTGACGTCGCCGAACCCCATGCCGCCGGAGCGGACCTCCATGAGGACGAAGTACACGAGCCAGAGGATGACGCCGCCGATCAGGCCACGCAGCATCGCCGGCCAGTCGTCCCCCGTCCAGCTCGCGATCGCAAGGAGCACCGCCGTCACCGGGTAGGCGGGCAGCACCAGCGAGTTGGGCAGCCGGTGGGTGTCCAGGTCGATCAGGGCAAGGGCGAGGCCGACCGCGGCGAGGTACAGGTAACCGGGCATGGCCCATGACCAGCCGACCCGGAGGGCCACGAGGACGAAGAGCACCCCTGTGGCGGCCTCGACCAGTGGATAGCGCAACGAGATCGGGGCATGGCAGTCCCGGCAGCGCGCCCGCAGCAGCAGCCACGACACCACCGGAACGTTGTCCCGCGCCCGGATGGCGTGTCCGCACCGCGGGCACGCGCTGGGTGGCGAGACGATCGACTCACCACGCGGCACCCGCCAGATGACGACGTTCAGGAACGATCCGATGAGCAGCCCGACCACACCGAGCACGACAAGGCCAGAAGCGTGCACCCACTCCGGGTCGAGCACCTCCACCGGTCAGACGTTCTCACGCTTGTAGACGATGTTCACGTCGTAGGACTCGACCGTGGAGCTGACGGCACTCAGCCCGGCCATCGGCAGCATCACGTACGTCATGTCCGTGTTCTGGCTGATCCGCGCAACGCCACCCGAGTAGACCTGCCCGGTGATCTCGGACCGGTTCCGCTTGTCGATGTCGCACGGCGAGTACATCATCACGTTCGCCGTCCGCTGGAACTCGACGTTGTTCCCCACGTAGATCCCTGGCGTGCCCGGGACGCAGGTCGGCAAGGAGGTGTACGGCTGCATGAGGTAGAGGTTGCGGGCCTCCGAGGGCGACGTGGACCGGATCGTCGGCGCGCCGTCGAGGTGGAATCCGTTGCTGGCGAAGATGGCCAGGTTCTTGTTCAGGTTCAGGTCTATCCCGCTCATGTAGACCCGCTGTGCCTTGCCCGTGGTCGGGTCGATCACGCCGGCGCAGTTGGCCAGAACGACGGTGTTGGCCGGAAGGGAACTTGCGTTGGCCTTGATCCACTCGCCGACGCCGTCCATATTGTCGCCGTTGCCCGTTCGCGCACCGCAGGTGGCGTTCACCACGTTGGTGAACCCCAGCTCGGTGTTCCAGGCAGCCGGGATGAGACCCGCCCACGAGATCTGAGGGAACGGTTGAGCCGGCGGGGCCGCGACGTCGGTGGCGCCACTGACGCACTTGGTGCTCGGCACGCAAGCGCCGCCGCTTGCCGTCCCCGTGGCGCGGACCTGCTGGCCGACATCCCCCTGCACCAGGGCATTCCCACCGGCGGCGAGGACGCGTCCGTTCACATCAGCCTGGTTGTGACTCACATTCACGAAGGTCCCCGCGTGGACATCGACCAACACCGTGCAGGAGCCGGCGAGCGTGATGGAACCCTGCGCGAAGATCGATCCGTGGTATTCCTGGTTGCTGCCGTTCGGGCAGATGTAGTCCCCGTTGGTGTAGACGTCGGCATCGAGCGCGCCGTCGGGCGTCCGAACCGTGCCGTTGTTGCTGACGCTCACGCCGGCGTTACCGAAAATCGCGTTGTCGAGGTCGTTGCCGTAGGTGGGCGTCAGCTCGAGGAGCGTCTCGACGGTCCGCCGGGCCGCACTGGTGCCGACGATCTGGTTCGAGGTGGACGTCACGACGACCTTTGCCTGAGTCAGCACGGTGCTCGCCAGGTTCGCGCAGTCCACCGCGCCACCGGCCGCGTCGTAGTAGGTCACGACGGCGGAGACGTCCTGGTCGTCAGACATGACGGTGACGTCGCCACCGTCGGTCGTGGCGGCGTCGTCGCACGGGAGGTTCGCGGGGGCGGCCGACTGGATCTGCGACAGGAGGGTGTCGACCCGCCCTTCAGCGACCATCACGGCACCGGAGCGCTGCCGGTCTCGGCCCGACCCACGGGCCTCCGACAGCGCGACACTCACGAGGGCGAGGACCAGGATTGCGACGATGCCCATCAACGCGATGGCCACGACCATGGCGATGCCCGCGTCCTTGCTCTTCTCGGCCCGAGTGGCCCGGTTCACGAGTCTCATGGTGTGTGACCTTCTTCAGCCAGGGGGAACAGGGATGCATTCGCCGTTGTCGTAGCCGTAGATCGTATTGCGGCCCGTAAGCGTAGCCGTGATAGAGATCGGGACGTCGCGGCGTTCGTCCATGACCTGGAGCCTGACCAGAAGGGACCGGTCACCGTACGGGTTGGCGTTGTTCGTTCCCAGGAGGGTGAAGGGAGCCTGATCGACGGGACCCGCTGGGTCGAACACGAGGTCGCGGGCGACGGTGCGCCAGCCGCTGACAACACCGCTCGTCTGCCACTCACGTTCCCAGCTCCGAGTCTGAAGGAGGTGCGTCCCCACGGCGGAGGCCGGGTCTTCCACAATCTGCCACTGAACGCACTTCTCGTCACCATTTGACTGGGTGAAGATCCGCATGCAGCTTCCGGCCTGGTCCGAAGCCGCGCCGATGGTGTAGCAGGTCGCCAGATGACTGGGCTCTTCGGCAGGGCTGAAGAGGACGTTGCCCGAGCGGACCTGCCGGTCGATCTGAGCCAGGGCCTGCCGGAGCTCGGTGTTCGCGTCCGCCGTCTGCTGGGTGTCGCGACTCCACTGCATCGTCAGGATGACGGCTGAGAAGACCATGGCGATGGCGATCGTGAAGATCACCATCGAGACCAACAGCTCGGTCAGTGTCATGCCGGCGTCGCGCGGTGCGATCGGCTCGGTGTGCGGGGACTCAGGCATTTGGTGCCGCCCGGTACGTCGCCTGTGCGAGCAGTCCCCCGAGGTTGGTGCCGATGGTGAAGCGTCCGACCATTCCGGGCGGATCGGCCGGCAGCGGATAGGGCGGCAGCGGATAGGGCACGGTTGTGATCGTCACCGTGACGCTCCCCACGACGGCCCCTCCTCCGCTGACCCGGGTGATGCACGTGTCGACCTTGCAGTCCGCGATCGCGTCACCCGTCCGCGTCGCGGGGGTCCGGACGGTCTCCCAGGGCTGGATGTCGACGGAACCCTCGAAGGTCACGTAGTAGCTGGTGCCGGCGGACCCCGTGTAGGTGAGCGAGACCGGTGCGATGAGCACCGAGGCGGGGGTCCCTGCGGACAGGTCGTACGGCGTGTACCCGGTGCCGTTCCACACGCGGACGGTTCCGGTTCGCTGGTACAGGGGCAGTTGCGCGCCCGTGCCGTCCTCAGCCCGGGCGGTCTCCGTGAGACCTGTGACGCTCCAGAGCGCATGTGCCGGGTCCCAGCCCGCGGGCACGGCCGACGCGCCGGCCCCGGTCGCCCCCACGAGGACCGTGCCGAGCGAACGGGTCGCTGCCGCGTGCGAGCACCCGAGAGCCCCTGGCCCACTACCGGAGGTGCACGCGCCGATGTTGGAAGACGTGAGCTGTGCGGTGACGGACCGCCACTGGGTGCCGGAGTTCGCGATCTGGACCATGGGGACGTCGACGCCACCGAATCCGAATGCGGCAGGCGGTTCCCACTTCAACGATGACGCGGTGCCGGCGGGCTGCACTCGAGCGGCCGAGCAGGGCCGTAGCTCAGGTGAGCCGGTGGCGAGTGCGCCCGCGATACCGGTGCAGATGCTGGCGGGCGCCGCGATGGCGGCCGCCGCACCTCCGCTGTCTCCGGTCGAGGGCCGCAGTGTGAGGGTCCCAGCGATGCCGGTCAGTTGCTGGGCACCGCTGGTGTGCCCCGCGATCGTCGCGTCGCCCGACTGGCCCGTCGCCGATGACGGGTCCGAGTCGACCGCCACACTGGTGGACGCGCCACCGCTCGTCGTCGGCCCGGCTGCGCTGCTCGTCTGAGCGCTGGCGGTCGCACTCGCTGTCTGCTCCACGAGGACCGTCGAGCTCATGTCGGCGAGGTTCGACTCGAGCGAAGCACCGCTTCCGAAGCCGGTCACAGGAGCGGTCGAGTCGACGGCGTCGGTGACAGAGACCCCACCGAGGATCGTGCCGGCGGTGCCGGTGAAGTGCGCCTGGCAGGGGGCCGCGAAGGGGCTCTGAGCCGTCGAGAGGCAGCCCGCTGGCGAGTAGGTGGTCGAGCGCTGAGCGGCCGTGCGCGCACCGGGGTAGGCGGCGCTCGTCCAGGTCACCAGAGTCGTCAGGTTGAAGGTCTGAGGTGCTCCCGCCGCGATGGCCGGCCGAGTCACATAAGTCGACACGCGGTACGTGACCTCGTCGACGGGGACGTCTTCCCAGCGACCCGAGTACACGTTCACGACCAGGCGCTCGTCGACACCCGGGAGCACGGTGGTGGGTTCGAAGTCATACGGTCCGCTACCACTCAGATGGAGCAGCCCAGGATCGGGTGAGGAGCCGTTGTCGAGGGTGATGTCGTTGTAGGGCAGCGCCCGGAGCTGTTCCAGGGCTTGCGTCCCCAGGGCGGTGGCGGTCTGGCGCTGGCGAGCCTGAACGACTGTTGTCAGCGCTGAGAGGAGCACACCGATCATCGAAGCCATGACGACTGCGACGATCACCATGGCCACAAGAACCTCGATGATGGTGAAGCCCTCGTCCTGCCGCCCTGACGTTCGACGCGTCAGCCGCATCCTGCCAGGCGCCATGCCCGTCCTTCCATCGGTCTGCTTTCACTACTTCTGTGGGGCGGAAGCCACGTGCTTCCGCCCCACAGACGTCAGGTCAAGGTGCGCAGGTACCGTCAGGGACAGACACCGTCAGGAACCAGGCCGGCCGCGGCCGTGTATGAGTAGTTCTGGATCTGCCCAGCCGCGTTGGTCGCATCCACGCACCACACAAGCTCATCCGCGACGGTGTAGGTGTAGGTGGCCTTGACGAGGTCGGTGCCGTTGCTGACGTTCACCGTCGAGGTGGTGCCGCTCGCCACGATCGTGACGGGGCCGCCAACGGCAGCCTGCGAGATGACAAGGCTGCCGATCGGCTCGACGAAGAACGCCGCCGCCTCCTTGCCGATCGTCGAGATGTCGGCCTTGGTCGAGGTGTCGCGGGCCTTCGCACGCTGGTTGAGGAAGACCGGGATGGCGATCGCGGCGAGGATGCCGATGATGATCATGACGACGAGGAGCTCGATCAGGGTGAAGCCCTGGTCCTTCTGCTCCATGGACTTACGGATGCGAGCGATCATTGCGCTCCCCTTCATTTGCGGTGTCAGTGCCGGCGGACCGGCGGTGTGTGGTTGTACAGCACGTTCATCGGGTGAAAGGTCGATGACCTTGAGAGTGTGTTTCGTCACGGGAGAACTTCACCCTGTGGAAAAATCCGGGCAATCCTCACTCGATGAGGTCGAAGACCCCGAAGATGGGCATGTACATCGCGATGATCATGGCACCGATGATGCCGCCGATGACGACGATCATGATGGGTTCGATGAGCGAGGTGAGCTGCTCCGTCGTCGCCTCGACCTCCTGGTCGTAGAACTCGGAGATCTTGTGCAGCATCGTGTCGAGGGCGCCTGTGTCCTCGCCGACGGCCATCATCTGGACGACCATCGGTGGGAACACCGGGTGTTGCGCCAGCGGCCCGGAGAGCGACTGCCCTGTCCGCACGGACTCCTGAACCGCCTTGACGGCGCGCTCGATCACGATGTTGCCGGACGTCGCACCCACGATGTCCAGGGCCTGGAGGATCGGCACGCCGGCGTGGACCATGGTGCCGAAGTTGCGGGTGAAGCGCGCGATCGCGATCTTCTTGGCGAGGTTGCCGAAGACAGGCACCTTCAGCTTCCAGGGGTCGAGCCGCTCCCGAACCGCAGGGTCGTTCTTGTGGCGGGCCCACCAGAACGAGAAGGCGATGAGCCCGATGAGAATGATCGGCGAGAGCCACTTCAAGAGCTGCGACAGCCACATCAAGATCCGCGTCGGCAGCGGCAGCTCCCCGCCCAGCGAGTCGAACATCCCGGCGAAGACGGGGACGATGAACAGCAGCATGCCCGTGACCGCCAGGATGGCGATGACGAAGACGACCACCGGGTAGGTCATCGCCGACTTGACCTTGCCCCGCAGCTTGACCTCCGCCTCGAAGTTGCTCGCGATCGACAGCAGGACCTGGTCCAAGAAGCCGCCGACCTCGCCGGCCTTGATCATGTTGATCATCAGCGGCGGGAAGACGTCGTGCTTGGCCATTGCCGCCGAGAGTGCGGACCCGGTCTCCACGTCGTTGCGGACCTGGACGAGGATCTTGGCGAGTGCCTTGTTCTCCGTCTGCTCAGCGAGGATCGCCAGGGCGCGCAGCAGCGAGAGCCCGGAGGTGATCATCGTCGCCATCTGGCGGGCCATGATGGCCAGGTCCTTGAGGCCGATCCTGTCGGTGAGCCCAGGGATGGAGATCTCCCGGCTCAGGCCGGTGTTCTGGACCTCGTTGATCGAGACGGCCGCCATACCCATCGTCTTGAGCCGGTTGGCGACCGCCGCCTGGTTGTTGGCCTCGATCCGGCCCTTGATGAGCTTGCCGGACCTGTCCCGGACCGCGTACTCGAAGGTCTTCGTCGCGGTGGCCATCAGATGTTCGCCGCCGGGTAGGTAGGGGCGCCGGCGTCACCGGTGTTCAGGCTCACCGAGCCGAACGAGTCACCGCCACTCATCGCCCCGAAAGACGTCCCGCCTCTACCGTCACCAGACCGACCGGCGAGCCGGTTGAAGTCGGCGATGTGGTGGCACTTCTCGACGCCCTCCTCGTACGTGATCCTGCCGGACTTCACAAGGTCCGCGAGGTGCTGGTCCATGGTGTGCATCCCCATCTGCGCACCGGCCTGCATGGCGGAGTAGATCTGGTGCGTCTTGCCCTCCCGGATCAGGTTGCGGATGGCGGGCGTCGCGATGAGGACCTCCGTTGCCACCGACCGGCCCGAACCCCCGGCCCGCTTGCAGAGGGTCTGGCAGACGATCGCCTGGATCCCGCCGGCGAGCTGCGTGCGCACCTGGGCCTGCTGGTTCGGCGGGAAGACGTCGATGATGCGGTCGACGGTCTGTGCAGCGTCCTGTGTGTGCAGGGTCGCGAAGACGAGG
>Ga0209585_10001139_pt1 | contig 10383 bp, 4 predicted proteins | sample NGEPerone_FD_185491 | JGI IMG/M metagenome (GOLD analysis project Ga0209585, IMG submission 185491) | Arctic peat soil microbial communities from the Barrow Environmental Observatory site, Barrow, Alaska, USA - NGEE Permafrost154B-one... | ecosystem: Environmental > Terrestrial > Soil > Wetlands... | reverse complement strand
AGACATTTCATCAATAGTAATCAAATGAGGATTACCTGTTGAAGAATGCCAAATTCATAACCTTTTCATTTGTTATTTTGCTAGTTATACCTGTTACAGTTGTTGCTTATGCATGGTTAACACCTATTTCTTTGGATCCTAATATGCAAGGGTATAGAGGACCAATGGAAGAGATTTAAACAAACTGGGGATCCTACGATAGCAAAGAGAATGCTATTTTTGTAAACTGCACTTTAACCAAAGGATATAATGGAGCCACTGAATGTAACCTAACAAAATTTACGCTTGACAACTACAGAGGAAGAGTTTTTGAGGGCACTCCAGTTCCATCCAAACTATTATTGAATGAAACAACAACAGTTAAACTTAATCTTGGCTCACCCTTGCCACCCGAAATCTACTACGGAGAAATTGCGACAGAAAAAGGAAGTCATTTCAGTTCTCCTGAATTAAATTTGGGCAACTTTGTAGACTCCCAAAAACAAATAGAGATCAAAGAAATCTTTTATGACAGGGCTGCAAACACTCTCTTTGTGGCATGTAACCGCATCTACGATAGAACCGATTTATTTGTAGTCATCAAGGATAACCGATCAGCTGGGGTCAGTTTAGGTAATTTCGGTCGTCCAGTTCGAATCGATTTACCCCCGAATAGAACAGAGTTAAGAATAAGTCCCCAAGAACCGTTGGTGCCTGGAAAATATTGCTTGTATCTTGTAACGCCTAAGGATTGATCACTCCGTTTACCTTACCTTAGAAACAAAAATATTTTCTGGAGTTTCACTCAGGCAAAAAGAAAAAGAGAGTTTTAAGGAAGATGTCTCCAATAAAAGAGATTCAACTTCCATCTTTCAACTCTTTAGAACTTATCAGAAATCAATAGATTGTTTTTTAAAGCAAATACTTGTGGTTGCTGGACAATTGGAAAAAAGAGGTTTACTGAGGCTCCGGCACCAAATTAGGAGAAAAGAGCGAATGCAAACGCCCTATTGGCTACTGTTGTGAGTTTTAACCAGAGCCTACTCAGCCCGTTTCTTCTCCTATGCATTATTTAAAGACTAAAAAAGGGGAGGGATTGATTTTTGTTTGTATATGTTTTAAGGTCGTTTTCTAAGCAACAGAATTGCTAGAATGGAACCGACTATGAATATCGAAACAATTATGCCGGCTACTGCTGGAACAAAGTACATGTCAGCAGCTGATTGTATTGGTTCTGCTGTTGGTGCTGCTGTTGGATGAGCTGGGTCTACTGCAAAACTCGTTTCGGAGTGTGATGGCCAGTAGGATTCAGAGCCAGCGAAGGTTGCGATGACTGTGTACTTTCCTGCGATGTCGGGTTGCCATTGTAGACTAAATGCTCCATTTGCGTCACTGGTAACTGTGCCAATGTTGCGGAAGTTGCCGTTGGCGTCAACTACGTCAAGTGAAACTGGTACACCGGTTGTGTTGGTTGGTCTGCCCTTCTGCTGATAGACATAATCCATCCACTGTGACTGACTTGCTTCATTAACTGCTGGGACCCCGTTGGGGAATCTTGCAGCTTGCTCTTTTTGTCTTGAACCTGCAGAAATATCAGTGACTGTACCGCTAACTATTAGCGAACTTCCTAGGTCTATTGCAGCTTTTGGTGCTTCTACCGTAAGTGCACTTGGTCCTTTGCCAATGGCGTAGATTTGTCCGTCATAGTTATTCCAGTAGATCAAAACGCCGTCTGCAGCAGCGAAAGTCATTGGGTAACCCCATCCAGACATGCTCCAAATTTCTTCTCCAGTAGTTGCGTTCAATGCTTTTACTTTTTCGCCTTTGTAGAGTGGTGTATCAGCAGAGTGCTCATGTGTACCAACATAGATCTTTCCGTCAGCGATAAGAGCGATCATTTGTACGAAGTTCGGGATTTTTGCTCCGCCAGATGGATAGACCTGTCTCCAGAGTAGAGTGCCGTCAGCAAGGCTATACGCAGAAACTGCTCCAGTGTAACCTCCAGTGTACAGGATGCCATATGCCATCTTTGTCTGTGTTGCAGAGATTAGGCTTGGCCATGTAAAGTATCCATATGCTTGGAAGTCGGCTTCTGCTTCGGTTTGTGCGATTAAGTTGCCATTAGTCATATCGTAGATGAAGAAGGTGCAGCTTGGAACTTCGATTGCGACAAAGCGTTCTTCAGCTCCAGATGCTCGTTCGAACATAATGTTCTGGTTTGTTGCTTCATCATCAATGTCGAGGTTCTTCATGTAAAGTAGTTGTCCAAGTGATCCTGGCTTAATGCTGATTGCCCAAACGGTAACCTCAGATGGATATGTGTATTGGGGTCCACCAGTGCCAGTTGGCCATGAACCGTTACTTCCCCAAACGTAATCACTACCATGTACTGCTCTGATGCTTGGCGATGTGCTGAATTTGAATCCAAGTGATACGTTCCAGTCATAGTTTGCTATTGTACTAGCATTAACTGCAGTTTGCGAGGGACTTCTTGACGAAATAGCTCTTGATGAGTTCCATTGACCTAAGTAATAGCCTGCTGCATTGCTGCCGCCAAGTACAAATCTCAGGTTTTCGCCTGCGACACCCATTGCCTCAAAACCGTTGGGAACACCAGTAATATTTAGATAAGGAATGCCTCTTTCAGGTTGATAGCCTGTTGCATAGTTGCTTGAGAATAGCCAGCCTGGGTTTGCGATTCCGTGTTCGTTGGGGTTGTCATCACTGTAGTAGTATCCAAAGGATGGTACGCGTGAGGTTCCAACTGCTCTTGTGGTGTTGACTTCGTAGATTAGTTCCCCAGTTTTCAGGTCGACGCAATCAAAGAACTCACTTGTTCCTTGGTAGATTATGTTGGGTGAATAGTAGAGTCGTCCGTACATGATGATTTGTGTGTTAAATCTGGGTTGGTATTGAGAGCCTGCGTTGAAGGCGTTTCCAGAGTCTGTTCTTCCAGTACCAGTGCCACCGACGATGCCGTTGTCTTCAGTTGGTCTTGTCCATAAAATGTGAGGGCTATTTGGTGCTGTACCGTCAGCTTGATACCTGTTCTCTCCACCGCCATTATCACGGTCGTTTGAGTTACAAAGCCAGTTTGATGAAATGGTGTACCATTGGTCGTTTTGTCCCTCTATTGGTCGAGTCCAATACTCAGTCGGTACTGGCTCTAGAATAGGTAATCCATTAATGCTTACTGGTTCCTGTTGTACCTTAACTATGAGGGTGTATTGACTAGCTTTGAAAACTGTACCGTAGTAATTTGCGTCACCGCCGCCGTTTGTGCTATTCCAGAGATATCGCAGTTCGTTGAATTTAACCAAGAATGAGTAGTTGCCGATTTGGTCAGGAGTATAGGCTGTATAGGTTGATCCTGTTGAATCAGAGACGAAATGGTCGCCTGAGATTCCTCCTTGACCTCCTTGAACATTCAAATTCGAGCTTTGACCAGCAGTTGGCAAACTCTCTGTGGTTCCATCAGGTTTTGTTACAACAATGTTGAATGTGTATCGAATTGGGTTGGTCAATAGTGCACTTGGAGGTACTTGTGGATTCATCATGATAACGTTGAATGTTTGGCCGACACCGACTGGGTTTGGCGAAGCGATACCGAAAGTCCAAGTGGGAATCTGATCATGGAACCTAGTCCATAGAAGAAGCCTGGAAGCTGAAGCGTTGGAGTTCATACCATTCCAATACATGCCTGCATCAATAGCGTCTGCAGTTGCCTGGTCATAGTTAATTCCGTTTCTAATTACTGCTTGTGTAGTTTGTAGAGATCCAATTGAAATAGCCATTGAAGTTACGAGAATCATAGTAATTACAATTGCCATGGTTTTATTTTTTATTTGCATTTTTCCTTTCCTCAATTTGTTTTATGGGTATTAGAATAAATCAAAATTTAGAAATATTCTCATCCCATAACCTCAGTTATCTTTAGTTTAGCTTATAAAATAAGTTGGAAAGTGACCACTGATGACAAAATGTTTGTTGGAAAAGAAAAAAATGGATGCAAAAACACGAAAACTTTATTGTCGGGCAAGAATGTCGAGAGGTAACTCTAGCCTGAAGTTACAGTTATAATGATAATTTTAGAGACGGAAGCGTCTATTTCTTTTCCGCGTTTAGATGGAAATCTTGATTATCCCTCTTTCTTTGGAAGTGACCCTGCATTTCTTAAAAGGGTAAATGACATATTTCTTTATTATTGGCAACAAGCGAAAATATGGTACTCTACAACCAAATAGAAGGTATGAAATCAAAAGCTTGCAAAGATAGGTTTAAATTAGAAGAACAAAAACAGTTTAAAAAATTTGTTTGATCTTTTGTTATTTCAACATATCTACTGAAAGATAATGATGATGGTGATGATGATGCAACTGCATTCTGAACAACAGTGTTATCTACCAGAACTAAACTCGTCTGGGCATCGCTATTAAGTGGGTTGTTTTAGGTTTTGTTCTTTAGCGATTGTATATGCGCTTGCGTGATCGAAGAGACCGGTTCGCTCAGCGGTTGCATGTTTAATCATCTCTATCTCAGTTTTGACTTTTAGTTTGTCAATTGCTAATGCACCTATGCCGTAGACGCCAGGTTTAAGTTCTTTGCCGTCATTGTTTGGAGCTAAACCTTCCACACCAAGGGGTTCAATAGCGTTGATGTCAGCAACGATCCTAATTGTAGAAGACGTGTTAAGGTCTTCCGCTGAGAGTAATCGTGTTCCAGCTGCTCCAGCTGCCAAGATAATTTCTGAATCCTTGATGGCAATTGCAGTTTGTTCAGGTTTTGTAACTTCTACGACTTTGACTCTTTGGGCGCCGACTTCTTTGTTAATTTTCTCTGCGATAGCTTGTCCTTTTGTAATTACGCGGGTTGTGATGGTTACGTTGGCTTTTTCTGAAGCGTAGATTCTTGCGGCTGTCTGACCGACTGGTCCAGTGCCAGCCAATATAGTAATATTTTTACCTTCAAGAGCCCCAAAGCCTTTCTCAGTTGCTACTTCAACAGTTTTTGCCACTGCTGCACCAGCTATTGAGTATGCGCGCAATCGCCGCATAGAAGACTTTGCTTTCAGTATTGAGCCATTCAAGTCAATTCTTGCTGGACAGACGAAATTGCAGTCTTCGCAGCTATCGCAAAGGTCTGCTCTAAGTTGCTTAATTTTTTTCATGTTGTTCTTGTCAAAAGCCTCTTTGATCAGTATCGGGCTCAAATTGTGACAACACGCAGTCATACATTCTCCGCATCTTATGCACTCGACAGTTGTTTTTGTTTCGAATTGTTTAGCTTTCGGAAGAGAGTATGTTTTCTTTTCTATTGCAGGTTTGCGCAATCCTACATTATCCAACAAAGGAGAGGCAAAGTTCATAATAACAAGGGCGAGAATTGAACCGCCCAGAAAATTGGTGTAAGTCTGGATAATTACTGTAAGTACACCCACTCCTGCTCCAAATATTATTTGACCAACATATGTTATTGGAGTAGTGGCGGGATCTGTGACCATGAAAAAAGCCAGAAATATCGAGCTCCCAATGAACAGTTCAAAACCTAATCTAAGAAAAAGGTCCCCACCGTAAATAGCTGTCATGAGAAATGACATTAATGCTATCGACCCCAAATAAGCCAGAGTTATTCTCCATTTAACATATTTTCGACAAAACAGAAACAATCCAACACCGACAATGATTACAGCTATGCTTGAAGCGCCACCTACCCACCCATGAAACTTCTGGAAAAAGTAAGTGTTGAATACGTCTAATTGGGATAACTGAGTGGTGGTGTTTCCTAAACAGGATTGTATCCAGAATGCAAAAGAACCTGAACCGCTATAGCCGATAGGACTAGTCAAAGCTGGTAATCCTGCACCATTGAAGCTACTTTGCAAATGATCTTTAGACAATAGTAATATGTTTAAGAATGGAAAAATAACCAAAAGCTTTGCAGCTGCGGCAGGATTGACATATTTTCTCCCGAGCAAGTTTTGACCCTTCTTCACCACTATCAGGCCTATGGCCGCGATTGCTGCAACATAATAGTATGCTTGAGGAGCAGTAAGCGGTAATATCTCCATGGTGTTGCGTGCGGGCAGCCCTAAAGAGTATGAAAGAGCAACAATCAATCCGAAGACAGCAGCAGACATTGTATTTCTTGGTCCCTTAGCTTTCATTATTAGGGACAGCAAATAATCAAGTGCAACAGAAACTACAACTGCAATTACTGAGATTATGATAGATGTTGGCCAAAACGAAATGGAAGAGACGGCCGCAAGAATGACGAGCGCTAAGAAGGTATAAGTCATTAACTTATTTTTTGTTAACCAAGAATATTCTTTGAGTTTTGACACTTGAAGGCCTCTTTGTTAAAATCTATTGTCTCCAATTTGATTGATCGATTAATTAGACTTTCAAAACCATTCAATAAATAATTTTCTGATTTTCTCTAATTTATACTGATTTTCTTGAATAATCTGAATTATTGTAAAATGGTGGAATACTTGGTGGAAAAAACTGATACCTAATATTCTAAAATGAAAATTTGAAATAAAGAGAAGGCTTAAATTAACCAACACAACATGTTTTTTCCAAGACTTGATAGAAAGTATGAAAAAAACTCGTTCTATCTTAAGCAAATCTCGCATAATTTTGATATTTCTCTTACTATTGGGTGTCGGAGCTGAAGCCAGCGCCTACTACTATGTTCAAAACAACACATCCAACGCGCCCTCTTCAGTAACAACCTCGTTTCAAACAACAAACTTAACCATAGACTTATATGAAGCACGTCTAAACCAACCTGTAACTATCTCAGTTAACGTAACCAATCTTGGAAACACCCAAACCAGTTATCCATTAAGTCTCACTATTAATGATTCAGTGATTGAAACTAAAGAGCTGCCTTTTTTAGCCAATGAATCCAAACTAGTAATGTTTAGCATTTCCGAAGCCAATGAGGGCAACTATAACGTAACAATTAACGACCAAGTCGGAGTATTCATTGTCACTTCTGCCCCCACACCAATACCAAGCACACTTAGAGTTGCCAACATGTTTATTGATCCACTTGAGTCGTGGCCAGGACAACCAGTCAACGTTACAGTCGACTTAACTAATACTGGAACAGAAAGTATCAGCTATTCATTACCTATCTTGGTAAATGATGTACGCGCCACAAGTGTTCAGGTGGAACTTGCAGCCGGAGCTTCCCAAACCGTAACGGCGTCACTGAATGAGAACGCTATTGGAAAGTACCGGGCAACTGTAGCCGGAAAGACAACGACATTTAGAATTGTGGAAACAGGTAAACATACTTTACATATTATTTCTACACGTGTGGGTTTCTCCTTCACTTTGGACGATACTACTAAAAAAACTCCTTTCAATGAACTGGTTGATGTTGGACCGCACAATATTGTCTTCCCAGATAAAGAAGAAATTCAAATTGGCGGTTGGGGGCTTGTTCCCTTTGGTTTTGCAGGCTGGAATGATGGATCGCGTCAACTTACAAGAAACGTTGATGTTCAAAAGGAAACCTATGCTATCATAAACTATATTAGAATAGTACCGGCAACAGGTTCTTGTCCATCACTGTTTGTATGGAACGGAACCCAATACGGTTACTCGGCGGAAGTATCTGATGGCGCAGGCTGGCTTGGATACCTGGATCACTTCCAATCTGACGGCTCGATGGTTTTCTCCTATAATTACCCAGTTGATTATATAAAACTTGATTCGTCTCAACTTCAGGCAAAAAATGGATTCTATGAAATGAAAATTACTGAGATGTCAGATGAAATCTTCTACCTAGACCAGGTAAAACTTGTTGCGATTGACCACCCAACAAATACAAATGTATTCTCCACCACAAGCACCTTCATCTATAATCTCGCAAATCAAGGAACAATGTATACAGTAAGCAAGAACCCAGCGGCACCAATCTCAGCTTTTAATGACAAAGGACAAAACGTTCTACCTTCAATATCCAAATTAGATGGAAGCTTCACAAACAGCACAATATGGACTTGGAACAAACTAACGCTCAATCTAGGAGACCTCTCGAATTCTAAAGAAATCAAACTGGTAGTTGCTGCTAAGATTACTTGGCCAACCACTGCAGCAGGAGGCAACAACTTTATGAAATATGCCAGCCAACCAGGAGTAACGCCTTCTCCACCGCCTTTCATGGAAGTCAAAGCGCAAAACGGAAGCTGGATCCGTGTACCTGACGACCGACAATTCCCATTACCAGACGTTACTGATGAAACTTTTATTGTCAATTTAACGGGACTGTTTCCCACAAACGATTTCGAATTACGAATAAACACATACCAGAACATACAGTTTGATTACATAGGCGTAGACACAACAAATCAGCAGAATATAACCGCCAAAACCATAATGCCCACATATGCTGACTTGCAACAATTAGATTTAACTAATTCAAACTCAAGTGGAGCCTTCACCAGATATGGCGATGTATTATCGCTCTTGCAGTCTGCTGATGATAAATTCGTCATCGGACGTGAAGCAGATACAGTTTCATTGCAGTTCCCAGTTGACACATCACCTGTTCCAACTGGAATGGTTAGAGATTACTTTGTAATTGCGAGTTGCTGGTTCAAAGGCAAAGGATTGTCCTACGTTCCTTTTACTGTTGACCCACTACCATTTCAAACAATGACTAGCTTCCCATACCCAACAACAGAAAGCTACCCCTTCGACGCCAGCCACAAAGCCTATCTGCAAACATTCAACACAAGGACAATCAACCCGCCCTAATTTTTAGCAACCACCAGATAAACTTGAGCTCGAGTACCAAGGCTCCTGAAGCTCAATAGTCTGGATGGAGTAATAATTCAATGCCACCTGTTTGCATCCATAATTAATTTAATAGGAGTTCCAAAAATTTGATTATTTTAGTCCTTTTCAATTAACCTGCTAATAGAAGATGCTGTTGATGCTGCTGCAACATGATTCTGCAAATCAGAAGTTGCACCTATCAGAATTAAATATAAATTACACAATTTAGCCATTTTGCTAAATCTAAAATCGGAAAAAAATTTCCGTTGATAAAGAAACGCCGTCCACAGCGATTTTAACTGGCTGATTTTTGGTTATTGGCAATCTACTAGATGGGCTGTGCCGTCTGGGCAGAAAACTTTTTCGCCCAAAGTAACTTTTGCATATCGACGTTTGCATTCGCTTAGTTGTTTTTCGCATCCGTCACAATCGCGGGATAACATCTTTTCATTTCACCTTAATATGACACGTGTCATAAGTTGCTTATACACATTTCTAAACAAAACAAGCCAAAGCAACGTTAATAACCCAATTAACCGCTTACCAATCATGAAACAATTTTTTTGCTAAGTCCAATAGATATAAGTTCTCTGTTTTCACAACGCATTTTGAAAAGAGAAAGCTTAGACAGATTCCTCAGCCTTCAAAATGCGCGAAGCTGCGAAAACATAGCCCTTTGGACTTAACGGCTTTCCTTGAATCGGATAAAGGTTGATTAAACTCTAATCTTTAAGTTTGTATAGTAGAACCGCAACGACTGAAGTCATTATTCCTAACCAAAATACTGTATCGATTAACAAGTTTGAGATGTTAACACTCCAATTATCAACTGGTCCGGCAAAAGTGCTCAATGTATTTGTTCCCCAAGTTAAGGGCAATCCATAATCTATATGCAAGTAGTCGGGCCAGTTATAGGTTAATCCAAATAGCAACGCGAAACAGGTTACCAAAATCCAGACTACAAGAAAGACTAAAATCAGAAGCTTTTTTCTCATAAAGAAAACTAAGAGAGACTCCTCATAAAAAGTTTGTTGAGTCTGGTCGACGCTACTGTTCTAACTGATAGACACCTTGTTCTGTTGGTTAGTATAATATTAGACGCATGGTATTAGCCTATAGCAAGGTAATAAGAAATGATTCAACAAGAAGTCAAAAAGAAAATGCGAATTTACAGCACGGCAGCAGTACTAGCCGCGATGGTATTAGTTTCATTAATATTCGTTTTCGGCTCAACACCAGGTTTAACACCTCAGGCAAATCCGCCAGCTGCGTCGACCCTGAAAACATTTTCAGGTGAGACAGAACTTAGGAACTATCTATTAACTAACAGTCAAGGTACGACCAATTACGCTGGGGGACCATTAGACTCAAAATTCTTCGGAGGAAGTTCACGTGATGCCGCATTAACAGGAACTGCACCAACTATGGCAGCTGAATCCGCATCCCAAGGCAATTCTTATTCAACAACAAACATCCAAGTATCAGGAGTTGATGAAGCAGACATTGTGAAAAATGACGGCAGCTATCTCTACGTGGCATCCAACGATTACTCAACTAATCAAAATTACATTTACATTCTCAAAGCTGATCCTCAAGACCCCAGAACAGTCGC
>Ga0209585_10001138_pt1 | contig 10388 bp, 9 predicted proteins | sample NGEPerone_FD_185491 | JGI IMG/M metagenome (GOLD analysis project Ga0209585, IMG submission 185491) | Arctic peat soil microbial communities from the Barrow Environmental Observatory site, Barrow, Alaska, USA - NGEE Permafrost154B-one... | ecosystem: Environmental > Terrestrial > Soil > Wetlands... | reverse complement strand
GTTACAACTGGATCAGAAACAGGTACAGTTACAACTGGATCAGAAACAGGTACAGTTACAACTGGATCAGAAACAGGTACAGTTACAACTGGATCAGAAACAGGTACAGTTACCCCTGGATCAAAAACAGGCACAGTTACCACAGGCTTTGATTGGGGACAAATTACGGAATATTTTGATTTTGAAACATTTATGAAGATATTTGAATTCGTTATTGTAATTATGGCAATTGCAATACTAATTTTGTTTTTTATACATTCTAGTCCTGAAGTTAAAAGAGAAGCATTTAAAATTATGGCGTCTATGGCACCTTTGTACTTTTTTATTATACAAAAGTGTCATTTTATAAAAGTCACATTACTAAATACAGGTTGATCCATAAAAGTAATTTTTTTATTCGGTTAACACTGCTGACCCTGATTAAATTGTTGATTCTTATTATGTCTTCCTTTTTGTGAGTTCCAAGAAGACAAATCCAAAAACTACTGTAACTAAAGAAGAAAGTAAGAAACTTGTTGCATCAGAAGTAGAAATTTGAGTAACACTACTGTTTACTTCAAAATCCATTAGTGCAAAGAAAATAGGTCCGAACCATGCTGCAAATGCTGTAATTAAAAAAGCCATTCCAAACCACATTAATATTGTTATTATTGATTTGTATTTGTCTTGCTGGGTTTTGTATAAAACAAGCAAACAACCCATTATAAATAAAATGAGAAAAACCATTGCTAAAGGTTGCATGAACAAATCTGTAAATTTATCATATATATACTTATGTAAGTAAATAAGATATTTGTAACCGGAATCGATTACCTGAAAATTGATTAATACAAGTAAAAACAAAAAAACAGAAATTTTATCAGCATAACCATTGAATTGACCAATTAGCTAAATTTCATGAACGGTGTTTTTACTTTTTTAGTGTTAATTCAATTGTAGAAATAATGTCATCATGAGACACAACAAGAAATGCCTATGTGTTTTTCATAGTTTTTTTTTGCATTTGATGGACTGTAATCGAAAGGAAAGAATATATTCTTAATGTATATGTAACGATGAGGAAAACAAAGTATACTCTTCAAAAATAGGAGAATTCATCACCTTACTTTTAGCCGTGGTTAACATATCAAAGTAAAAACGTTATCATTATACATGAGAACCTTTGTTTCACCCCCTTTTCTTCGAGTGGAAACATAAGACATATATTATTTAATTAATTATTATGAGTTACACAGGATTGTACATTTTGCCCGAAATACCCGTTTTTACACCCGTTTAGAATGTCTTTTGGTGTACAACAACGTATTTTTTGAATACATAGTTAGAAATCAAAACAATTTTCTTAAAAAATTTTGTCATATTTTTACAATACGCCCGTATGCCCGATGAAATACGCATACCTGTTAATGCTGAGATCCCTAAGAGCTTGCATGACGCCATAATCACAGCTATATAGGAGCTATAGAGGAGGGAATTAAGGCGCCATGAGCAAAAAAGCAATGGTGGAGATTTTGGTACTGCCTGTACTCACATCTTAACATCTTAAAATATCCAATTAATTAAATATTCAAAGTTCTTAACTTTGTCAATTGTAACGATAATTATAATTATCTTTCATCTTACATGAAGTAAGAAACAATCGAAAAAATGACAGAACTTAAATGAATTCATTTATATTTCAGCATACAGTTATGATAAGATGATCGATAATGAAACTTATTAATATAGTACGCCGTTTTATAATAGCGGGTCTTATACTACTTATTGTAGTAATTATAGAGGCATCTTATTACGGACTACATCCGAAGAACAATTATTACATTAATAACACTGATTATTCAATTGCTGCTCCTTTTGTCAATAATTTATCAGATATAGGCAGCCCTATAAATATAATATTTCTCGTTATTATATTCATCCTAAGTTTCATGGTAGTGTCAAATATGATATCTAAGAGAAAATGATCGCAAAAATATACGAGTGAATAAGTTAGGAGACGGCATTATATAGACGGGAAAAGACGTACCATCTCTCGCTCCCCCTATACATTTTCTGGATGGGGGATTGTCTAATGTCATGTCAGATCTTTTCTGCTTCAGCTCCTAGATGCATTTCCCGTCCAGGACAGCACCACCCAGGGCAACTGCTTTAATATTCTCCGCAAACTAAAAAGGCTTTTATCCTCTAAACCCAAATGCAAAATGAATTCGGACTTATGCAGTTGAACTAAGAAACCAGTAGCATGAAACTTCAATCTGACTAAATCATAATATTTATAAGACCTGTTCATGCTTTCCCTTGCTCCTCAGGTGCATAAGTCTTAAAGAAATAAAATTATTGAATTTATTGAATTTTATTGAAATGGGGGTTTTAAATGAAGAAGATGACAGAACAGCATCTTATCAATGCATTTGGGGGAGAAAGCCAGGCGCATATTAGGTATTTATATTTTGCAAATCAGGCCGAAACAGAAAAATTTACTAATGTTGCCCGTTTATTTCGCGCAGTCGCTCATGCTGAATATATACATGCAGGAGACCATTACAGGGAGTTAAAACACCTTGATGGGGGATTTGTCGCAAATAGCATGGCAGCTTTTGGCCCGGGTGATTCCAGGAAAAACCTTAAACTAGCAATCGCTGGCGAGGCATTCGAAATTGAGGAAATGTATCCTGCATACATTGAAGTTGCAAAATTCCAGGGGGAAAAAGGCGCACAAAGAAGTTTTGAATGGTCCTATGGCACTGAAAAAATGCATAAAATGCTTTATGAAAAAGCGTTAGAATCGGTTATTTTGGGAAAAGACGTGGAACTCGGCCCTATCCAGGTTTGCGAAGTATGCGGATATACCCTAGAAGGAGAAGCACCCGATAGATGTCCCATATGCAACGCATTAAAAGACAAATTTACTGCATTTAAATAAGTTTTATCTTGCGTCGGCTAATTCTTACAAGGAAAATACCAGGAAAATTTCCGTCTAGATGAAGACCCGGAGGACCTGAGGACCCTCTTTTCCCGAGACTTTGCGGAGGTCATTTTCTGGGCATCTTCCTTTTGGATGCCATCGTCTCGATTCCAGAAAAAAATCTCTTATTTAGTTGAAAATTCGTGATTGATAAATAGATTTAAAAATCCAGGTTTGGGAGTCTGATTTGGAATCGCATTACCGGATAGATAATATTGTCCAACTGGCTTGCTCTTATTCATTTGTATACTTGGAGAAACATATCTCTGGTTAATTTCAGGAAGCAAAAAACAACAAGAACCCACGCAACAAGTAAAAATAAATCCTATCTCTATGTTGACTCAATATTGAATCCTATTTTATTCGATTAAGAGATATAACTAATTTAGAATACATTTAACAATATTTTCAGAAACATTTAAAACTTTTGAAAGTTTGATTCATAACTATCGAAAGGTCCGAGGGCTCCTCGTGACTTTCGGAAATCCGAGATATCAGGTTTAAGCATATGACGCAACAGAATGGATACATGCGGTATTTTACGAAACAAAGCTGCTACCCTAACCAGGCAGAAGCCATGGAAAAAATTAACTCGGCTCTTCTGCAGGAGAAAATTGTGCTTTTTGAGGGAGCATGCGGCACAGGTAAGACTCTGAGTGCACTTGCTCCTGCATTGAATGTGAGGACGAAACTTAATAAAATCGTCATTATAGTTACAAATGTCCACCAGCAGATGGTCCAATTCGTAAACGAGGCAAAAGAAATCTCACAAAATAGCAATATAAAAACAATTGTTTTTAAGGGCAAGACTTCCATGTGCCCTGAAAATCTCGACTACGACGAGTGCAAGCTAAAAGGGGAGAATACATACGACCTTCTTGAGTTTGAAAGGGAAGTTTCTTCAAAGGAAAAAGAGCTTAAAGACGCCTATGAAAAATATAAGCGGACAAAAGATCCTTCTCTTTACGCCCTCAGGAATGAGCTTGAAAAGGAAGTTGAAGAAGCTCGGAAAAAGGCTCAGTCATTGCGGGCCCATTCTTGCCCAAAGCTTTATGAGGTTCTGAAATTTGAAGGAAATGAGTTTTCCTCCTGGCTTTTTTCAGATGTAAGGAGTCCTGAAGAAGTAATGGAATATGCTGACGACCGGGATATGTGCGGATATGAGCTGCTTAAAAAAGAGCTCAAAAATACCGAACTTCTGATCTGCAATTTCCATCATGTACTCAGTGCCGAAATCTATATGACTCTCCTGAAGTGGCTTGAACGCGATCCTGAAGACATTATTCTTATCTTTGACGAGGCACATAATATAGAGGCGTCTGCTCGTTCTCATTCTTCCGTAATGCTCACAGAACTGACCATTGAAAAAGCTCTTTCTGAAGTAGGTGAAATTCCTGAGCCTGGAAACTATCCCGCATTCGGGGCTGGTTCAGGGTCAGGAAATGGTATCCCTCTTGACCAGGACTATACGGTCCGGCTCTTTGCCAAAAGGCTGTTCTCCTGCCTTCTTACTGCTCTAAGAGATACATATGACTCAAAGTTGAAGTTCGGAGAAAAGAACAGGCTTGGAAAAAACTGGCAGGACATTCAGATAAGTGATCCTTACGAGCGCCTTGACATCCTGAAAGCTCGCTTTTTGAGAGATGCAAAAAAAGAGGGATTCGAAGATGAAGAGAAGGTCCTGGTCCAACTGCGGGAAATAGGAGAATTCGGAGGCAGGCTGGAAGAAATCTATGCAGAAAACTACAAAAAAGGGCTTCTTTCTGTCCCCAAACGTTCCCAGATCCGTTACGTTGCTGATTTTCTGTCTTCTTACCTTGTACTCTCGGACAGGCAGAACTATTATCCTATTCTAAACGTGCGCAGAGACCTAAAAAGTGATAGGGTGGTCGGCAGGGTCGAACTCTTCACATGCATCCCTAAAAATGTGACTCAACCTTTACTTGATTCCGTTTATGCGGCAGTGTTAATGTCGGCTACACTTCGCCCCTTCGAGATGATGAAATCCACATTGGGAGTCTCAAGGGAAGTGGAAGAAATCTCTTATGGTACTACATTTCCCAGGGAAAGAAGGCTTACTCTTGCGGTTTCAGTGCCTCCTCTCTTTTCAAAAAACCGTGACAGCCCTGAAACTCTTGAGAGTTTGAAAGAGGCTCTTCTTGCAGCTACTGTTGCATCGTCGGGAAACGTGATAATCTACTTCCAGAGCTATGCTGAAGCTCTCCGCTATACTAAACTTCTTGAGCCTGAACTTTCAATCCCGATTTTTCTTGACGAGGTAGGGGTTTCAGCCCAGGAAATCCGAGAGGAATTTTTCAAAATAGGAGAGCAGGGAGGAAAAGCCGTACTCGTAACCTATATCTGGGGGACATTGAGTGAAGGCGTTGATTTCAGAGATAATCGCGGAAGGACAGTGATTGTGGTAGGAGTGGGATATCCGGCTCTAAACGACAGAATTAAGGCAGTCGAATCTGCATATGATACTATTTTCGGTTGTGGGGAAGGCTGGGAATTTGCAGTTCAGGTGCCAACAATCAGAAAAGTAAGGCAGGCTATGGGAAGGGTAGTCCGTTCTCCGGAGGATTTTGGGGTGAGAATCCTCATGGATTCCCGCTATCAGAGTTCCCAGATGCGTAAGCTTGGCAAATTCTCGGTCTTTGAATATTTCCCACCAGAAGAAAGAAAAGAATTTATTGATGTTGCCCCCAAAGATGTAGGAAGTCTGGTGGAGGATTTTTTTGCACATATCACGTCGAATGATCTGGAAAAGATGGAGTCGGAATCTCCGGCTTCAAGGAGGCTGGAGTTAGGAAGCCTTGCTGAAAAGCTCTAAAAGCATATAGAGCTTACTTCCAAAATTCTTCGAATATTACTTTTTGAGAAAATTCCCTTCATTTATCTCTTTCATTTTTTTCTGATCCCTTTGTCCTGATTTCTCCTTACTGTGCTGTGTCAGTAAAATCTGGAGTTATGGATGAAGATTATTAATATCAATGCACATATATTCAAATAGGTGATAAATTAGTGGGACCAGAGCAAAGAGGCCAGATTCTAAAAAAAATCCTTATTGCAACCGATGGCTCAGAAGCCGCCGAAAAAGCAGCAGAATTCGGGATACAAATTGCGGGGTTGAGTGAGACAAAAGTCTACGCTGTATATGTCATCGACACAACTCCTTATTATTCAATTCCACTGGATGAAATATGGTCAAAGGACGTTTATGCCCAACTTGAGGAAATGGGTCATCAAGCAACCTCTTATGTTGAAAAAATTGCAAAAGCTGCCGGAATGGAAACCGAATCTATAGTGCTTAAAGGAGATCCGGCTGAAAAGATTGTGAATTTTGCAGAGGAGCAGAATGTTGACATGATCATAGTAGGGTCACTTGGAAAAGGTAAATTTGAACGCCTTGTGATTGGAAGCGTATCCGAAAAAGTCGTAAGGCATGCAAAAGTCCCGGTCCTTGTTGTTAGGGAACCGAACAAATAAAAAATGAACCAGATGAATGAACAATCTGAGATCTGTTTAGAGTCAGATCTCTGAGTTGAAGAATCAGCTTAAGCAGGCACTAATAAGTGAAAGTACTTATTACCTTATTTTTTAACTATTGATTCCATCATTACGTTCGTATGTTATTCGAAGGACTTCATGTCCGTTGTATGTTATTCAAATAACTTCATGTCCGTTGTATGTTATTCAAATAACTTCATGTCCGTTGTATGTTATTCAAATAACTTCATGTCCGTTTTAGAAGTGGTCAATTGAAGACGACTTTACGGAACCTGGTTTAGACATTTATAACCTTTTTATCATTACCACGATCCTCATAAGTCCGGTGAAAAACAGCAGTAACGATTTATCAGTGGCAATGACATTTTTTTAGCTCTTTAAAGTTAGGTCCTCTCTGAAAAATAAGATTTGAAATGGCTTGAGTCTCTTTACTCAAGATACATCTTCTTCTTTGTTAATAATTTGAAATTTTTATGTTCTTTTGCCTTCATCGATGTTTCGTCCTTTCTTTGGGAATTATTGGATGAAAATTATTAATATGAATACATCGATATTCAGATAGGGGATTAAATTCGAGTAACCAGGGCACGGAGAGCAAGCTCTATAGAAAAATTTTGATTGCAACCGACGGTTCTGAAAGCGCCAGATTTGCAGTAGATGCCGGAATTGAACTCGCTCGTCTCAGCGGGGCGAAAATCCAGGCAGTCTATGTTATTGATATTTTTGCTTATTATTCGGTGCCGCGGGATCCCAGGTGGGAAGAGGCGATGTACGCTCAGTTCAGGGAGCTGGGTAGAGAAGCCGTCTCTTATGTGAAAACCGCGGCTGAAGATATAGGGGTAGAGGTCGAACCCCTTATTCTTGAAGGGCACCCTGCAGAAGAAATTCTCAATTTTGCGGAAAAACAGGATAGTGATATGATTGTAATAGGTTCTCTCGGGAAAACAGATATTGAACGTTTCCTGATAGGCAGTGTATCCGAAAAAATCGTCAGGAATGCAAAAGTTCCGGTCCTGGTTGTCCGGAAATGGAATAAAGAAGAAAATGAACCCTAAGAGAGAAATGGAACAGTCGAAGATTTGTTTTGAGTCAGAGATCTGCTAAAATGAAGTTTCTGAGTAAAGAATTACTTAAATGGTGAAATGGGGAGGAGAGAGAATGGAGGGAGATTTTTACAAAAAAATCTTAATCGCTACTGATGGTTCGGAAAGTGGCAGACAGGCAATCAGTGCCGGGATGGAAATTGCGAGGTTAAGCCAGGGGAAAGCCTATGCCCTATATGTTATTGATAATACTGACTTACTTCAGGGAAAAGAAGGCCAAAAATGGAAAATGTTGATGGAAGAACAATTTAAGACCTTTGGGCTTGAACTGACCGCAACAGTGGAAGAGGCCGCAAAAGCAGCTGGAATTGAAGTGGAATTTATAACTCTGGAAGGGAATCCTGCCGAAAAAATCCTCAACTTTGCAGAAAAACAGGATATTGATATGATTGTCGTAGGTTCGCTAGGGAAAACAGCTACCGAACGCTTCCTTCTTGGAAGCGTATCCGAAAGAGTCGTCAGGAATGCAAAAGTTCCAGTGCTTGTCGTACATGGGAGTAGACGGTGAAGATCGACCCGAAATCCAGGACATAAGGAGGATACTTTATGAAACGAAGACCTTATAGGAAAATCCTGCTCGCAACTGACGGCTCGGAAAATGCGAAAAGCGCAGCTTCCTCAGGGATTGAAATTGCAAAAAGGACTGGATCTGAAGTCTATGTTGTATACGTTGCCGGCATTTCCTGCTGTTCTCCTATCATGCCCGAAAGTTACGACTGGGAAGTAGGGAAAGAAGGGAGTGAAGCCGTTGCAGAGATAGAGGAAATGGGGAAAGAAGCCGCAGTTCCGGTAAACGTCGTCCTGCTACAGGGACACCCAGCTCAGGAAATTCTAGATTTTGCGGAGAAGAATGATATCGATATAATTGTGATTGGGACACAAGGAACAGCCGGAATTGACAGGTTCCTGCTTGGAGGAGTTACGGAAAAGGTAGTAAGGCATGCGAAAGCCGAGGTTCTTGTCGTGCGTGCACCATGCCCTTGAAAAAAGGATGAGGATAAAATAATTGTCAGGTGAGAATCCACAAAGTGAGGGAAAATGATGTTGAACGAAAGAATGGAAGAAGCGCTAAACGAACAAATCAACAAAGAAATGTATTCGTCTTATCTGTACCTCGCAATGTCTGCATACAGTTCGTCTATTGGACTACCGGGATTTGCCCACTGGTTTAGAGTTCAGGTAGAGGAAGAGAATATCCACGCAATGAAACTCTTTGACTACATAAATAATCAGGGCGGAAGGGTGAAGTTGAAGGAAATCAAAGAGCCACCGATGGAATTCGGGACCCCGATGAGTATGTTCCAGCAGACCCTTAATCATGAACAGTTCGTCACCCGCTTAATTCACGAATTGGTGGATCTTGCCCGTGCGGAAAAGGACGACAACACAATTTCGTTTCTAAAGTGGTATGTTGATGAACAGGTCGAAGAGGAAGAAAACGACAACGAAATTATTGCCAAACTGATAGATGTAGATGATAACAAAGATGCCCTGTCAGAACTTGATGCAGGACTGGCAAAGAGGCTTCCTCCTAAATAACCCTCGGGAAAAAAGGCGAAAATACCTTATATGCATGCTTTCGTTGAAAAACATTAATTGGTTTTATCTTGAGTGGCTGCACTATTTTCTTCCGCGGCATTTCATAATAAAAGAAAAAGATAAAGAAAGACAAAGCATCTCCTTCCGAAAAAACATTTATCGAAGACGAAAAATAATTCTTAAGGCGTTGAGTCAGGTTTTAATATATGGAGTCTAAAAGGCACAGTGAAATGTTAAGCAACTTGGAACTCGATATCGTGAAAAAAGGTTTTGAATGGCTCTCTGCCCAGGAAATTAATTCCGTAAAAGAACTTTCCAGTACAGTATCAGCGCATGCTCTCTGGAGACTCCCGAATCCCTATATAACTCGACTGATTCTTAAACAGGAAAATGGTTCCTGGAATTCCTCAATCAAGGATACCGCAAGGGCCTGCTCAGCGCTTTCAACTGAGGGAATCGTATTCATGGCATCAGAAAGATGGCTGCTCGCAAGAAAAGGCAAAAATTCCTGGAACGAGGATGTTTACGATACAGCCTATGCCCTGGGAGCTCTTGCAGATATGGGAACTCAGGAAAGAGAAGGATGCAACTGGTTATACGAATGTTATTGCCCTTCCTGGGAACAGGTTGGGACTACATCTCTTATCATCACGGCTCTTAAAAAACAGGAAAATCTGGCAGAAAGCAAAGATTTCGAGTCTTTTATCCGGGAAAAAGCTGAGTGGATCCTTTCCAGAAAAAGGCAGGACGGGGGCTGGGAATATATTTCCACAAGCAATCTGGCAATCCAGGCCCTGCTTCTTGCAGGCTTCAAAAAAGAAGTTGAAGATTCAGTCCACTGGCTCCTTGAAAATGTCCGTAAAAGTGGAGCATGGGGAAATAATGAAGAAGATATAAATGCTACTGCTCTGTGTCTGAGCAGTCTGGGACTTTATAATAGGACTTGAAAGGGGAAATTATTCATTTCTATCCATTAATCTCTTCTTTCATTTCTTTTATTTCTTTTATTTTTACTGGCAGTTGAAAATCACAATCTTCAAAAAAATATAAATATAAATTCGATTTTCTTCCTATATTCTACCAAAAACTATATATATTAGACAATATTATTTTATATTAATAATAACACCACATAGGGACAGAACACCTTGTTCAATCTATTTTACCTAGGAGGAAACCTGATCATGTAGATCGAATGGACTCTAAATCCGTTCAGCCGGGTTAGATTCCCGGGGTTTCCGCCATATTTCTGAATCCCGGAATGGCGCATA
>Ga0209585_10001137_pt1 | contig 10388 bp, 8 predicted proteins | sample NGEPerone_FD_185491 | JGI IMG/M metagenome (GOLD analysis project Ga0209585, IMG submission 185491) | Arctic peat soil microbial communities from the Barrow Environmental Observatory site, Barrow, Alaska, USA - NGEE Permafrost154B-one... | ecosystem: Environmental > Terrestrial > Soil > Wetlands... | reverse complement strand
ATCTCATACGGACTTGGTCAGGGCGCAACATTAATTGCAGCACTTTGGGGTGTATTTATCTGGAAAGAATTTAAGAACGCTCCTAAAGGAGTGAATACCTTGTTGACAATGATGTTCTTACTCTTTGTGGGTGGTCTCGGATTGATTATTCTGGCCGGAAGTTAATTGTAATTTGGTTTTCGAAACGGGGTTGCGTAAGTTTGAGGAATCAACCAAACTATTTTCGTTATGAGGATTTTGTTGCCAGTTTTGGCTTTTCATCTTTTTGCTGTTTTCAGCTCTTTCGGTGTTGAGGTGAAGACCATCAGCCCTGATAAGAAGAACCTGATAACTGTTAAACTAAACCCGGAGAAGGACAATGCGCTATTTTATTCAGTTGCAAATCAGGGAAATATTATCATTGCAGATTCTCCGCTTGGAATGACTTTCGAAAATCAGGAGCCATTTCAGGCCGGACTGCAGATCGTTTCTGCACAACAGAAAGAAGTCAACGAGCCATGGAAACCCGTTTATGGAGAGCGAAACCAATATTCCAATCATTACAACGAATCGACAATAAATCTCAAGGAGATTAAAACTCCATTCAGGAGCTTTTCTATTGTTGTGAGAGCATATAATGAGGGAGTTGCTTTCAGATATATCGTTACGACAGATCATCCGGTGACCATTACAAGCGAGCTTACAGGTTTTCAGTTTAAAAAGGATTACACTTCGTGGATTGCAGGAAAGGCGCAGGCAAAATATCTGAAAGGAACAATAAGCAAAACTGGCAAAGGATGCGAACGACCTTATGTAATTGAAATTTCCGAAAACAAATATATTGCACTTGGTGAAGCTGCTCTTACCGATCATGCAAGGATGAAATTCGACCGGTCGGAAAAAGATTCGCTGTTGTTATTGGCCACCCTCGACAGCAAGGTGGTGTATAAATCTTCATTTACAACACCCTGGCGGTATATAATGATTGCTGACTCGCCGGGAAAATTACTTGAGCAGAATGGTTTTATCCTCAATCTGAATGAACCATCGGCAATTCAGAATACTTCATGGATTAAACCCGGTAAAGTAATCCGCGAAGTAACACTTACAACCGTAGGCGCGAAAGCATGTATCGATTTTGCAGCACGTCACAATATCTCGTATGTCGAATTTGATGCAGGTTGGTACGGGCCCGAGAATAATACGGTATCTGATGCAACAACGGTTACTGTCGATCCTGCCCGTTCTCCGGGTCCGTTGGCATTACCGGAAATTATTCAGTATGGCAAACAAAAGAGCGTCGGAATCATTCTGTATGTGAATCAGAAAGCTTTATCGCAACAGCTCGATACGATCCTTCCGCTTTTTCAATCGTGGGGTGTTAAGGGTATAAAATATGGTTTTGTTGATGTCGGATCACAAGATAATACGGTATGGCTTCATCAGGCAATTCGCAAGGCGGCAGAACATCAGATCATGCTCGATATTCACGACGAATACCGGCCAACAGGTTATTCGCGCACTTATCCTAATCTCCTGACGCAGGAAGGAATCAGGGGCGACGAGGAGAGTCCGGAGAACCAGCATGTACTGATTACAATGTTCACACGTATGCTTGCCGGCGCCGGCGATCACACTAACTGTTACTTTGCCCCGAGAGTTGACGAGAAGATGGGTTCGCATGTGTCACAGATGGCTAAAGCTATATGTATCTATAGTCCATGGCAGTTCCTTTACTGGTACGACCGGCCCGAAGATTCGCCACGCAATAAAGGCGTTGCAGGTCCAACAGTCCCGGTGATTTCAGAGATTTCTGATCTTTCATTTTACGATGCAATCCCTACTGTGTGGGACAATACCAAAGTTTTGGAGGGCAAGATTGGTGAATTTGGAACGATTGCGCGAAAGAGCAGAGACTGTTGGTTTGTCGGATCATTGACCGATCAGGCAAGGAAGTTGTCAATCAGCATGAATTTCCTGGAAAAAGGTGCAAAATACGAGGCAACCATCTACGCAGATGATTCTACAATGAATACACCGACGAAAGTGAAAATTACGAAACAGATGGTTACCTCCTCGAGTCTTCTTTCATTTGACTTAAAGTCTAAAAACGGAGTAGCAATTGTACTGAAAAAGGTTTAATGACTACCGTGACTTTCGTTCGCTGTTTTTAAAAGTATAAACTAATGTGATTAATCGTGACACACTGAAACTCCAAGCTCTTCGAGTTCACGAATCTGGGTGATTGGTACTTTATTGCCTGAAATATCACAGGATTCAAGTTCCGGCAGATCATATAGAGGCGATATATCGTCAATCTGGTTATTCGACAGGTCGACCGTTTTAAGTTTTAAGAGATTGCTTAGCGCATCAATATAGCCAATTTTATTATCTGAAAGATTTAGGTCTTCAATCGCAGAAAGACCAAAAAGAGGGGAAATATCTGTGATTGAATTCACCGATAAGTCGACCGTCACCGCGTTGATACAATATTCAATTCCATCAAGATCGTCGATTTCGCTCTCCATCAGTTCAATCTCATCCCAATCTTCGAAATACCATGTTGGAATTTCAGTTGTTGTATTACCATAGTTTCTGATTTTAACGGCTTCATAAAAGGAGTAATTAGATTTTGATACTTTGGTTTTTCGGGTTGAATGTTTTGGTGGCGCAGAATCGGAGAAATAACTGAAGCCAGTGGTATCTGCATCCCATTCGTATTCGACGGAGTAGTCGATATCTTCGTAATTATCCAGTATCATCGAAATCTCCTCAATATCCTGTATAACAAGAATATGTTCCAGCCGAAGGAGCCGGTTATGATTTTTTGAGGTTAAATAATATTCCAGTTCATTGTGATAGTATTGAATTCTGTCGGGATGGTAAAGCATGATCAGTTTCGAAAAACCCTTTTTATCTTCGCCGATCTCAATTGTTACCCATTCGGTAATCATTCCGGCAATCTTCTTCAACTGATAGAATTGTTTTTCTGTATAAAGCCTTATCAGGTTACGCGAAATCTTATTCAGGTTCGCCTCCGTATAGGCTTCCTTCAATTGTTGATGCAATATGTTGTATTCCTTTGTTGGCATATCTTTTTAAATGTGTTTTTTGCAACATTAGTTCTTGCTTATCAGGAAACCGATAATAGGATTGATTATTCAAAGTAAAGATAGTTGGTATTCTTCATTTCGGAAAACCATTTGAACCTGGATAAGCTGGTTCATTCTGAAGAATACTTTAGCGTTTATTAAAAACCTTCAGTAGTTTTGTATGATTAAAGTTAAAACTCATCAGATGGCTAAAGCAGAAGAATATTCACGGTCAGATCACGAACTGTTTGCCGTTAAAGTGATTGATAATGTGGAAATCTCACCGGGTGTTTTCCTTCTAACGTGGAGGCAGAACGGCACATTTATTCCCGGTCAGGTTGTAAAAGTGGCCATCGACCGGTTGCAGCCCCCACGCATCTACAGCGTTTGCTGTGGTAATCTCGAAGAGCGGATTAGTATCCTTTTCAATATTAAGGAGGAAGGATACCTTACTCCAAAACTGGCCACTGCTATTCCTGGTGATGAACTAATGGTTTCAGTTCCATATGGCAGTTTTCATGATGATCATTCGCCGGCTTACTGGATCGCCACAGGCACCGGTATTGCGCCATTTTACAGCATGTTCCAGTCGGGATTGTCCGATCATAAGATTTTGATTCACGGGGTGCGGATGCTCAATCAGTTTTATTTCGAAGACGAACTGGAATGGGCGATGGGGAACAACTATATCCGTTGCTGCTCGCACGAAGACGCGTGCAATGTATTTCCCGGCCGGATCACAAAATATCTTTCAGAAACGAATCATTTCCCAAAAGATTATAAATACTATCTTTGCGGCAGGTCATTGATGGTGGTAGAAGTGCGAGATCTTTTGATATCCAAAGGAATACCGTATGAAAATATATTCGCTGAGATTTATTTTTAGGCCATTTGGAATTTAAATTCAGAAGATTTTCAATTATAAAAGTGAGTGGGAGATGAAGGATCAACTTTTTGGTAAAGATTTAAACGAGTTACAGGAGATCAGTTTGGCGCTTGGATTGCCCAAATTCACTGGAAAACAACTGGCCGACTGGCTCTACAAGAAGGAGATCAGTAGCATTGACGAGATGAGTAATCTCTCGAAGAATGCAAGAGAACTGCTCAACGAAAAATACGAGTTTGGAATTTCTGCACCATCTAAAGTACAGGTAAGTCTCGACGGAACAAAGAAGTACCTCTTCCCGACCTCACAAAATAAGTTTATCGAAACGGCAATGATTCCGGACGATGACCGTAAAACCGTTTGCGTTTCGACACAGGTGGGATGCAAAATGGGTTGTCTCTTCTGCATGACGGGCAAGCAAGGTTTCCAGGGTCAGCTAACAGCCGGAGAAATTGTAAATCAGATCAGAAGCATCAAAGAATATGGCGATGTTTCCAACATTGTTTACATGGGAATGGGTGAACCGTTCGACAACCTGGATGCCGTACTGAAGAGTCTCGATATTCTCACTTCCGATTGGGGTTACGCGATGAGTCCACGTCGTATTACGGTCTCTTCAATCGGTATTATTCCAGCAATGCTCCGGTTTTTGAACGAAAGCGAAGCTCATCTCGCCATCAGTCTTCACACCCCGTTCGACGAAGAGCGCCGGAAATTAATGCCCGTTCAGATTGCGTATCCTATTGCCGAAGTTGTACGCGAAATCAAGGGATGGGACTTTGGCAGACAGCGCCGTGTCTCATTTGAATATATACTTTTTAAGGGATTGAACGATACTCCGCTTCATATCCGCGAATTGGTGAAATTGTTATCCGGAATCCGATGCCGGATTAACCTGATCCGTTTCCATCCGGTGCCTGGTACGCCACTTGAAAGTCCGGATGAAGAGACAATTAACCATTTCAGGGATCAGCTGAATGATAAAGATATCATTGCAACTGTTCGTGCTTCACGTGGCCAGGATATTTATGCGGCCTGCGGGTTATTATCGACAAAGGAATTGATCAGCAAAGAAGTTTAGGCGTTAAATAGCATTCACAATAAATTAAGAGAAATCTATTCCCGCTTTTGCAGCCTGCAAATGTTGGTCTTGTCTTTTAATATTATACAAGCGCCCCTCTTTTACAAATTTCGCACCTGTTTGTTTGAAGTGAAAGGGAACCTTCTTTTCGCTGCATTGGGTACGGATGTGATAAACCCAGTCATAATCACAAATGCGGGCTTCATTACCCGACTCACCCCCTACAATCACGTTTTCAATGGATGGTGTTAACCATTGGGAAAGATTCACCTTTTCCAACAAAGGCTCGCAGATGATCACCTTATGACGGATCGGAAGGTTCAGAAAGATGGGCAGGCGATAATCGGCCCTTTCCTGGTTTTCGCAGGTTGATCCAATTGTCACATTTGCATAGCCATCTCCCCAATCTGTTGGAAGATTTACCTCAAACCGGTCGATACGTTTTGTAATGATAAAAAAATGCAAATCGCTCCGGTATTGAATCATCCGCCAAGCATCAATGCGCCAGTCATCAGCCTCATCAAGGAAAAAGTCGGAGGAGAAACAGGTATAGACCGTTTCGCCGGGCGTTAGTTTGTATTTGCCGTTGCGCGACTTCTTCAATGGCAGATTATAGGCTGCCGTTTTTGTTATCGCGGAAGCATCTCTGTCGAATGCGGAATCGATACGGTATACATAGCAATTCTGACAGCCGGCACTTATTTTTCGGCAACCATGCCATGGATTCCATTGGGCCATTGGTTAATTCTTTTTTACCAATCAAGGTTGTGAATGAATGACAGTCTTCTTTTTTATCCGTTTTTTATTATTAAAATGGATGTTACTAAGGTTTTTTATCACTGACAATTATCAGCTTGATGAATTTCGGGAAATAGATCTCCTGGTTTTCCAGCAGCTCGGCAAAATCAAAGCTGTTTACATTATAAGTGATATAGATCCCGTCCGATTGAATCTCAGGATGCGCTTTTGCTGAATACATAAAGGGCTTTTTGATTCCCATATACGGAGGCGTATAGATCATCAGTGGTTCAGACCATTTTCCCTGAAGGTTATCTGACAACCGGATCCCGATTTTTGCCTCTCCAAAACCAAACGATTGAACCTGGATAAACTTTTTCAAGGAGGTGTCAAAATGGACTGAATACTCTGTCGCTCCTATAAATAATGGTTCAGGAACCGGCTCTTTTGATTTTCTTTCCGCCCATTTCCCGTCTATCCACCATTGGGGAGTTGCAATATTTCCGGCATAGGCATCTTCCAGTGTCCATCGTAACAAATAGACTTCGTGGGTGGCCGGTTCGACAGCACCATAAGCATAAAGATATTTGTCGTCTTTCAGAACTGCAGCTGATCCGACGATCGAACCATAGGTTTCAGAGCCTTCTAGATATTTCATTTTCCATATTGAAGGGTCGTCATTTGGATTTGAAATAAGAACAGCATACCACCCGCATGATTCAAAACCAAGTCCTGTATTTACCGCTTTTTCTTTCATTAAGAAAATGATCAGCTTATCTTTTATCATCACACCATGTCCTGTCCAGAACCAGAATTCACCGGGGATGTGAAAAAATGATTGTGGACTTTTCTCCGATTTGTCCCAGTAAAATTTGACCGGGGCACGCTTCAAATCATATCCATCCTGAATGGCTAAGCTGTTTCGGATGATCGACGATTTTTTTCGTGACCTTGTTGAATCACTGGCTATAAAACTGTCGCTAAAAAGCCAAAGTATTTTTCCGTTTCCGAGGTCAATTGATGAGGCGCCGTCGGCACCAAGCCAAATAGGGTCATTGGTGAAATATTTGTCAGTTATTTCAGAGGTCTCAACTTCAATTTTGTATTTAGTTGTATCAATCTGCTGACTAAAACAGACGTAATCAAACAAAAGAAAAGTAATAAGGAACTGAATCTTCATCTTAAGTAACGAGAATAAATGAGTGACCTATTTTCATATTTAAGGTCTCCTGAAAAAACAAATAAGAATGCCACCAAATCACAAAAACATCAAATTACACCAAAGTTAAAGTTTTAATTATATGCTTTTGTGACATTTGGTGACTTGGAGATTTGGTGGCAAAAAAGACTTTTCATCAGTTCGATTACTTATTTATCTTTTTATGAAACCGTTTCGATATTTTTTACAATTATGTCCTATATGCCTTTATTTTCGCGCAATATTAAGGTTTTTAAAGCTCGAAATATCAATAAGCCCCCTGGTATCGTCATCGAAACTGATAACGACGCTGTCACCCTTTGCTGTCACCGGAAGTTCATTCGATATCTGCGACGAACCGATAAAAATATTCTCCTTTCCCTCTACGGTGAAATAGTAGAAGCTATTGCCGTTCTTGATATCTGAATTGATGCGTTGCACCACCGAATGAAGGATTTGCTTATTGGTTGTACTTCTGGGATTGATTTTATTCCCGACCATGTTATAAGCATTTTTGTAGGCCATCAACGTTTCGGTCAGTGTATTTCCAACCCCAACAATCGTATAATCTTCAATGGCGACCATTGCAAACATCTTCACCAGTCCGCCATCGTCTTTTAAGGTCATCATATAGGTGGGGATGTTGTTGATGTTATACGGAATCGGTGTTGAGGCAGAAAACCGCTTCTCCTGCACTTTCCCGCGTGCCGATTTTTGCGCTGCATATTCAGTTGCGCCGCTTTGTTTATACCACACCGTTTTTTTCGTACGCGTATCGACCAGTACAAATCCAACCGTAGCTTCATCGGCACCGACAGAGGTGAGCCCGGTGTACCAGTACGATTTATTATCCTCGCCGTAAACCAGTGTTACCTCCTGCGAAATCTGTAATTTGTTCTCATTCGAGAAATTCCAGTACCCTTTTACAAAATTTCCCCAATCGTTGAGTTGATTTTCGATAAAGGTATCGGGTTGAATTCGGTCGATCCATGCAGGTGCGTTTGCAATATCATATTCATCACACTTTCCGGTTTCTGTATTTACGACAACAACGCCTGTGGCATCTTCGCCATAAAATCCAATCGTCTTTTTATATTTCGTGATCACCCAATAAGGGATACCATCATCATCAATTTCAAAACTATAGTCGGTTAATCCGACATTATAAAAGCCACTCAGGTAGAGATGACGTTCCAGGAAGTCATTAAAGAATCCTTCGGACTGATATTTGATCCGTACTTTCTTCCCGCCGACTTCCTGAACAAGCTTTACATCGCGTTCATTCGAGGCATTTACCATCACATAACCATTTGTTCCCTCTGAGTTTTTATTCCATTTGAAGAACCCCGAATGCAACAGCGGCGCCACCCAGTAAAGCTCGTTCTTCACCTTTTGAATATTAAAAGTGCCCAATCGCACCTGGCTTCCGAGGGCAGGCTGTGCGCCAAGCACTTTATCGCCTAAGATATTGGCGAGCGACTGATCGACGACCCTCACTTTGTCCATCGAAATAGGCGCCATATGTTTCGAAAGGTTCTCTCCAATCTCAACTGTACCAATCAGGTTGCGGTATGCTGAAGTCCGGAGCAATGGCCACGATGTTACCATTGGCAGAACGGTTGAATAGATTAATAACACAATCAAAATTCCAACTGGTATCTTAATATTCCCCTGCGGTTTGAACTGAAAGGTCTGAGCACCCTGGTTGGTATAAATGGGTGTAGCCTTCATATTCAATACAATCCACAAAAAGAGCATTGCAGCAATCAATGCGGGCAAACCCCAGAATCCATAAGCGATTACGGGCATTCCTGTATAAAGCAATACCATTGCAGCAATGGCAATAATGATCAGTCTCGATATTTTATTCATCTTAAGGATTATTTAGAGGTCTTGTTATTTGAATATATGTTTGTCGGAAGGACAAATATAACGTTTTTTGAAGGGTGAAATCAGGGAGAACGCGATAATCAGTTGTTCTTTACAAATTAAAGAGGGTTCAGATAATTGGAAAGCTTATTGTATCGTAAAATATGGCCCGGGTATACGGCGCTCATTGTCTTTGTGCGGCTTTTTTTGGACGGAATAAATTCCATCCATACAAAATGACCCGAGCCTACGGCTCTGATAAGTGATAGTTCCGTAGGAACGCTATATGGCAGGGCGGCTTTTAATCAAGAAAAAATCCCCCATGAAAATGCGAGTAGACTATTATAAAAGAAGATATTACGATTTATAGATGTTGACCAACTTGAATCGGAATAGATATTCGATCTCTAATTTCTTGATAGATTTGCAAATCAATATTTTCGGCAACTTCTAATGTGACAATTAATGCATATGGTATAGCAATTGGATAATCAGCAGCATCTTTACTACAATTAACTTTGATTTGAATCGAATCTCCATCAATGTATGCAGTAGCATTGCTACCTTCAAAGACTTCATGTTGTAGCGTACCTCTTTTAACTGCCTTGTCATCTGAGTCTAATCGCGAACTTGCAATTTTATTTTTAGCTTCAAACCATAAACGAGATGTTCTGTATTTTTGGGTATTTGGGGAAATAGGAGAGAACCATGCCAGCGTTATTGTCAATCTTCTTTTAATCGTTTGAGATGCCAAGGATGGTGGTAATGGTACACTATAAACATGAGCCTCCTCCTCTTTTAGTTCTCCAAAACCAATTATCGTCGCTCGTTGTTCTGTACATTCTCGCACTTTATCAATATTTGGTAAACCATATCCAATCAATTTATTTTTAGCGTTTTTAATGACACGCCAATCAGACAAATCTAATCTTCTTTCTATGTCATCTCCAATATTATCCCAACTACACCCATGAGTTAACATTGCTTTTATTAAGATTGAAATATTGATAGGGATAATATTGTTTTCTAAAAATAAATCATACAAAATTTCATAACAAAAATGGCCATTACGGCTCATCAATGCAGCAGAATTACTTGTTCCTATTGAATGAATGGTTTTTATCAAGGTATTATCTGGAGAAGCAACTTTATGACCTGGTGGGCTATTGAAATTTGCAGGATTTAGCATCGTACCATCTCTCAGCGAAAAATCAAACATTTGTCTTCCACCATCAAAAACTAAATCAGGTTTAATAGATTTTCTATAACCACTTCCTAATGCCGTATATGGACTTGGGAGCAAACAAGAATAAGGATTCAATCTTCGTTCATTTGAGTAAAATGAAGAATTATCATTATGTAACGCACCAACAGTTATACTATTTATGCTTTCAGCAGGAGAAATTATTCGTCTATTACGACTATCTGCCAAAATCGATTTAAGTATTATTTTTTCTCTATCAATTTGTATCAAGGCTTCAAAATCAATTCTAGGCATTTGAGTGCAAATATTATAAGAGTGATTTCCTGAACTAACAATAGGGA